>Ga0194063_10000132_pt1 | contig 50567 bp, 54 predicted proteins | sample SepL3720m_MetaG_FD_155459 | JGI IMG/M metagenome (GOLD analysis project Ga0194063, IMG submission 155459) | Anoxic zone freshwater microbial communities from boreal shield lake in IISD Experimental Lakes Area, Ontario, Canada - Sep2016-L373-20m | ecosystem: Environmental > Aquatic > Freshwater...
CTCAAGTCTTTGCTACTCATTTCCCCTGTTCAATTCGAATTGAAACTCCTCCTCATTTTAATTCACTCTGTTGCACTTCGAATTAAAATCTAGGAATAATACCGATTGGTTTGTAAAATATGCGTGTTTTGCGAAAAAACAGGGTATTATAAACGGATACAATGACGGTTCATTTCGAGCTTCACAGACGATTTCTTTTGCTGAAGCAGCAAAAATGATAACCAATACCATGCTGGAAGAAACTCCTGCCGCAATAGGAGATAAATGGTATATGCCATTTGTTGCACAACTGAATAATTTCGGAGTTAGTTACTCTTGGAAATTTCTTACAAATCCAGATTCTGGAGAAGTTATACCGAGTGCAATAGTAACCCGAGGAGATATGGTAGAGATGATTTATAGCGCAAAAAATATTCAGTTTTACCAATCAATTTCTCTCATCGAATCTGATGGGACTGTAAAATACTCAAGCAGTTTAGGAGGAATAACCTATCAAAGAAAATTAGGAGATTATACTATTGATATTCAAGAAAAAAATGGGGCTTTATCCGCCCATATTTTGGATAAAAACGGAAAAGAAACGCAAGATCCTCTTTTGATTGCACAAGTATATACGAAGAATGTTGGAGAAAGTGCCGTAGATTTCTTAAAAACAAAATATGGTGTTACCCAACTCAATCAAAACGGGACATTTCTTTTGGGAGAATATGAGGGAGGAATGGATACAGACTGGAAAAATAACAATTGGGAACGACCAACAATAAAAGGCTCCTCTGTTTTTGCAGTAGTAGTAGATAATAAAATTCCTCATCTCTGGGATACAAAATGGTTAACACTTAGGTCCCTTGTTCTTGCTGATTCATATGTTGGTATTAAAAGTCCGATACTCACAAACAATGAAATGACGGTTAAAAAATCGGCAGGAATAAATTTAGAGGCAGATTGTGGCGGGAATTACATGGTGGAAACGATATATTATGGAAAGGATTTTTTAGAAGTTGGTCATGGATTACAAGGTCAAATATCTATGCAAAGTTGTGGATTTCAGGAGAACTATGATGCAAAATACGGGAATAAAGTAAAAGTCGTCATATCTCTTTATAAAGACCAAGATGAGCAAGGAAATCTCAAAAATCTTACGGGGCAAAAAACATTTTTTGTAAATTTTGTAGATTAATTCCAGCAGGGAGGTGCGAATTTTGTATTGGGCGGAATGTAAATTCCGCCCTTTTTTTATAAAAAATGCTTCTTTCCTTTTGTATGTTTATTATTTATACTAAACACTGAACACTAAATATTTGAGAAATATGCAAACAACTCGTCAAAACCTCTTGGGTCTCATCCTTTCCCATTCGTCAACGACCGCAAAAGAGCTTCGTGAACAATTGGGAGTTTCCCAGGTCCTTATTCATCGTCATCTCAAGAGCCTTTGTGAAGAAGGAAAAATTCAAAAAATAGGAAGTCCCCCAAAGGTTTTTTATGTTCCCAAAAGTCCGATATCCTATTCAAAGGAGAATTTTCCTTCTTCAGAGGTCATTGCGGAAAATTGGCTTGAAATTCTTCCAAACGGAAAATTTGTGTATGGAGAAGAAGGGTTTTATCTGTGGTGCCAAGAACGGAAACTTAATTTTTCTGAACAACAAAAAGAGTACGAAAGAATTTTTTTAGAAAAAGAATCTGTGAAGCACAATGGGCTGATTGATGCGACCCGAAAAATAACGACCAGTTTTACGACCAATTTCCTTGAAAAAGTGTGGTATATAGATTTTTATTCCTGGGAAATATTTGGAAAAACGCTTTTGGGAAAACTGGTGTTGTATGCGAAACAGAATAGTGATGAGCAGTTGATGAAGAGCATCTCAAAGTATATCCGAAAGCCGCTTTGTGATCTTTTGGATACGGAAAATTTTGATCTCATTTGTATTATTCCTCATTCCGTTCCGCGAAAAAAAGATTTCCTTTCCACAACCCTTTCCTTTCTCTCGTTGCAGCCTCGTCCAGAGCACCTTTTTTCCAAGGTATTTGCGGGACATGCGGTTGCCCAAAAGACCCTCAAATCAAAAAAAGAACGAGAGCAAAATGCTCAAGAAACCCTCATGCTGAACAAAAAAGTGCTCCCTTCAAAAATCCTTTTGATTGACGATGCGTGCGGAAGTGGAGCGACTTTGAACATTGCTGCACAAAAAATTAAGGAAGTAGCTCCAAATGCGCAGGTGTTTGCAGTAGCATTTGTGGGCAGCATTAAGGGGTTTGAGGTCATTGCTGATTCTTAAATCACACCCTTTTTAGGCACCTAAAATTCCCCCCTTCATAATCTGTTCCCACGGAAATTCTGGTCGTCCAAAATGCCCATAACACGCCGTGCGCTGGTAAATGGGCTTTCTCAGGTCCAGCGCAGCAATCATTTCTCCCGGCTTGAGGGGGAAAGTTTTTCTTACCAGTTTTTCTAACTCTTCATCTGACAATTTTCCCGTTCCAAAGGTTTCTACTAAAAGTGAAATAGGCTCTGCCATTCCAATGGCGTACGAAACCTCTATTTGGCATTTCTCTGCCAAACCTGCGGCGACAATGTTTTTCGCAATGTACCGCGCCATATAAGCGCCGCTTCTATCCACTTTGGACGGATCTTTTCCGGAAAACGCTCCTCCTCCGTGGGGCGCATATCCGCCATAAGTATCCACAATAATTTTTCGTCCCGTTAAGCCGGAATCTCCTTGAGGTCCTCCTACTACAAAACTTCCGGATGGATTGATGTGAAAAATGGTTTCTGTATCAATCAAATCGCCTAAAATGGGAGTAATGACCAAGTCATGCACGATTTCCTGCACCATTTTTTGGGAAACATGGGGGTCATGCTGGGTAGAAACCACCACCGTATGCACCCGTTTTGGTTTTCCGTTTTCGTATTGTACCGTTACTTGCGTTTTTCCATCTGGGCGAAGTCCGTGTGCCAGTCCTTCGTGTCGAATATGCGCCAACCGCGCAGAAAGTTTATGTGCCAACGCAATGGGCAATGGCATCAAATCCTCTGTTTCTTGGCACGCAAATCCAAACATCATTCCCTGGTCACCCGCACCTAGTTCTGCCTGGTCTAAAACGGCATGGGCAATTTCGGGGCTCTGTTCTTCAATAGCGGACATCACAGAGCATCCATGGGCATCAAATCCCATTTCGGAATTGGTATATCCAATGCGTTCTACCACGCCCCGCGCAATGCTCTGAAAATCGACATAAGTGCTGGTGGAAAGCTCTCCAAATAAAAACAAAAGCCCTGTTTTGGTGGCACATTCTACGGCAACCCGTCCGTTGGGGTCTTTCGCTAAAACGGCATCTAAAACCGCATCCGAAACCTGGTCACACATTTTGTCGGGGTGCCCTTCGGTAACGCTTTCGGAGGTAAACAGGAAGTTCTTAGACATAAAAAAGCAAAGGGAAGAATCCCGAAAAGTATGCGTTATAAAAAATGAGTTGACAAGGACAAGAAGGACAAGAAAAATGACCACCTTTTTATTTTTTATGAGAGAATCATTATTTAGATCTGCAGTATTAGAAGTGTGTACAGAAATTCCTCAAGTTTCTGATCCTTGTATAACGGAACTAAAAACCAACATTCATACACTTGTGGAAGCTATAAATAATAAAACTGATGAAGAGGGTATTCAAACAATTATTAAGAATACTAAAGGTAGTGTGCGGACTCTGGCCAATATTTTTGCCAAAGTATTGAAAAATCAGACTTTATTTTTAGTATTACCGCTAAAAATTAATACTGAATTTGAACATTTTCTTAGGGATATCACGGGACCTCTCAGTACTCATGTGGATCGACTGATAACGGCCCAAGAAGATGAAGAAGATGAAGAGGATACAAAAGAAATAGAGAATAATATTCATGGTGTTTTAAGAGACTTAGGAGAATTCTTAACTCTTTGCGATGGTTTTCGACAGAATAATGATACTATAACAGAAGATGGTGTTTACGATTCCTTTGAAAATCTGACTAAAGCATCTGGGAACTCCAGAATGAACTTAGATGAGGTGATTTAATGAAAGAAAGTGGGATGGTCAGAAGCTTGTGTTGGTACGATTCATCTATCGTCCCTTTTTCTTTGGTATCTATTTTTTGAGACGATAAGCCAAACAAATGGAAAAAGTACAACACAAAAACCAAAAAATGGCTTATAATGTGGGTCAACACGCTCGTAGTCTCGCTCGCGATGACGGAACACCTCATTTTGGGCAAACCGGTGGGAAAGCAACCCTTTTTGCGGTATACTGGAGCGGTAAAAATATTTTTCCCATTTTTTATGAAACGCATTACCATCGTGGGAGCAGGAGCCGTGGGCGCACACATTGCATCCGCAGGAATTTTAAAAGATCTGCCAGCGGAATTTTTACTGCTGGACCTCAATGAAGACCTGGAAGCCGCCCAAGTGTTGGATCTTCGCGATTCTCTACTTTTTTCTGATACCAAGGGCATTTCTGGGGCAGATTTTGGAAGCAAAGAAGTGCAAGAATCGGATATTTTTATTATTACGGCAGGAAGCGCCCAAAAAGAGGGCGAAAGTCGCACAAATCTTTTAGGAAGAAACGAAAAAATACTCCGAAGCATTGCTGACGGAATTGGAAAAATGAAAGAAACCGCCGTGGTGATGATGGTTACAAATCCCGTAGATATTCTTACCGAATTGGCACAGGATATTTTTGGTCTCCCTCGAGGACAGGTACTCGGGACCGGAACACTGCTGGATTCCTCTCGGATGAAATGGCATATTGCGGAAAAATGTGGAGTGCACCCGAAAAATGTTGCGGGATTTGTTTTGGGTGAACACGGCGATAGCGAGTTTATTGCCTGGTCGCAAGTAATGGTGCGTGGAAGGCGCGTTCAAGACCTTCTTTCGACAGAAGAGCGAGATGAAATAGAACAGCAAACCCAACGCGAAGCGTACGAAATTATTAAGCGCAAAGGAGCCACTTTTTTTGGAATTGGTGCGGCGACGATTAAAATTGTTTCCGCCATTTTAGGCGATCGCAAAGACATATTTCCCGTTTCTGCTTCACTAAACGGTGGATTTGGAATTTCTGGTGTTGCCCTTGGTATTCCCTGTGTTATTGGGGAACGCGGAATTGAGCAAATCTGGGAAATCCCTCTGGAAGCAGCCGAACAGGAAAAACTCAAAAAATCGGCGGAGAAACTGCAAGGGTTTTTAACGGAATACCGAAAGTAGGGACAGGTTTAAAACCTGTTTTTTCCTCTATTCAATCCCAAAAAACTCTCGTTTTACTTCCTGGTACGCATCCCGAAAGCACTCTCCATTCGCCACTTTTTGGTATACTTTTTCGGTGAGAAAGAGGTCGTCCGTAAGGGCATTTTTCAGGTTTTCGTGATGAATAATAATCTCTGGTACCGCAGCAATGAGCAGTTGGAGCGTGGATTCGGCGAGTTCTATGCCATCTACAAACGGTTTTTTGGTGAGTTGGAGATCTCGGTGATATCCGCTCCCGAGGCTCGCAATAATATTTTGTATCGATTGTTGAAAAGCGGTAAAAACCCGAACATTTCCCCTCATAATTTCAAAAAGGTCGTAATTCTTTTTTTGGGGCATAATGGATGATCCCGTAACAAAGGCATCCGGAAGAGCAAAGAAAGCGGTTTCCTGTGCGGTAAAAAAGATCATATCGCTCGCAAATCGTGCAGAAAGAATCATAATTCCCGATAACGATTGGAGAATAATATTTTCAAAAAAACCTCGAGAAAGCGCGCAGTACAGCGGATTTTCTTGCGTTTTCGCAAATCCGAGTTCTTTGGTCGTAAAATCTCGGTCTAATACCAAATGAGGAACTCCAAAGCCCGCTGCCGATCCCAGCGGATTTTGGTCTATCATTTTTGCCACACTTTCTAATAGGCGATCCATATCCTCAAATCCGTGTTGAAAAGATTCCAACCATAAAAAAACCGTAGTGGGCATTGCCTTTTGGGTGTGGGTATATCCCGGCATTACCACTCCTTCTCCTTCCTGTTTTTTCTCTGCAAAAATTTTAATAAGCGTATTTAGGAGCTCTTGAAGAGTTTTGAGTTTTGCTTTGGCAAAAAGACGAACCATAACCAAAGATTGGTCGTTTCGGCTTCGTCCGGTATGGATTTTTTTCCCCACTTCTCCGTATTCAGTGGTTAAAAACTGCTCTATTGCCGTGTGCCCATCTTCTTGCGCTTTTTGTACCATAAATTTCCCGTTTTCCCAAAGGGTATAAATTTTCTGCAATCCTTGTTCTGCGGTTTTATATTCTTCTGGAGAAAGAACGCCAATACGCGCCAGCATTTTTGCATGAGCAATACTCGCCTGAATATCATACGGAATCAGTTTTTGGTCGATGACAGAGTCGTCTCCCACCGTAAATGCTTCCACCAGAGGATGAAGCGCAGAACCCGTTTGCCACAATTTTTGAGCCATAAAAAAAGAAAAATTAGTCTTCTTGTAAAAAGTTTACCACGAGTTTTATCAAAATATCTTTTTGCTTTGGGTCACTCTCTGCAATGAGCAGTGTAATGGCTACCAGACCATTATCGTTTATTTTTTTCTCTCCTGAAGAGTTTTCTAAACATTTGTTTTTTGCCAAAAATACGAGGAAGAGAAATGCCCCAATGCGCTTATTTCCATCTGCAAAAGGATGATTTTTAACGATGAAATACAGGAGATGTGCCGATTTTTCTGCGATGCTGGGGTACATCTCTTTTGTAAACGCCGATTGATACACGCTCCCAAAAATCCCTTCTAAAGAACCGCTTCGTTCTAATCCAAATAAATCGGATGCTTCTCCCTTTTTTTTGAGATTTTCTTTTAATTCATTTATGGCATTTTTGGCTTCTGTATATTCTAAATGAATGCTCTCTGCGGGAGAAAATTGCGAGGGGAATGGGAGCTGATTTTCATCGTACTGATGAAAAAGAAGCCATGAGTGGGTGTATTCCGTAATTATCGAGAGGAGTCCGAGAGCTTCTGGATGAGAAAGCTCTTTTTGGTGCAGCGTGGATTGGACGAGTTGCAGAAGAGATTCGAGCTCTTTGAGGTGCATATTTTTTTGATTTTCCTCTTTTCGCCAGGATTCTTTCATTTTTTTGTGGAGCACTCGTGTTGCCCATTGACGGAATTGCGTTCCTTTTTTGGTATTTACGCGATACCCAACGGAAAGAACAATATCCAAATTGTAAAACATAATGGGTTTATCAGACCCAGCAATGTGCATTTTTTGCACATTGCTTTTTTCATCTACTTCTCCTGAAAAAAAGACTTTTTTGAGATGTTTTGTAACCACCGTTCTTTCAACAGAAAAAAGTTCTGCAATTTGCTTTTGTGTTAGCCAAAAAGTTTCATTTTTAAAAAGGAGATCGAGATGATTTTCTTCGCCAGGATAAGAAATAATATCGGACATAAAAAAGTAAGAATTGTTTTTTCCCCTACACCACCACCTCCAAATAACATTTCTCGCATAACACCTTTTCCGAACGATCTGGAGAATAGGTGGTTTCTATTGGCAATTTACACTGTAAGCATTGGCGATTCCAAAATTTCCGAGGATTTCGTTTTATAAAGCGGTCAATATGTCGTTGATCTGGGCATCTCCTGGGAATTGGGAGTCCATTTTTTCGATAAAAAGACAACTCCTTCTTGGTAATAATAAAAGGCTTTCCTGTTACCTCACATCGAATAGCCCAATTCAGAATGTCATCAGGAATTTTATCAGCATGATCTGGGAGCTTTTCTCCATCAATTATCTTCAAAACATGAGGCATAGGGGAAAGAGAAGAATCCCATAAAAATCCTTGTGCCCTCGCTTCTTCCTCTGTGAGGGGATAATACAGCTGTGCTGTTGTTTTATTATATCCAAAAGGAGAAAGACCTGAGGGGAAAAATTCTCCCCATTCTCCCGTATAACGCATATGCTCAATGATTTTTGGCACCAGCCTGTCATATTCTTCTTTCGTATATTGCTTATCAAGGATGCAATACTGCTTATGATGCATATTTACGCAGCCAAAACAGTTTTTACTACTCTGTAAAAACCAACAATACGCCAAATCTGAACAGTTCAAATGAGCATTATGGGAAAAAAGAATATGGTACGCATTATTGCCTGCGATGGAACATTCGTATGACTCCGAAAGATTTGCCCCGTATTGATAAATGTCATAGAGTGTTTTTCCCCCTGTTACGACCTGATAGAGATATTTTCCATCTTCAATGTCTTCACAGTCAAAACTCTTCTGAGTGTTTTTACAGTTAATGAGATAGTCTCCTGAGCAATTTTCCAAATTGTTTCCATGAAAGGACTTGTATAAGGATGAGACACTCATTTTTGCTAATTTGCTAGCACATTCTTGGTATATCAAAAAGGATTTCAGATCCAGTGTCTTTATTTGAGATTCGTATTCTTCTTTGGTGAGTTTTTGGTTCATAAAATAGTATTCCGCATTGCGAAGTCCCACGCACAAAAAACAATTTTTACACCCAATACAGTTTTTGAGAAACGCTGAAGAAGAACAGTTAATACAGTCTTGGCATCCTTTCAATCCATAGCATGAATGAATATCAACACAATCATAACAGAGCTCACATGAGAGGTTATAAAATCCGTCTACACAAGAAGTGTTTTTCTTGAATCCATAGCCATAATAGCAGTCTTCACAAAAATCTGTATGCATCACCAGATAGCAGTTTTTCGCAAATCCTGCATAATGAATATATTCGGAGTTTTCGTTGGTTCCTTCCGTCAGAAGATTTTGTACTGGGACAGTTTTCCAAAGGTCTTTGATTTGTTCAAAAAAACTTTTAGAAAAATCAAAATCGCGCCCATAGTCGCAAGGATCCCATTTATCGCTATGCCAACATTCACGACAATAAATGACCTTATTGTTTTCTGGAGGTTGTTCAGTAATTATCTTTTTTTCGCATAGCCCACATTTTGCCGGATAAAAAAATCGTTCATTAACAATAGCAAGCCTTCTTTGCTGCCGGCACTCAGGGCAAAGCGTTGGCTCTGGAATAGCGTATTTTACTCCGTTAAAAACCGGAGAAATTTTGTCGTAAAACGCGCGGTCTTCGTTGGTTACTTCAAACGGTGTTTGGCATTTGGAGCAGGTTTTCATAAAAGAAGAGAGACAAAATGAATTTTGAGAAACGAACCCCATTTTAGAGGAACTTCCTCCACTTGTCGACATTCCACCATTTTTGGAGGGGCAGAATAAAATCCTCCCCCTCCACGCTCGTAAATCTTTAATTCTTATAGAGCTCGTCCTCAAAATTGTACACATTAAATGCCGTTTTTTGGGCTAAATTCCAGAGTTCTATAAATCCTGCAGAAGCGTTTTGGTTAAACGACGCATTTTTGTTAAAGGTCGCCAAATTATGATCAAAGAGCGAGTACGGAGAATGAAGCGCCACCACGGTAATATTCCCCTTAAACAGTTTTACGGTCACACTTCCCGTTACCTTTTTGTTTTGGCTCGAGAGAAACGCGTGAATATGGTACATCACCGGATCATACCATTTTGCCCCGTAAGTAAGGTACGCCCATTTGGTATCCATAAAAGTTTTGAGCTCGTTTTCTTCTCTGGTAGAAACCAGTTTTTCCAGATTTTTATGCGCAGAAATAAGAATACTTGCTCCTGGGTTTTCGTATACACCTCGTACTTTTAGTCCTACAATACGGTCTTCAATGAGGTGAAAAACTCCAACTCCATGCTTTGCTCCCACAGCATTACATTCTTTAATAATCGCACTCAGTTTTTTTGACTCTCCATTTAGTGAGGCCGGAACACCTTTTTCAAAGCCAATTTCCAGGGTTTCTGCTGTATCGGGCGCATCTTCTGCTGTTTTACACCACTGGAGAATATTTTTTAGAGGCGGAATGAGTTCCGGATTTTCTATTTCTCCTCCTTCTCCGGTGTTCCCCCACATATTTTCGTCATACGAATACGGGGAATCCTTTTTTTGCTTCACGGGAATATTATTTTTTTCTGCGTACAGAATTTCTTCATCTCTTCCCATTCCCCATTCTCGTACGGGGGCAATGGTTTTGAGTTTTGGATTAAGAGTGGTGATATAGCCCTCAAATCGCACTTGGTCATTTCCTTTTCCGGTACATCCATGGGCGATCACTTCGCATCCATATTTTTCTGCCATTTTTACCGCGATTTTAGAAATCATCACGCGTCCCAGTGGTGTACTCAGGGCATATCCTCCCTGATAATCCGCATTTGCCTTAATCGCTTCTGAGAGGAGAATATCCGCAAATTCGTCTTTGGCATCGTATACAATGGCATCTAATGCGCCTAATGTAAGTGCTTTCTGTCGAATAATGTCCAAATTATCCGCCGTTTGCCCCAGGTCAATGGTAAGGGCAACCACAGAACATTGGTATTCCTCTTGGATCCATTTGAGCATCACAGAGGTATCCAAACCGCCGGAGTAGAGGAGGAGACATTTAGAAAATGTCCCTTTATGCGCTTCATGCGAAGCGACTTTGGTATAGGTATGAGCAGAATCCATAAAAAGAGGGAAAAAGAAAAAATGGTAAAAAAGAGAGATTTTAAAAATATGTATTCGCCCGCAGGCGACGAAAGAAAGGAAAAAGGAGAAGTGGGGAAATAGTTTTCATGGACGAAGAAAAAACAAAAAAAGACCTCTTTTTGAAAAAATATTTCCAAGAGAGGTCTTTTTATAGCATCAAAACATACTCTTGGAATTTATATCCAAGACCGCCGTGAACCGACAAGAGCGAAAGTTTTTTTCATTTTTGAAGACAGAAAAACGCACTCCTATTCTTGCGGAGAAAAAAAGGAAAGACAAGGGGTTTTTAAAAAAATATGGAGCCCTTTACAAAAACATTCCAATCCCAACACAATAGAGAGGATTTTTTAAAAAACCATGGACGACAAAAAATGTGTTCTTATTCTCGATGAGGAATTACCGCTCGGGCTTATTGCCAATGCGAGTGCGGTACTTGCTCTTACACTCGGAAAAATCGTAGACGGAATTTTGGGGCATGACATTCAGGATAAATCCGGAGAAAATCACTTGGGCATTACCAATACTGTTTTGCCCATTTTAAAGTCCAATAAAGAAAATCTCACTCTCCTCTGCGAGAAAGCCAAAAGTATGGAAGGAATAGTAGTGGTAGATTTTAGTGATGTCGCACAGCGCACAAAAAATTACGAAGATTACGCAGAGCAACTGGCAGAAACAAATGCAGAAGATTTACGATACCTTGGGATTGCGCTTTTTGGAGACAAAAAAGCGGTAAATAGTTTAGCGGGAAGTTTGCCGTTATTACGATAATTTTTTTGAATCAGAGTTATGCAAACCATTATCTCCTTAGAACTTGGAAGCTGTACGGAAAGAGCAGTACAGCATTTTATATGTAAAAATCCCCAAGAAAAGATAAACATTACATATGTAAAAAGTTTTGAAGAAGGAATAGACCTTGCTATGGAAAACGAAGGATATATTATCTTTATCCCTCATATTCATCATCTCTGTAATGTTTTAGAAACAGATCCTCATTGGGAGTCGATCCAAAATCTTATTTTTTCTTTGGAAAATCCATCTCTCTTTTTGGCAGAGAGGAGGGAAAGGGTAAAAGATGATAACAGTTACGCCATTTTGCCAACATTACAAGGACTTTTGACTGAAGAAGACACGGTTCAAACGCTTGTGAAAGTAAAAAATACGCAAGAAGGCGCATTTATGGTTCATAAAGGAATATGTCAATATGGTATAACTAACGAATCAGGAATAAAAAAGTACCAACTGAGCGGAGTAAGGGAATTAAAGAAAATGATAATCCTATGGATTCCTTTTCGATTTCACAATACTTTCGCGGTATAATCCCATTTATTTTTACCAAATGGATTCTCAAGATTCTTCCCATCCTCTCGGCGAATGTATTACCACCTTCCTCGTGTTTTGCGAACTCGGGAAAAATTCGGCAGATAATACCTTGGAAAATTATAAAAGGTACCTGAAAAAATTCTCTAATTTTTTGGGAGAAAATACACCCGTGGCAGAAATTACTCTGCAAAAAGTAGAAGATTTTCGGCTCCATCTGGCGCGACAAAAAAATCCCCGCACGGGAGACCGCATTACCCTTAAAACCCAAAGTTATCATCTTATTGCCCTGCGGGCGTTTTTAAAATTTTTGCAAAAACGGGATATACAAAGCTTTGCGCCAGAAAAAATAGAACTCCCCAAAATTCCGGAACGGGATATTGAGCATTTAGACCACGAAGAAGTGGAACGCCTTTTTGGCGCGGTAGACACCGAAAGATTGGTAGGAAAGCGGGATATGGCAATTCTTACAACACTTTTTTCTACCGGACTTCGGGTTTCGGAACTCTGCTCTTTAAACCGCGACGAAGTAAATGTGGAACGGGGAGAATTTGCCGTGCGCGGAAAAGGGCGAAAAGTGCGCGTCGTTTTTTTAACACCCTTGGCAACGGCAGCCATTCAACAATATTTAGAGGCACGAGATGACGGTACACAGCCGCTATTTATTGCATACGCCAGAAAATCAAAAAATGTTGTTGGTGGTAGGGGCGCGATTCATCGCGCCCATGGGAACGAAAATACCCATGACCGCCGCCTTACCCGAGGAGTGGTAGAGGAAATTGTGCGCAAATATACTTATGCCGCGGGAATTATAAAAAAAGTCACGCCTCATACTCTGCGCCATTCATTTGCTACCACGCTTCTCAAAAACGGAGCAGACCTTCGATCTGTTCAAATAATGCTCGGGCACGCGTCTATTACCACTACTCAAATTTATACGCATCTCACCGACACGCACCTCAAAAAAGTGCATGAGGAATTTCATAAATGATCTTCTGTGTTTTTGTTTATTTTTCAAAATCCTGTTTCCAAAACCCCCCTTATTCCCCCCTTATCAGGGGGGTTTTATTTCTCTACCTCAATAACTCCCGCACTCACACCGGATGGGTATTTTACTTTTATACCGTATTTAATGGCTTCTTTATTATCATCTACGGCTTTTATAGTTTTTGCGATTTGTTCCAATACGGGTGTGTATTTTTTTTCTAACGCCTTTATGCGCATCAGGTCAATGCGTGCGGAAATGAGCTTATAATTAGATTCCTTCAGGTCATTGAGGGCGTGATCCACTCCAAACGCATCAAATTTATCCAAAGAACTTTTAAACACTTCTTCGGGCGCTTTTACGGCGTCTTCATATTGAGAAACATCTCCCGAAAGGTTGGTTTCCAGCGCGAGGAGAAAATCTCTCTGTCTCGTTCCAGCAGAAAGAACAGATTTTCCCGCTTGGAGATAATGCTCTATTTGCGCTCCTCTATCCGCATTTCCAGAAAAATAATCGTTTAGTTTTACTTCCGAAAATCGGGTAAGAACTTTTAACAGTTCTACCCATGCCATTTCCGAGTCCAAGGCAAAACGGTTGGTGGCGACATCTTTTTCAAAATCGGAAATATTTTCTAAACCGTTTAAGTCTACTGCGTTAGAAAATTCAAACGATTTCTGGAGCATAAAAAAATGAATATTCCCTGCCATGAGAAAACTTTTTTGGTCTTCATACGCCCGTTCTTTGAGGAATAAAAAACCTCTTTCTGCCGCACTGGAAGAAGAATCTGCCTGTGCAGGGGACAGAAAGAAAAGGGCGAAAAAAAGGAAGAGGAGAGTATAGCGCATGGAAGAATGAGGAATTTCCCTCCATTATAAAAAAAAGTCTCCCCAAATACAAAAGTTTTGTTACTATCCCTCTGCTTTTTTTATTTCCTATGTGTGGCATTTTTGGAATTGTTGCGCATTCTCCGGTTAATCAAACCATTTTTGATGCTCTGACGATGTTGCAGCACCGCGGACAAGACGCCGCTGGAATCGCAACGCATCATAATAACCGGATTATTCTCCGAAAAAATAATGGACTCGTGCGCGATGTGCTCCACACTCGACATATGCAGAGGTTAGAAGGAAACGCGGGAATTGGTCATGTTCGTTATCCTACTGCGGGATGTGCTTCCCCTGATGAAGCCCAGCCGTTTTATGTGAATTCTCCATACGGTCTTGCACTGGCGCATAATGGAAATCTTACCAATGCAGATGATTTACGAAAAGAACTGTTTGAAGCGGATCTCCGCCACCTGAATACGAATTCCGATTCGGAGATTCTTCTCAATGTTCTTGCCCACGAACTCCAAGCCATTAAAAAGAAAGATCCTACTCCAGAAGACATTTTTGCATCGGTTAAGTCTGTTTTTAAGCGGTGTAAAGGAGGATACGCCGTCGTTTCTATTATTATTGGAAAAGGGATTCTCGCATTTCGAGATCCTCATGGAATTCGTCCCCTGTGTTATGGAAGCCGTGAAACGCTCTCTGGTACAGAATATGCGATTGCTTCGGAGAGTGTTGCGCTAGACGCATTGGAATTTAAACTCATTGGAGATATTCCTCCCGGAGGAATTGCCTTTTTCCCGTTTGATAAAAACGAATGTATTACCGATTTTCCTTCCGAGGAAGAGCAGTATAAAAATTATGCACCCTGTATTTTTGAGTATGTCTACCTTGCTCGCCCAGACTCTATTATGGATGGTATTTCTGTGTATAAAGCCCGGTTACGCATGGGAGAAAAACTCGCCGAGAAAATTTTACGAAAAATAAAAAAGACCGATATTGATGTGGTGATCCCTATTCCAGATTCTGGACGAACGGCTGCATTGGAACTGGCACACAAATTAGATGCAAAATACCGTGAAGGATTCATTAAAAACCGCTATATCGGCCGTACTTTTATTATGCCCGGACAGGAGATGCGCAAAAAATCGGTGCGACAAAAACTCAATACGACACCTTTGGAATTTCAGGGGAAAAATGTTTTACTGGTGGACGATTCTATTGTCCGGGGAACCACTTCTAAACAAATTATTCAAATGGCACGCGATGCAGGAGCTAAAAGCGTGTATTTTGCCAGTGCCGCGCCTCCTGTTCGCTACCCGAATGTCTATGGAATAGACCTCCCTGCAAGGGCAGACCTTATTGCGCACGGATTAGAAGAGGTGGCTATTGCACATATTATTGGTGCCGATGGAGTTTTTTACCAGGATCTGGAAGATCTCATAGAAGCGGCTCGAGAAGGGAATCCAAATATTACCACTTTTGATGCTTCGTGTTTTGATGGGAAATACATTACGGGAGATATTGGGGATGCGTATTTGGAGAAACTAGAGAAAAAAAGAGGGAATAAGTCTGGATTTGCAACATACGAAGACGAATACAGTGAAAATCCGGTAACACTCCTGTAAAAAAAGATGACTCTTGCATTTTTCATTCTCTCTCTGCCACAATAGCCCGGTATTTCTTCCCCATTTTTTATGCGGTGGTTTTTTCAAGACTTTATTTTCGGTATCATTGCCAATGCGCTTGCCCTTTTAGGGGTGGCATACCTTTTGGGAGATATGGGGTTTTCCATTACTCCCATCTGGGGATATGTGGTTATTGGAGCAATGGTGGGATTTGTAAATGCTGTTGTAAAGCCCATTATTACGCTTTTATCGCTTCCCCTCATTTTTTTAACAATGGGGCTTTTCTTGGCGGTAATAAATGGTATGCTGCTCTTTGCTATTGAGTATCTTTTTGAGAATATACTGTTGAACACGGGGATTGTATTTACGGTGGGGAGTGGATGGCTTTCTTATCTTATTGCAGCAGCTCTTCTTTCTCTGCTCAATTCTATTACTCATTTTTTTCTTGCGAAATGACCAATACCGTAGAAACCATAAAAGATATTCTTTCTGAGCTTCTGAGAGAACTCGGAATATCATTTTCCGAAATTTCTGTGACCGAAGATGGAAATATTCTGCGAGCAAATATTGAAACCGAAGAAGCTCCACTCCTTATTGGATGGCGTGGTACTCACCTGGATGCGCTCCAGCAAATTCTTAAATCGCTGCTTTGGAAAAAAGGGTTGTCGGAAGATTTGTTTATTATTGTGGATGTGAATGAGTATAAAAAAGTAAATGAAGAAAAACTCATTACTATGGCACAAGAAAAAGCAGAAATGGTGGTGAGTACTAAAATTTCACAGATGATGCCTCCTCTCTCCGCAGTAGACAGAAGGCTTATTCATTTAGAAATCTCAAAAAATCAATATCCCGGAGTCGCAACGGAAAGCGTGGAAGGAGAAGACGGAGACCTTATGAAGCGGGTAAAAATTTTTTGGAAAGGGTAATTTTATAACCTATGGGGGAAAAACAAGAAATACTTGTGAATCGGGTGGGAGAAATGCGGCGCGCCAAGGGGGTAACGCAGGAGGGCTTAGCAATATCGGTTGGTGTTACACGGCAAACCATTATTGCCATTGAAAAGGGAAATTATGTTCCTTCTGTTTTGCTCTCCCTTAAAGTAGCAAAATATTTTAACACTCCGTTGGAGGAAATTTTTTATTCCCAACCATGCTAAAAAATATGTGGAAAGAAATGACTCTCTCCGTTTCTTTGGTGGCTTTGTTGCTGCTGTTTATCAATCCCTTTGAAATGTTTGGGATGCCCACTTCCTCCCAGATGATTTTACTGGGCATTTTTAATGCGTTATTTATGGTTTTTATTGCGTTTTCATGGCAAGAAAACCCTCAAGATGAACGAGAAATGCAGCATACTTTTTTAGCGGGACGCGTTGCTTTTTTAGCCGGGACCATAATTTTGGTGGTCGGTATGGTGGTACAGATATTTCTTCATACCCTGGATATTTGGATCCCTATCGCATTAGGAGTGATGATTCTCTCGAAAATGATTTCTCTCGTGTATTTTCAAAAAAAGTATTAGGAATGATAAGAATGTAAAGTTATCTTGACATTTACTCTCCTTATTTATTATGATGAGGAGGATATTTTTCTTTTTTTTTATGAAAAAACCTCTTTTACTCGCAGGACTTTCGGTAGTTCTTTTATCGGGATGTAGTTTAGCTGAAACTCCTCCTGTTGTTCCTACTCCTTCCCCCAGTGTTGCCATGCAGACTGCTATGATGGATGATGCAATGATATCTCCTCCCGCTATGATGAAAAATGAAATGATGACGGCGGGATCGTATATGCCTTATTCTGTAGAAAAAATGAATATGGCATCTCCTACGGGAGAAGTAGTCCTATTCTTTCATGCCTCTTGGTGTCCTACTTGCCAGGCATTGGATAAAGATATTAAGGCAAATCTGGAAAAAATCTCATCAGGGCTTACCATTCTTGATGTGGATTATGATAATTCTCCTGCCATGAAACAAAAATACGGAGTAACCATGCAGCATACCTTCGTACAAATCGATAAAGACGGAAATATGATGAAGAAATGGACGGGAAGTCCTACTCTTGTGGCATTAGAATCTCAGGTAATGAAAAGCGGTTCTATGATGCAAGGAGGAGCAATGATGGACGATGAGAAAATGATGAAGGATAATAATGAAGCGATGATGAAAAAGGGAGAGTGGACAAAAGAGGAAATGGATGCGATGAAAAAAGAGGGAACCATGATGAAAAAAGGCACTCCCGGTGCTTCCGCGGGGAGCATGGGGACTGCAGGCGTTCCACTGGATGGTGAAAAATTTGATGTTCCCGGAGCAAAACCAATGGAAAAAACCGTGAATTAAATCTCTAAAAAATATGGTGGGAATGGAAAACGATCAGATCACCATTCCCACAGCAGGTTAATTTCTCTCGTTTCTGGATATTTTTCTGGAGGCGTTTTTTTCCCTTTTTTCAAACGCTATGGTTTTGCTCTTTACTTCGTTTCTCGCCGGATTCCTCACGGTTCTGGCGCCCTGTGTTTTGCCGCTTCTCCCTGTTATTGTGGGAGGTTCTCTTTCGGGAGGAGGCGTAAATATTAAAAAAACACTTACCATTGTGACTTCTCTCGGAATCTCGGTTATTGTTTTTACCCTGGTTTTAAAGGTGAGTACGCTGTTTATTACGGTTCCAGAATATACTTGGAAACTCATATCCGGAGGAATTGTTCTTCTCCTGGGTATGGTAACCCTTTTTCCTTCACTCTGGAAAAACCCATTGCTAAGCAAGCTCAGTGCTGATTCTAATGCGATCCTGGGGAAAGGGAATAAACAAAAAAGTTTTTGGGGAGATATTATTGTGGGCGCAGCGCTTGGACCGGTTTTTTCTACCTGTAGTCCTACCTATTTTATTATCTTGGCAACGGTTTTACCGGTAGATCCGCTGACGGGAATGCTCTATCTTCTGGTATACACGATTGGTCTTTCTATTGCCCTTTTTATCGTCGCGTTTATTGGGCAAAAAATTATGAGCAAGTTGGGTGTGGTAGCCGATTCCCATGGAATTTTTAAGAAAGTGCTCGGTGTGCTCTTTATTCTCGTGGGTCTCGGAATTCTTACGGGATTTGATAAGAAAATTGAAACCGCGATTATTAACTCCCATTATTTTGATGTGACCAAGGTCGAACAAGGCTTATTAGAAAAAGCCGATATCGCTCATCAAAAATCTTTAGAAAATTCCACCATGAATACTTCTCCCTCCCCAAAAGATAAATCTTCGCTGAAAAAAGTGCCAGAGGTGAGCTCTATTGATGGATATATCAATACCAGTGGGCAACCGATTACTTTTGAGAGTTTGCATGGAAAAGTAGTTCTGTTGGATATTTGGACCTACACCTGTATTAACTGCCAGCGCACCTTGCCGTATATTAACGATTGGTATGCGAAATATCATACTCAAGGCTTTGAAGTGGTAGGTCTCCACACTCCAGAATTTGGGTTTGAAAAAGTGCAGTCCAATGTCGAGGAAGCGGTGAAAAAATTCCAAATCCATTATCCGGTTTTGCTCGATAACGATTACTCCACCTGGAATGCGCTGGGGAACCGCTACTGGCCACGGAAATATCTCATTGATGAATACGGGTACATTATTTATGACCATATTGGAGAAGGGGGATATGAAGAAACAGAAATGGCGATTCAGGAAGCTCTTAAAAACCGTGCTGCAAAAATGGGAGAAAAAGTCTCATTGGGAAATATTGCCACTCCCAGTAATGCGATAATGGTCGATCCGGGGAAAGTAAAAAGTCCTGAAGTATATTTTGGATCTGCCCGAAATACTTATCTCGGCAATGGAAAATCAGGAGTCGCTGGGAATCAATCATTTTCTCTTCCTCCAAAATTTGATTCCAATAAACTGTATCTCGACGGAAAATGGAATATGGAGAGCGAATATGCGGAAAATACCGGACCTGCCAGTGTTGTTTTTCCTTATGATGCGAAAGTGGTAAATATTGTTGCGGGATCCGAAAAAGGAGTGGATATTGAAGTGTACCAGGATGATGCCCTGGTGAAAAAAGTACATATCAAAGGTCAGCAGCTGTACCCCCTTATAGAAGGAGCGAGCTATGGACAACACACGCTTCGCATAAAAATCCCAACAGCAGGACTCCAGGCATTTACTTTTACTTTTGGATAATTTTTTTCCCTTTTTATGCTCCAAAAAATTCACCGAACTAACGCCGAATGGCGTTCTCTTTTAACTCCTGAGCAGTACCATGTGCTGAGAGAAAAAGGAACAGAAGCTCCGTTCTCATGCGCGTGGGATAAACGCGGAGAAGGGACTTACCACTGTACCGGCTGTGATCTTCCTCTTTTTGCGTCCCAAACAAAGTTTGAGTCTGGTACTGGGTGGCCAAGTTATTTTAACCCCGTAGAGAAAGAAAATGTGGAGGAAATCAGCGATACTTCTCACGGAATGCGACGCACAGAAGTGGTTTGTGGACAATGCGGTTCTCACCTCGGGCATGTTTTCCCCGATGGGCCACCTCCCACTGGAAAACGGTACTGCATTAATTCTGTTTCTCTCACTTTTCGTACCCATGATGAATAAAACTATCGTGCTCGGCGGCGGATGTTTTTGGTGTTTAGAAGCCTTTTTCTTTCACATTCGTGGTGTCGTTTCTGTTATGCCGGGATACGCCGGAGGGAGTTCTCCTGCCCCAAATTATGAAAGTGTGTGTGGAGGAAAAACTGGACACGCTGAAGTCATTCAGGTGACTTATAATCCGCATGAAATTCCTCTCAAAGATTTGCTCCTTGTTTTTTTTACCGTCCACAATCCCACTACTAAAAATCGGCAGAGGAATGATGTGGGAACGCAGTATCGCTCCCTTATTTTGTATACCACCGATGATGAAAAATTAGATATTTCAGCGGTAATAGAACGCCTAGAAACCGAAAAGGCGTATAATAACCCAATCGTTACGGAAGTTTCTCCACTAGAAAAATTTTTTCCGGCAGAAGAGTATCACCAGAATTATTTTGCAAAAAACCCGTACCAGGGGTATTGCCAAGCGGTTATTGCTCCTAAACTCACTGTGTTTCAAAAGGAATTAAAAGGATATTATCCATGATGTGTTTTGTCATACATTTTGAATTTTCTGAAAGATGCGGTAGGATGAAGACATTGAATACAGTGTCTCTTTTGGCGTTCTCTGTTTTTGCTTCCAGAGTTATCAAAAGTGATTCCTCCTCCATACCATTTGTGCAAAATTCTTGAGGATATGCTCATACCCTCATTTTTACCCTTTCTCTCTTTTTATTTTTCATGCCGTTTAAAGCTCTTTCTATTATTGACCCCATTACCAAAGCCCTCCACGAAGAGGGGTATACGACTCCCACCCCTATTCAGGCAAAAGCCATTCCTATTGCTCTCAAGGGGATAGACCTTTTGGGCTGTGCTCAAACGGGAACGGGAAAAACTGCCGCATTTGCCATTCCGATCCTTCAGATCCTCAGTGCTCAAAAAGTGCATGACCAAAAACGAAAAATACGAAGTCTTATCCTCACTCCTACGCGAGAATTGGCTATTCAAATCGGAGAAAGTTTTCAGGCATACGGAAAGTACACCGGTTTGCGGTCTACCGTTATTTTTGGAGGAGTGGGACAGCATCTCCAAGTATCCACCCTCAGAGGTGGGGTTGATATTGTTATTGCGACTCCAGGACGGCTTTTGGATCTCATAAAACAGGGTTTTTTAACTCTTCAGGACATAGAAATATTTGTATTAGACGAAGCCGATAGAATGCTAGATATGGGATTTATTCATGATGTAAAAAAAATACTCACTATGCTGCCCTCAAAAAAACAAACGCTGTTTTTTTCTGCCACGATGCCGCCAGAAATTACTTCTCTGGCAAATTCCCTCTTAAAAAATCCCCAAAAAGTTTCGGTTACTCCTGTTTCCTCTACGGTAGATATTATTCAACAACAGGTGTTTTTTGTAGATAAGGGGAACAAAAACGCGTTATTGGTAGAAATTTTAAAAAATCCCATTATTAAAACGGCATTGGTTTTTACACGCACCAAACACGGAGCCGATAGTGTGGTAAAGGTTTTGCTGTCCCATGATATTAAGGCAGAAGCCATTCATGGAAATAAAGGACAAAATACACGGCAAAGAGCCCTCTCTAATTTTAAAGCACAAACCACCCGGGTGTTAGTGGCAACCGATATTGCCGCACGAGGCATTGATGTGGATCAGTTGGAATATGTGATTAACTACGAAATTCCCAATATTGCTGAAACCTATGTGCACCGCATTGGGCGTACCGGAAGAGCCGGCGAAAAGGGGACCGCGTATTCTTTTTGTAACGCCGAAGAAAAAGCATATTTACGAGATATTGAAAAACTCATCGCCAAAAAAATTCCGGTAATAGAGGGGCATCCTTTTCCTCTTATAGACCACAACCCCGTAAAAACAGTGCAACGGCAAGGGCGACCTCATCGGGCTGAAAGCACGCCAAGTCCTACGCCGAATACCAGCAGAGATAAATTTTATACGGGACCCAAAAAATCAGGAGCTCCATCTCATCAACGGTCAAAACCTTTTAAAAGCGATACACCACAAAGAGGATTTTCTCGGTCAAAAAATTCACGATAATTATTCTCCAAAATATTTCTCCACCGCTTCCACATCCTTTGTAATTTGCTGTTTGAGGGATTCCAATGAATCAAATTTTTGCACTTCCCGAATTTTTTCTCCTACCGTTACAGTTACGGCTGCATTTGGAGAAACAGAGCCGGAAAAATGGAGAAGAAAGATTTCCACTCGTTTTTCTGCTTTTTCCAGGGTCGGACGAGGCCCCAAGTGCATAATCCCTTTTAAGAGTGCATCCTCATGTAAAAACTGTACTTGTACCGCAAAAACACCCGTTTCATCTGGGATATGAGGCGTATCAATATTAAGGGTGGGGAATCCCATGGTTTTTCCAATTCCATCTCCCGTAATCACCATTCCAGAAAATTCTGTCATATCTTTTTACAATAAAAAAATGGAAACCCTAATCTCAAAAATGTATGGGAAGCCCCCCCTTGTAAGGGGAGAAGGGGGGTAAAGGACATCATACCGACTCATAAAAAATATTCTCCCCAAAAATTTGGAATCTTTTCCCTTTTCCTTCCCATTTTTTTCCACTTTTCCCCGTTTGCAAAAACTCCTCTATTTCTGCAATGTGAGACGATTCTACAGAGATCGGCGCAAATATTTTTCTCAACACTTCATAGCGAATTGCAGGATGCAGGGCAAAAAACTGTTTTTGAGCAAAACTCTTTTCTGGGTGAGAAGTAAAAAATTCATCTGCCAACGATTCTAAGCAAGAGACGACGGAAACAATGTGTTCGGTGTTTTTTGTAATACGACCGGAAAACCCTTCAAACCGTTCTTCCAAAAGGGGAAAAACCTGATTCCGTAAAAAATTTCTCGTAAAAAAAGATTCGGTATTCGTAGAATCTTTGCAAAATGCAATATTTTTTTCTTCTAAAAAATGAAGGATTTCTTCTTTCTTAAGCGACAAAAACGGTCTCCAAATTTTTCGCTGGTTGTCCCATTCGTCCATGCCTTTTAAACCTCTCATCCCTCCGCCCCGCAAAAACTGTAAAAAAATGGTTTCTGCCATATCGTCCGCATGGTGTCCCGTTACAATTGCTTGTGCTCCTGTTTTTTCTCGTACTGCTTCTAAAAAAGTATACCGCGCATTACGCGCCTTTGATTCACTTTGTTCTGGTGTTTTCCAATCGCCCAAAACAAAAGAGAACCCTTTTTCTTTGGCGTAATTTTCTGCAAAAAGCGCATCTCGGTCACCTTCTTGAATACGGAGATGGTGGTGAAAATGAGAGAGGATGAGATTTTTAAATCCTTGTTCTGCCAGTTTTTCTACCGCAAAAACAGAGTCGGGACCTCCAGAAAATGCCACCACCACGGTTAAATCCGGTAAAAAACGCGAAAGAAGCGGCATAGATTACCAAAAATATTCCTGCTGGACCGATCGCGTGCGCAAAACAAATACCTGTAATAAGCGCAAAATGGTAAAAAGAGGGTACAGAAAAACAGCAATAAAAAAAGAAAAAGCCGGAATAAACGGTAATCCCAAAAGAAAAACGAGGAGAAACACGACCGCTGCCCCCGCAGATTCGGGCGAAATAGCCGCCCCATATGGCAGTGAAGTAATTTGTGCCTGAAGTGCTTCTGGGCTGAGCGTGCTTTTGATCTGATCTTTTGCCAGGGCAGAAGAGGATTTTTTCGCTTCTGAAACCTGTGCTTCAAAATCGGCATTCGTCTTTTTGATACATTCGGCATTCTTCGCACAAACCTTTAAAATTTCCCCTTTCTGCTCATCTAACGATTTTTGCAGTGCAGGCGAAGAGACCGCCTGAGTAGTGACTTTGCTGAGAAGATCTCCAAACATATTGCTCTGAAATGCTGTTTCTAAAAGGTCCGAAAGCGGTATAAAAGAGGCAATAATAAACGAAAAGAGGAAAAGAAAAGCAAAAAAAGATTTAGAGAGCGCACGAGGGACCACTGACAAAAAGGAAATATGAATCCGTTCGGAAAGGTCGGTGTGAAGCTCCAAAAAAAGTACAGAGAGGGAAATGCCCAATGCTAAAAAGGTCCACTGCCAAAGTCCCGAAATGGGGAGCATTTGGCCTATGAGGAAAAAAACAAATGGATAGGCAATGCTGATATACTTGGAGGTTTGGAGGAACGCCGAAAAAACTGTACCTCCTACTATTCCCCCTGCAAAAAGCACCAGTAAAAAGAGGGGAGAAAGTGTGCCGGACATACTCCACAAAAGTAGAGTAGAAAATACGGAGAGTATAAAAAATACCACTTTTTTAGTGGCGGAAGAGGTGGGGGTTTCCTGTAAAAACTGAGAGAGATCAATGGGCATAAAAATAAGAAAAGGAGGATTTTTGAAAAAAATATTTAGAAAGAGTATTCCACGACCATTTGAATAACTTCTCGAAGTCCTCCATTTTTTTCTACATTTTTAAACTCTATTTTTCGTAACGCTTTTTCTTTTTCGTTTTTTACTACAGAGCTAAATAAAGCGTGCATGCACGACTGTGTTCCAGCATTTACGCCGGAAAAATCAAGAATTATTTTTTCATCTTTATATTGAGAAGGCTTTAAAAATAAAGGCTCAATTTGTTCTTGCCTTATCTTTTCTGCAATATCCTTGTTTTGAGCATAATCGCCAAAGTATTTTTGCATATGAATAACCATAGAAAAAGTCTGTAACAATCAAAATTTTTTAATAACCAAGCTCTAAAAATGGCTTATAATATAGATTGCTTCGTGCCTCGCAATGACGGAACACCACTTTTGCAGGCTTTCTTTAAGCAGCCTGTGCCATTTGGTAATTCTCATCATTTGCAGCAGGTCTTGTTGTTGCCCAAAAATCGGGACCCCAACAAGCGGGTCCAGCAGAATTTTCCCCACTTACTCTGGTTTCACCTCTGTCATTTGTTACAGCAACATTAATCCTTCTCGATCTATTATCGTAAGCTTTATATGCCCAATTCCCATTTGATTTTTTAAAGAGGAGAAAATATACGCATTCGTTTGTATTTTCACGCCGTCGTTCTATTGTTTGTTTGTCATATCCACTTAACTCTGGTTGACCTTGAGGATGAGAATGGATTTCGCCTAAATGTTGCCGATTATACCGTTCATCATTTGCAGCTTCTCTTCTTAAAAAAGCTACACTTGCGGAAGTATGATTTACAGACCCCCCTGTACTTTCTACTCCTTGAATCGGTATAAATTTATCGACTTTTGCTCTCGTTCCATGTTGTTGTCCTTTAATGGAAAATGCCATTTCCGATGAAGAGGCATCAACATGATCTCTCAGTGTTAATAAATCACCAGCATTTACTGCTACTTCTGTAATGGGCGCATCGTTTCGTCCGCGAAATGGGATAACATTACTCATAAAACTTAAAAAAAGAGGACACAATATCAATATAATGGAGGAAAAATCAAGATGCAATTTTTACCGAATATTTTTTCGTTTTATAGCCGCTTGTGCCGCTGCCAGCCGTGCAATAGGAACTCTAAAGGGGGAACAACTCACCAGCGTAAATCCACTCCGGTGGAAAAAATCGATAGATTCTGGATCTCCTCCGTGCTCACCACAGACAGAAATTTTGAGGTCTGTTTTTTGTTTTCTTCCGCGCTCTACTCCAATTTTTATGAGTTCCCCCACCCCTTCTTCGTCAATTCGCTCAAACGGATCGTTCTCTAAAAATCCGCGCGCAATATACTCCGGTAAAAATCGTGCCACATCATCTCGGGAAAATCCAAAACTCATCTGCGTGAGATCATTGGTTCCAAAACTAAAAAAATCCGCAAACTCGGCAATTTGATCTGCCTCTGCACACGCTCGGGGAAGCTCAATCATCGTTCCTACCAAAAACGGAATCCGTTCTCCAAAAGTGTGAAAAATTGCTTCTGCGGTCTCCTCAATTTTTTCTCTACAAAAAGCGAGTTCTCGTGGAACACCCACAAGCGGAATCATGATTTCTGGAAATACCGAAATACCGCGTTTTTTTACCGCCATCGCCGCCTCAAAAATCGCCTTGGTTTGCATCTCCAAAAGCCCCGGAAGAGTGATCAGCAATCGACATCCACGGTGCCCCAGCATGGGATTTACCTCTGAAAGATTGGTAACCCGGTCCTTTACCTCTTCAAACGAGAGCCCAAAATCGTGCGCGAGATCTTCTATTTCATGATTTTTGTGTGGCAAAAATTCATGCAGAGGAGGGTCCAAAAACCGAATGGTAACCGGTAAACTATCCATTTCCGTAAAAATTCCCTCAAAATCGGTTTGCTGAAATGGGAGTAAAGACTCCAGCGCTTCGTCTCGCTCCGCATCCGAGTGGGCAAGAATCATTTTTCGGACAAAATGAATGCGGTCTTCTTCAAAAAACATATGCTCTGTGCGGCATAGCCCAATGCCTTCCGCCCCAAATTTTCGCGCTACTGCCGCATCATGCGGAGTATCGGCATTTGCCCGCACTTGCAATCGTTTTAATTCATCCGCCCAAGAAAGCACCACTTCAAATTCTGCAGAAAGTTCCGCCGGTCGTGTGGCAATTTTTCCCAGCATCACTTCTCCTGTTCCTCCATCAATGGTAATCATATCTCCTTCATGTACTACCGTGCCATGAACCGAGATTTTTTTTTCTTTTTCGTTTACCACCACTTCTACTGCACCCGAAACACATGGAACTCCCATTCCTCGCGCTACCACCGCCGCATGGCTGGCTTTTCCTCCGCACGCCGTTAAAATTCCTTCGGAAACATGCATTCCATGAATATCTTCGGGCGAGGTTTCATGACGGACGAGTAAGACTTTTTCTCCTTTTTCCGTCCATTCCACCGCATGTTCTGCGCTAAAAACTACTTTTCCGCTCGCGGCTCCGGGGCTGGCAGAAATTCCTTTGGTGAGGACTTCTTTTTTGGCTTTTGGATCCAGTGAAGGATAGAGAAGTGCATCTAACGATTTAGGGTCCAGGCGTAAAATGGCTTCCTCTTTGGTGAGGATTTTTTCTGCTACCATGTCTACCGCAATGCGCACCGCAGACATGGCCGTGCGTTTTCCCGTTCGGGTTTGGAGCAAAAACAGTTTCCCGTTTTCAATGGTAAATTCAATATCCTGCATATCTTTAAAATGGAGTTCTAGCTTTTTTTGAAGAGCAAAAAGCTCTGCGTATACTTCTGGAAGGTCGTGTGCGAGATGCGTAATTTCCAATGGCGTTCGGATTCCTGCCACCACATCTTCTCCTTGCGCATTGAGGAGATAATCACCGTAAAACGCATTTTCTCCCGTACTGGGATTGCGTGTAAAACATACTCCGGTTCCCGATGTATTCCCGGTGTTCCCAAATACCATGGATTGCACACACACAGCCGTTCCCAAATGGTCGGGGATATGATGGATTTCTCGATATTTTTTTGCGCGAGAAGAATTCCAACTGGAAAAAACCGCACGAATTGCGGAGAAAAGCTGTTCTTTAGCGTTTTTTGGAAATAAATTTCCGGTGTGTTTTTCTGCAATATCTCGAAATATTTTTACGAGATCGTGAAGATCTTCTGCTGAAAAATCCGTATCGGCGGTAATATTTTTTTCTCTCTTTTTTTGTGCTAATGCCGCTTCAAAAAGATGATGCGGAACCTCTAAAACCACATTAGAAAACATCTGTACAAATCGGCGATGAGTATCGGCTGCAAACCGCGCATTGCCTGTTTTTTTTGCCAGCCCCTCTTCGGCTTTGTCGTTCATTCCCAGGTTTAAAACGGTGTCCATCATCCCCGGCATAGAAATTTTTGCTCCACTGCGCACCGAAACCAACAGTGGATTTTCGTCATCTCCAAATTGTTTTCCTGTTTTTTTCTCCAGCTCTTCCACTGCTTTTTCTACCGTGTCTTCTACTCCTTCTGGAAAAACATTTCCCCGGGCTAAAAACGCATTACAACACGCGGTGGTAATAATAAACCCGTGCGGAACAGGAATCCCAAGCTTCATCATTTCCGATAAATTGGCACCTTTTCCACCCAAAAGATCTTTTTGGTCAGCGGATCCTTCTTCAAACGGGAAAACAAAGCGCATGGGCATAAAGATATGAGAAAAAGAACACCGAAAGTGTAAAGGACAGATCAAAAAATCCAAAGCAATTTCAATCATTGCTTTACTTTTTACAGTAAATAGTTTATAGTAATGTGAAAAAAAGATTTGAGTCTTCCTCATTATTGCGAGTGAGGCTCTCGATGGCGATCCAGGAAAATATGGATTGCTTCGCAAGCTCGCAATGACGGAACATTCCTCACTCTTAATTCTAAATTCTTAATTTTCCCATATGCTTACCGTTTTTCTCCAGGCAAAACTTTTCCCACTCGAATTTGTTTCGTGCATTCTGCTCGCCCTTATTCCTGCAGTGGCGTGGCTGTGGATATTTCTTGGGAAACATCCCGAAAAAAAAGGTCCTGTTTCTCTCGCGTTCTTTTTTGGAATGCTTTCTGCGGCTTTAGTGCTGGCGTATCAGGCATCCTGGGGTGATTCGTTTAATTTTGTGTATATCAAGGTGGAATCGGTAAATTTTCAGGAAAATGTAAAGGGAATCGTTCAGCATTCGCTTCTTGCCAGTTTTTGTATTTTTCTCAGCGTAGGATTTATGGAAGAGGTTGCCAAGCACTACGCCGTGGTACAGGCGGATAAAAATATTTTTGAGAGCGTAGATGATGTGATTGAGCTTTCTATTGTTTCTGCCCTGGGTTTTGCTTTCCTCGAAAATATTGGATACTTTTTTATGTTGGTGGTGCACGGGCAAGGAGATCAGCTATTTGCCACATTTCTTATGCGGTCGATTTTTGTGGTGTTTATCCATGTGTTGTGCAGCGGAATTTACGGGGCGTTTTACGGCATGGGATTTTTTGCAAAGCCGTATATGAGCCGAAAAATTCAGATGGGAAAAACTTTTTATATCGCCGAATTTTTTCATCGTATTTTTCATTTCCGAAAAGCAGCTGTTTTCCACGAAAGAATGATGATTGAGGGAGTCGTAATTGCCTCTGTTCTTCATGGAATTTATGATTTTCTTCTGGAAACGAATATGACGATTTTTGGAAAACCACTGTTTATGTATGGTCTCCCCATATACCTGGTGGGCGGGTACTGGTATCTTTCGAGTGTTTTAGAGAAAAAAGAAAACCACGAGCGGTTTGGGCATTTGGTCGTAAAAGAGGAATACACCGAGAAAGAAGATGAGGAAGAAGAAAAAGTTCCCGTGCGCATGAAAAATGCGTTTGAAACGGCATAACGAAAAATTCTTAATCCTCCACCCCAATGGGTTCCAATTTTGGAATTCCCACTTTTCGGGGAAATTGCGAAGAGGTGGGTTCTACCTTTATAATTTCCCAAATTTCTCGCGCTTCACCGGAGGGTAATACGCCCTGGTGTTTTTGGGTGCAAAAACCTCCAAAATAGTCTATCAGCGCTTCATCATGGGCATCATTATCTGGTCCTCGATATGCCAAAAGCGTTCCTTTTTGTCGTAAAAACGGAAGCGTCATTTCTAAGAGTGGTGAAAATTTTGCAAATGCTCGTGCTAAAATCATGTCGTATTTTTCACGCATCTGCTTCTCTCGGCCCAAATCTTCTGCCCGCCCACATCGCACCACCACATTGGTAAGCCCCAACGCATTCGCAAAATCTTGGATGGCCTTTCCTTTTTTTTGTACCGAATCCACCGGCGTAAACAAAATATCTGGAAATAAAATCGCCAACGGAATAGCAGGAAATCCGCCGCCACTGCCCATATCTATAATATTTTTTGGCGCTTTTTCGGCAATAATGGGCGCGCCCAGCAATGAGTCATAAATATGTTTTTCCCAAAATCCTTGTTCATCTCGAATGGCGGAGAGGTTTACTTGTGCATTTTTTTCAGAAAAGAGCTTCCAAAACTCCTGAAAAAGATCCTGTTCCCGTACCGTAAATGCTCGAAAATGGCGGATAGATGGGATAGGGAACATACGCACAAGAAAAGAAATATCTTTCGTATCGTAGCGGTTTTTAAAAAATCAGAAAAGGAAATACGAGTATTTTTGATCATTTGTATAACAGGGGGGCTCAGACCAAATGTGAACAGGGGGTCTCAGACCCCCCTGTTAGGATGATTCTCTCAAAAAGGCGGTCTTTCATGACGGGGACGCCTTCTTTCCTTTTTATCACCACCCCAGGGAAGAATTTTTTCAGCGGTAAATTGCCCCGGTCTTTCGGAAGTTCCCAGCATTCGGATGCGTTCTTCTTGGAGCGTTTCTTGACCAGGAATAATTTGTGCATGGGAAATATCTACTGTCCAGGTGTGATGCAAAAAATCCTGAATCTCCAGGCTCTGCTCTTGCCTTCCTACAATTTCTCCCGCTAAAAAACCGTCTTCAGGCTTCATCCATCGGCTTTCCCGTTGGTCTTGGGTGTGGTGCGCCCCAGGAAACGGAGCGGTAAGAATTTTTTCCAATGTTTCTCCTCCACCACTGAGGTACAAAATGCCCCCAGAGACAATGCTAAATCCAAACACTACGGCAAAAAGAATGGGCAGACTGATGCGGTATCCCTTCTTCGTTACCCGGAAGAATACGATAGAAAGCCCTAAAAAAATTCCCAAAAATCCCAGCCAAAAAAATGGAAGACTCTGCAGGAAAAACAAAAACCGTGAGGGGGGAAGATGCGCAAAAAGATCAAAATCACCGTTAGAGAGGGCGAAGAAAATAATCGCAAACGAAAATGCCCCGAGCACCAAAGCCACCAAAAAGGCTCCCCAGAAGAGTAAGTTTTTCAGCACAAATCGCCAGCGCGGAACCTGGTTAATTTTTCGCTTATCAATTTCTAAAAGCACTTTTTCTGAAAATTTTTGTAGGGTGTTCATGAGGAGAAAGAGAGAAAGTCAAAGAGGTTTCGTCGTTTGGAAGTTTTTTTAAATGCGTCTTTTGCTCGAGAGAGGAGGGTTGCCACCGTTCCTTCTGGAACGGACAAAATATCTGCCATTTCGCCGTACGAGTATCCTTCCAGAAACCGCAACACTAAAACTTCTTTATATTTTTCGGGAAGGGTTTGTAAAATGCTATGGACTTGTACTGTAGTAATGTTTTCATCCACTTCTTTTTCTACAGAAATGTGAGAGCTCACTTCTTGCACCATTTCATCGTCAATGGAGACTTTTTGATCATCTCCCCGTGACACCTTTTTTCGGAATGCGGAAATGGTTTCGTTATGCGTAATCCGGTAAATCCAAGACGAAAATTTTTGAGATTCATCGTACTCGTTTATGTTTTGCCAGAGCTTTACAAAAACTTCTTGGAGAGTGTCTTCGGCTTCGGCTTGAGAAAGCGAAGAAATTCGTAAAATATAGCGCAAAAGTCGGCTTTCATACCGATCTATAAGGGTGGCAAACGCTTCTTTTTCGCTTCGTGCTTGCGTCGCCAACACTTCGTCCGGTATTTCTAAAAAATTTTGGGACATGAAAAGGGGATCAAAAAAAGAAAAATCATCGTCCTGACTCTTGATACGGGGAAAAAATAAAATTTCTTTCAAAATTTCTTTCTTTTCCAAGGTCTTCCTCTAGTTTACCCCTTTTTTCTGGAGAAAAGCATTTTTATTTCTGAGGATGAATCGTATAAGACTGTGGTATAATGGGTTTGATTTTTTATAATTTTATGAAAAAAATTCTTTCTCTGAGTGTTTTGCTCTGCTTTTTTAGCGCGTGTTCGTGGTGGGGAAATTCCGAATCTCCTGAGGCGAAGAGTGTTATTCCTCCTGAATATCAAAATTCTCCCATTGTTCTCTCGTGTGCCGAATTTTACCGACAAAAATGTGGAGGAAATGCAGCGTGTGAGGCACAAGAAGAAGTCATTTGTGCGGATAAATTTCTTTCTTCTGAGGCTATAAATACCTCTAATCTTGCCCTTTGCGAAAGCGTTCCGAGTGACACCGAAAGAGAAATCTGTAAAAATACCGTCTTCACTACCCTTGCGGTGAAGGCAAACAAAAAAGAAGATTGTTCAAAAATATCTGTTCCTATGGCGCAGAAAAATTGTGAAATGCAAGTCATCATAGAACAGTCAAAAATGGCAGGGAATCTTTTAGGGTGTGATCAATTATCAAAAAATCAAAAAACAAAGTGTATCAACGAGACGGTTTTTTCTGTTATTTCCAAAACAAAAGATAAAAAATTGTGTGATAGTCTGGAGGATAAAATTTTAAAAGATTCGTGTATAAAACAGGCGAGTGTAGCAAACAGCGGATCATGACCCGCTGTTAAGGTGGCGCCACTACAAATCTGCATCCTATTTCTTGAATCTTGATTTTTCTTCCCCTATACTCCGCGCGTATTTTTACCTCCTCTTTCTATGAAACCTTTACGCCTTGCTATTCAGGGATATGGACGAATTGGACGGCTTTTACATCGCCAGTTGATAGAGCTTGCTGACCCGAATATTGAAGTAGTGGCAGTAAATGCCCGAAGTTCTGATAGTACTATGCGAGCGCATCTTTTAAAATATGACTCTTTGCATGGACGAACCAATGCAGAAATTTCGTGTTATGCGGAACACATTATTGTGAATGGAAAACCGGTAAGATCCCTGAATATTGCGAATGTGGAAGATCTTCCTTGGAAAGAATTAGAAATTGATGTGGTTTTGGAAAGCACGGGAAAAGCAAAAAACAAAGAAATAGCCCAAAAACATATTACTGCAGGAGCGAAAAAAGTGCTCGTTTCAGCCCCTATGAAGGATGATTCTCCCACTTTTGTTTTTGGAGTAAATGATGAAGGAATTACTGACGAAATGACGGTGATGTCCAACGCATCATGCACCACCAACTGTATTGCACCGCCCATGAAGGTTTTGGAAGACGCGATTGGAATCGAGAACGCGTATGTGTCCTCTATCCACTCATTTACGCATTCCCAAAATTTGCTCGATAACGCAGGAGGGGATTTGCGTCGTGCCAGAAGTGCAGTACAGAGCATTATCCCCACTACTTCTGGTGCCATGCGAGCGATTTCTAAAGTCATTCCCAGTTTAGAAGGGAAAGTAGATGGATTGGCTTTTCGGGTTCCGATTGCGACTTCTAGTATTTGCGATGTGCGATTTGTGTTTAACAGAGAAGTGACGGCAGAAGAGCTCAATAATCTCATTCGTGAAGCTTCAAAAAAGCCAGAACTAAAAAATATTTTAGCGGTTTCAGAGGAAGAACTCGTTTCTATTGATTTTAAAACCGATCCGCATTCTTCTATTCTGGATACGGCGCTTACCAAAGCCCACGGGAAAAGTGCACAAATGCTGTTTTGGTACGACAATGAATGGGGATATATTGCGCGGTTGGTAAATTTTTTACAGAGACTGGCGAGTTTTTAAAAAAAGTCCCAAAAGTGTAACCCTATTACGACTATAGAGATGGACAAGATTTTTTCTTTTTTTATTCCTTCGCCTATGAACACTGTATTCCTTCGCCTATGAACACTGTTTGATACCCTTTTTAAGTTCCGAATGTTCCACTTTATTCTTTTTTTATGAAGCGTTCTTCCTTTCTTTTTTCCACCCTCGTCCTTTTTTTAGGAGGAATTGGTGCGTTTTTTCTTTCTTTACCAGTAGAGAAAGAAGCTCTTGCTGGAGATAGTGTTTCTCTTTTTATTTCTACTCCATCCACCAATACAGATGACTTAGGAATTTCTGATCCTAGCCCGGTTGCATTTGATGAATTCCCTGTATCTTTTGGAGAAGAGGTTACTGTAAAAATTTCTCAATCTCAGTTTGCTGATGTAAATTCAAAGGGGAAACTTTCACATACCATGCCTTCCTTTTTTACAAACATTAAAATTGATTCGTCATCTTCTCTCAAATTTTATTCTACTGCTTCTCAGGCACGAAAAAATAATGGATGTGTTTTATTGATGAAAAGTAAGCCATCTCTTACTTGTTACTCTTTCCCAAAAAATGCCATTATTACTTACACTGCAAAAATTGATTCCAATACTTATTCTCGAAAATCTTCAGCGATGATTACTAAGGTTCAGTACCAATACTCCATAGGAGATGAAAGTCCTTTATCAACTAATAATGTAATGGATAACCGAAAATTCGTATTGGGGAACCGTGATGCTTCGGGTGTTTTTACAGTGATTCCAAATAAATAAGAAGTTAAGAGTGTTTATTAAAGAAGCCCCGCATAAAAGCGGGGCTTCTTTTTTAAAATTATTATTCACAAAAATGACAAACCTTGCATCTTAAATCCCTTCCGTGCTACCGTTTTTCCTGATTTTTCTCCTGCATAATGAGTATGTTTCGGACGGGAAACATGACCGTTTCGCCTATTAAACTCATGGAGTTGGAAGCTGCCAAGCATCCCAAGGTGGTTTCTCTTGCCCAAGGAATTCCCAGTTTTGATACGCCTGACTTTCTTAAAAATGCTGCTATAGAAGCCATTAAAAGTGGAAAAGCTGCTAAATATTCCCTCACTAATGGGTTGCCCGAACTGCGGGAGGTGGTGGCAGAGTCGCTCAGAAAAGATGGAATGCACTACGATTATCATTCCGAAATAATTGTTACGGCAGGCTCTATTGAGGCGATTACTGCCTCTCTTTTGGCTATTTTAAAACCGGGTGATGAGGTGCTTATTCCTTCTCCCGTGTATGCTTCGTATGCACAGGCTATTCAACTGGCGCACGGAACCCCCGTTTTTGTTCCTCTGCACGAAGAAGGGGGATGGAGTGTTTTAGTGGAAGAGTTTGAAAAACGCATTACTCCTCGCACGCGAGTGATTTTTTACTGTAATCCGTCCAACCCTACGGGAACTATTTTTAGTAAAAAAGATCTTCTGGTGCTCGCCGAGATGGCGAAAAAACACGATCTCTTCCTCTTGTCTGACGAAGTGTATAAAGATTTTGTGTATACCGGAGAAGAAATTTTTTCGCTGGCGACGATTCCAGAACTCAAAGACCGTATTATTCGTGTTTTTTCTTTCTCTAAAGCCTTTGCCATGACGGGTTGGCGAGTGGGATTTGTTCACTCCAGTGCCAGAAATATTGCAGAAATTTTAAAGGCGCACGATTCCATGGTGACCTGTGCGCCAGTTGTTTCGCAATACGCTGCCATTGCGGCATTTTCAGATGAGGGGAATGAAGCCGTCCAAGAATTTAAAGCCGCGTATTTACGACGGCTCAATATGACGACCACTTTCCTCAATTCTCTTCCCGATGTTTTTTCGTACATTAAACCCAATGCTTCCTATTTCGTGTTTCCCAAAATAGCACCCAAAAATCCACAAATTATAGATTCACAACAATTTTGTATGGAACTCCTCCAAAAAACTGGCGTTGCGTTGGTTCCCGGAGTAGCATTTGGACCAACAGGGGAAGGTCATGTGCGGTTGTCTTTTGGACGGAGTGAACCGGACCTGCAAGAAGCGTTTGAACGAATGCACACTTTTTTTCGTCATTTTACCATTTCCTCATGAAATCTTTTGCCCTCGCTCTTTCGTGTTCTCTTCTCTTCCTTTCTGGATGTGGAGAAATAGAAATTCCTGCTGGAGTTCCTTCTCCTGCGGCGACTCCTATTGTAGCGCCTACAGTTTCCGTTGCCGTAACACCCACTGCATCTCCCTTGGCATCTGGAATGACGCCCGATCCTTTGGCGTCTCCACTGCCTACTGGTCCGGTTACGATAGAATCGCTGACCGCAGAAAAAAATAATCTCACCGAGGCGGTACGAGTAGCACAAACAGAACTTCGAGACTGCCAAATCCAAAAAAATCGTGCAGACGCATTAGTAAAAAACCAAGACTCTAGTACTGCGGGACCCGCAAACTCTCCTGCAGAAAGTATTGTGCGAGAATACCTCGCTACGGCATCTCATCCAGAATTTCCTTTTGATGTTTGCGGACCATTGGGAAATGCTACTTCTAAACCGTGGTATGCCGATTTTACCAAGGCATTGGAAGCAAAAAATCTTTCGTTTAAAGTCCTTAACCGACCTCTGAAAACAACCGATTTCTCTCGGGTTTGTGCGTCGACTGATGGGAAAATGGCGGTATTTTTAGGGGCACAGGCAGAGAGTAAATCAGAATTTCATATCGTGAAATATTCGTTTGATACCCAGTCAATTGATGAAGCGTATTTGGTAGATGGAATGTGTGACACGGCGTGTCCCAATAATTTTGGGAAGCGACGAGGAGGACAGTTAACGCTTACGGGGCAAACCGGCAATGTTACCAGTGAATACCAATATTACTATGGCAGAAATATTTTGGTGAAAACAAAGTAGTATGACATTTTTCTTAAAACCCGTAATCGATTTTTTCCTGAAATTCTTTGCAAAAATCGTCTTATGATCATTAATAAAGACTTTGATGGTTCGCCTCTGTTGAGTGCTCAACGATTAGAATCTCGTATTGGAAAAATTTCTCACGAAGAATCTTTACACAAAAAAAGCCCTTCAAAAGTTTTTATCTTTAGGGAAGGGCGAAATATCGTCACCTCAAGAGAAAAATCTACTTGAGGATCAGTGCCATACGGCAAATTCACTTTCATAATCCTTGTTTTCCCTCTTCTCGTCAACCATTTCTCAATATTCGTTCCCATGACATCTATCCTCAAACCCCTTGTCAGTTTTATCCTTAAATACCTTGCTAAAATTGCTATTTGGCGTTTTTCTCCGCGCATTATTGCGATTGCCGGAACAGAGGGGAAAAGTGAAATTCGCGAAGCCATTATGGCAAAGCTTTTGGAATCAGGAACGCTGAGAGTACGAGAAAATTCCCGCGGTTTTAATACCGAAATTGGTCTTCCTTTGGCGATTCTTGATGAACCAACGGGGAAACGAGACACAGGAAAATGGATTTCTATTCTCTCTTCGGCGTTTAAAAAGGTATTTTTAGCGAAAAGTTTTCCAGAGGTGTTGGTGTTAGAATTGGGGGTTGATTCGGTGGGAGAAATGCAACGCCTTTTGGATATCGTACATCCGGATATTTCTGTGTTGTATTGCATTCGTCCCCGCGGGTTTGGAGATGAAGAATTCCTTTCAATTATGGAACAAGAGTTTCGACTGCTTGTTACCAACAGTTTTCGGTTTTTGGCCAATGCGCATGATGAACGGATAGCACGGCAATCTTCCTTATTTTGTCCTCCGGGAAAATTGATCCCTTTTCAAAATCCCCATCATATTGCAGAAGAGGTAGAAGTGGTGTTGGGAGAAATATTAGGAACCATGCCGAAGGGGTAAGCAAGCTACTGGTAATATTTTTCATTCAGAAAAAAGTTTACTTTGTAATATCAATTCCCATTTGTTTTTTAGCATATTCAACAAATCCGGCAGAAGTGATTGGTTTATCCCAACCTTTTGTTCTAAATTCTATAACCCTTCCAAACCCATACTGACCTGCTCTGGCAGTAATATCTTCCGCGTGCCTCGCTCCATGAGAAAGAGTTGCAATCCCATGGTTTATAGGAGTTTCTACGCCTACTTTTTTTGTCATGCCCCAGCTTTCTAAAAAAGCTGTAGTTTTATTTTTGGGGACAATATAGGGTTGGTTTCCTTCGTACAATATTTGATCTTGTAACTTTTGAAGCCAAACAGTATTTCTTGCTTTTATTATTACCTCTTGAGTAAAAGGACTACTTCCGCCTTGTTTTATCATCATTTTTATCATTTGTTGTGGGGTAATTTTTACTTTCCCACTGTCGATGTCATTCACCATTTCCTGAAGACCTTTCTTTTGTTCTTCTTGAGAAAGGGAAATAGCCCTCTGATCCTTGTTTTTAACAGCTTTGGAAAGTGATAACTCTTCAACTCCGACAAGTTTTACTTCTGGATGTATAACTTTTGCGCCTATGCTACTAATCCCTATTTTCCCTTCGTTAATTTTTGAAAAAATAGTTTCAGAAGGGGGGATGGATTTCTTAATAGAATTCACTTTATCATTTGTAAGATCTTCTGATACATCTTTCCCTAATCCTTCAGATCCCAAAAAATCAAGATTATCTTGTGTTTTTGTGAGAAGATGAGTATTTCCTCCTACTGTTTCTGGGTTATTATGAATTTCTGGCAATAAAATAAGCGTTGGTCCTTTCCCGTCGCCATATACTGTTTCCGTAAAAGTTCCTTCCTCTCTCATTGCCTGTTTTACTTCTGCAAGGCTTTCGGGGTTGGTTTCTACCGTTTTTAAATCTTCTGCTCGTTTTTCTCTTTCTAGTGCACTATCAACTTGCCCCCTAACTCCTTCTAATCCTTCTTTTTTATAGTCAAAATAACCATATCCATCTCGTGGAACGCCCTTCATTTCCGGTCTTTGCGTTTGTCCAAATTGGTCTTTCCCTTGTTCATCTACCGTAATAGTTCCCCCCACTATTTCCGTTAATTTGGCACATTGTTGTCGTAAAACTTCTATGGAAATGGCTTGTTGATTTTCTTCCATTGCGGTAATAAAAGAAAAAGCTCTTTCTATATTTTTTTGTGTACGGTCTGGAGTTTTCCCAAAATCATAATCTCCCTTATAATCTTCAGATTGCCCTTTGAGCATTACCTTTGCTTGTTCAAACTGCTCCTTTAAAAATGCCTGTAAATCCGCAGGACTACTGGTTTTATCGTCTTGTATTCGTTCAATTTTTCCACTCTGCAGTTCCTCTGTTTCTTTTGTGTTTATGAGTTCTTCTGGCATAGGTGGATTTATAAATTGGATAGCAAGAATTCTAGCTTTTTCTGAGCGTTTTCTCGTTCGTCTTCTTCGGCACTGGTTCGTATTTTTTTTGAATATTCCGCTGTTTTGGGCTTCAACTCGTCCTCAAAAATTTCAACAATAAGTTTTTGGGCAGTGTCGGTTTCCTCAAAAATAGAGAATATTTCTTGTTTTTTGTCTTCAGAAAATCCTTCCCACTGGTTTTGTATTTTTTCTTGAGATTCTAAAGAAAGGTTTTGCCACAAATAGCTTTTGGTAATGGTTCCCCACATACGGTCACAAAAATATCATACGATTCTACTGCATTTTTCGTAAAAAATCAAATTTCAGTTTTTTCCTCCATGTGCAGCTGTCATAACCAGGAGGAACGACGAAGTGATCCAGAAAGTGGTGCATGGATTGCTTCGCCTAAAGGCTCGCAATGACGGAATCTCACTTTTACAGACATTTAATGTTTAAAAAAATCCCCACCGCATTTATATTTCATAAATGGATGGGGAAAAATCTGTATTTCTGTCTTTACAGGATAAAAAATGAACAGTTTATACTGCTTCTGAAAAGTTAATTTTTATCCCTGGTCCCATAGTGGTGGCAACGGTTGCCGACTGGAGATAAGTTCCCTTTACTCCCGTTGGCTTTGCATCAGAAACTGCTTTTACTAATGCTTTTAGGTTTTCTACCAGTTTGGTTGTCCCAAAAGAGACTTTTCCAAAACTGGAGTGAATGATTCCCTGTTTGTCAGTTCTAAACTCAATTTTCCCTTTTTTTAGGTCAGAAATAGCACCGGTTACATTGTCGGTTACCGTTCCTGATTTAGGAGAAGGCATAAGTCCTTTTGGTCCTAAAACCTTTGCAACTTTTGCCAACAGTTTCATCATTCCAGGGGTAGCAATGGCAATGTCAAAATCAACAGTTCCCTTAGCTACTTCTTCAATAAATTCTTCTCCTCCGGCTAAATCGGCTCCGGCAGCCTTTGCTTTTTCTACCTGTGGTTCTTCACAAAAAACCGCAATACGAACGGTTTTTCCTGTTCCATGGGGAAGCACGATAGTAGACCGAACGATTTGGTCGGCGTGCTTGGGATTACATCCCGTTTTAAGATGGAGTTCTGCACTCGCATCAAAAGTAGTGGTGGAGGTCTCTAATAAAAGAGCCACTCCTTCTAAAAGAGGAAATACTTTTTTCGTATCTCCGATTTTTTCGAGCGCAGCTCGATATTTCTTTCCGTAGTGCTTCATAAAAGAAGGGGTAAAAGTGGTAATAGCGCCTCTGTTTTTAATATTGGGGCGAGGCTCCCACGAGAAAAATGATATTGTAACGGGGGATTTATTATCCCTCAATTTTTATTCCCATTGATCGGGCTGTTCCAGCAATAATTTTTACTCGAGCATCCATATCGAGACCAGAAAGGTCGTCTTTTTTTGTTTCTGCAATTTCTTCCAATTGTGATTGGGAGATAACACCTACTTTATCGATATGTGGTTTTTTTGAACCTGATTTTACTCCTGCTGCTTTTTTGAGCAAAAACGCTGCAGGTGCAGATTTGAGGATAAAAGTAAAAGTTCTATCTTCGTAGATAGAAATTTTTGCAGGAACAATGGTATCACCCATTTCTCGCGTTTTTTCGTTAAACTGAGAACAAAAATCGGGAATGTTGATACCGGTAGGACCGAGTACGGTTCCTACTGGAGGAGCTGGAGTTGCCTTTCCTGCTGGAAGTTGGAGTCCCACTACTCTGGTGATTGCTTTCGCCATAAGAAAAAAAAGAAATTACAACGCGTCTGGTACGGTTCCAAAATAGGTCTGAAAAACCTTTTTTACCGATTCGTGACTAGCACGGGGATATTCAAACCCGAGCAGTTCGTTTTTATGCGCCACGACAAGGTACACGGTTTTTTCTTGGTTGCCAAGGTTTATATAGAAAGAATGTTCTCCATAGGTATTCGTTTCGTTTACTTCGGCTTCTACACTGTCTTTTAGCGATTCTGCAAAGAATCCTTTAAGAGACAGATAGGCATGATCGATGGTGGTATCTCGGGTTGGAAAAAATTCATAGACCGAAATGAGGGGGGAAATGGTGGTTCCTTTTTTTTGAGAGTACAGCGATTTGAGAACCCGAATATTGAGCTGTTCCGAAGGGAATAGGGTGGTATTAAAAAACTGGTTCACTTCCATTTGTTTGGAAAGGACCACTTCACCGAGGTCGGTATTACTGAATGCAGATTCAGGGAAATGAGACTGGAGCGCTGCTGTATCTGATCCAGAGGTTGATTCTTCTGTTGCGTTGGAAGAAAACCGAAAAACACTAGGGGGAGCAAGAATAAGTTGCACCCCAATGAGGAAGAGAATAATTCCTCCAAATCCCAGTGCAAATGCCCACTTGGGGATCATTTTTTTTGTACTTGGTTAAAGTTGAGTTCCACAGGAGTTTCTCGGTCGAACACGGTTACCAGAACCGTTAATCGTCCTTTGTCGGCTTCTAACTCAGAAATACGCCCTTCAAAAGTAGCAAATGGACCTTCTGTAATTTTTACAATATCTCCTGTTGAGAATTCGGTCTTGAATTTTGGTTTTTCTACTCCCATACGGTCTTTAATAATTCCAAATTCTTCCGGTGTTACGGGAATAGGAGTGGTTCCAGCGCCTACGAACCCGGTAACATTGGGAGTGTTTCGTACTAAATACCATGAATCATCCGTCACAATCATTTCTATCAGAACATAACCGGGGAAAATACATTTTTTTCGAGAAATTGGTTTTCCTTTTCGGAGGTGAATTTCACTTTCTTTCGGAACCACAATATCAAAAATTTTATCGTGCATTCCAAAAGTCTCTAATCTCGTGAGAATAGATTTTTTTACCGCATCTTCATACCCAGAATAAGTATGAATAGCATACCACTGTCGTCCCTGAGACGAATCTTGTCGTCCCTTTTTAATTTCTGTGATTTTTGGCACAGACACATCGGAAGAATCTTTGAGAGCAGTAGACATGAGAAAAAGAGAAGTCGGACTAAAAAAAAGAAGAGAGTTTTACTAAAAGAATTGAAAAAATCCCATCTGCGAGAAAGAAAAGGGCTGTGCACACCCCAATAAAAACGACAGTAATTTTTGCTATACGAACTGTTTCGGCTTCGGTAGGCCAAGTAATGTTTTTAAATTCATGAATAGCGCCGATGAAATAGTTTTGAATGGCTTTCATGAAGACTTAAGAAGAAGCTTTTTTAGTGGTCGTTTTTTTTGTGAGTGTTTTTTGCGTAGGTGTTTTTTTGGTAGCCACCAAAACATCTGCAGCAGCACCCTTTAATGCCGCGGTATTAATCATCTTTGCGATTGCAGATTTTTTTCGGTCTGCATTTCGTTTGTAAATAATGTTCTTTTTTGCGGCAGTATCAATGGCTTTTTGTGCCTCTGGAACAAATGAGAGAGCTTTTGTAAAACTTCCTTCTTTTATCCATTTCGCAATATTTTTAAAGAGCGTCAGCATTCGTGATTTATAATGCTTGTTGCGCTCATTCTTTTTTACGGTTTGAGCCATTCGCTTCTTTGCAGATTTTATAAGAGGCATGAGAAAAAGAAAAAAGGGGAAAAATGAAAAAATTGGTAGCGCCAAGGGGAATCGAACCCCTGTTGCCGGAATGAGAATCCAGTGTCCTAACCACTAGACGATGGCGCCACACTGAAAACCAAGCCTATGGGCACAAAGAATAATACCAATGTGCCAAGGCATTTTCCAGTTTTAACGGGAAAAATCAAGAGAATTTGTAGACTTCTGATGCCTCTTTGAAAATTTCTCGGCAATATCATGGAGGGAAACCCCTTTTTGGACCAGGAGCACCATGAGGTGAAAGAGGAGATCGGAGGCTTCTCCAATAAAATCTTCTTGATTTTCGTTTTTTGCAGCGATAACTGTTTCTACGGCTTCTTCTCCTACTTTTTGTGCGATACGGTCTAGCCCTTCTGCAAAAAGAGATGTGACATACGAATGCTCTGTAGTATCTGTTTGGCTTTTAATAATGCTTTCAAACACTTCCCACAGCATTTCTGCATCCGTTTTTCCATGTTCTCCTTCCCAAAAACAGCTTTTTTCTCCTGTATGGCAGGTGGGACCATCTGGAATAGCCAAAAAAAGTAGAGTATCTCCGTCGCAATCATACTGCACGGCCGTAATATGGAGGACATTTCCGGATGTTTCCCCTTTGGTCCATAGGTATTTACGAGTTCGAGAGTAAAAAGTTGCTAGGCGCGTTTCTTTTGTTTTTTCTAAAGATTCTTCGTTAGAAAACCCCATCATAAGGACTTTTCCACTGGAAGCGTGTTGGACAATGGTGGGAATAAGACCGTCTGAATATTTGGAGAAAGAAAGGGGCATAGGAACGAAAATGAAAATATTTTCTCAAGAAAAATATGCCAAAAAATGTGAAAAAAAGAAATGGGGAAAATATGGAGACAAGCTCCACAAAATGCAAATATATGGCTTTTATACTTGATTAATACTGTTTTCTGGAAAACCCTGACTCCAAGTTTGAAGGAATACAGGGTTCTTGTGCCTCTTCCGTATTCGTAAAATCCAGAACCGTAAAATTATTTTTTTCTAAATATTCTTGGTTTACGGGGTATAAGACTGGAGCAAAGTTTGTAGTAATTTTTTCAATTTTTTGGATTTCTCCATTTATTTTCGTTTCTTTATAAATTTCATTATATCGGAAGTATTGCTCTCCTCTTTTAATAAAATAATGGTCTTTTTCAAAAACATGAAATTTTTGAGGAAGAGGCTGCGGCGAAAGGATTTGTCCTTTTAAGTGGTTCTCTGTAATCCAGAGTTTTAGTTGCAGAGGGAATGGAGATATATTTTGCACTTTTAAGTCCAGAAAGTTGTACATAATGGTCGCACCTCCTCCAAATGGTAAAATTCTTCCGGAATCGGGAAAAACATCAAGGGAATGGTGAAATCGTTCAATGGTTTTAAAAGGAGCATGAAGGAACATCCAGTATAACAAATTAGACATTTGGCAAAGCCCACCTCCTACCCCTTCTACTATTTTTCCGTTGGAGAGCAGCATTCCGTTTCCATATCCATTTTTGTAGGTTGGGGCGCCAATAATTTCCCAGAGTGAAAAAATACAATGGGGTGGGATAGTTACACCATTAAGGCGATTTACGGCTTGTTGGAGGTTGATGATTTTTTGTTCTTGTAGTCTGGGATTACTATCTCCTAATGTTCGTCGGAGTACTGATTGATGCCGCACAACAATACATTCATAATATTCTAACGCTCTTTTATATCGAACTCTCACATCAAAGAAATTTTTTATTTTTCGAAAGCTTCTCCGTAAAAAAAGCAGTGGTGTTTTGAGTACCGGATACCTTCGAGAAATGGCTATTCTCTTGGGATTTTCGTACTCATGAATGAGGTTTATAATGTGTTGTTGATGAACCATATAAAAAAAGTAATCTTCCTCTTGTATAGTCGGAAGAGGGTTACACTTTTTGAGTTTTTTTTAGCGTATTATTTTCTGGTTTATCTATTTTTACGCATGAGTGAGCCCTATGATAGGAGAGCTGTATTCCCATTTCGTATTCTAATTTTTCCCCAATCTCCGCTATAAGATGGGAGAGCGTAAATTGTTGACCCTTTTTTTCTACAGGAAAACTGCTGAGAGGAGAAATACTCGCGTGACCACCAGGAAGAAGTTTTTTTGCAACCATCCTAAAATATTGCTCAAAAGTCTCATTGGTATCGCACGCGTACATATGCTCTCCGTATGTGTCTAATATAATGTCAAATTCTGGAAAGTCAGATAATTGAGAGAGAGATCTCCATTGGAGATCATCTCGATGAGGTTTTTGAGAGATATCTTCTTGAAAAAATCCATTATTGGCATATGTTTGAGCATATTTTCTGCGAAATTCACGATATGGTTTTTTACAAAGTCCGGTAGTAAAAACACGAATTACATCTTCTCCAAATATTTTTCGCATTTGTTCTGCGTGTAAACCCATTCCTCCGCCAATATCTAGTACTTTTATTTTATTTCTGGTTTCGAGCATTTGAGGAATAGTTTCGGAAAGAAATCTTTCTCCGTGCCGTGCATCAATACTATTCTCAAGCGGTTTATATCCTGTATAATTTTCGTATCGTGTACAGGGATATGCAATAATTCCTCCTCCTTCTTTGTGGTTACTGGCATTTTTCCATATTTCTGATCGAATTTTAAGTTCCTCAGGAGTAAGAAATGGTTTTCGTATACTATTTTTAGCCAATTTCATAGAATGAGGTATAAAAAAGGGAGCGTACTGTATTAAATTTGGGCTAAATGTCAATTTTTTTATTTTTTATGTTGGGCGGGATTTGTAATCGCGCCCTTTTGTTTGGCATTTTCCAAAAATTCATCACACCAAAAATAAGGAGCCCTTTACAAAAGCGCTCCAACGCAAGGGGGAATTTTTTTATGAGCAAGTATTAGAAAACCAGAAACAAAAGGGCTGACTCAGGAAAGTCAGCCCAGCACAAGTGCAAGTTTGAAGGAACACAAGGAATCAACTTGAAAGAAAATGAAAATTCATAAACCCTTTGTAATAAATATCCAGAACTTCTTTCGCTGACATTTCTGTTTCACTAAAAACAATGAAATTAGCTTTTATTCCTTTTCTCAGTTCTATAAATTTTTGCATCATTGGATCGGGAGTATTGATATTTTTAGTAAAATATTCTTTATTTTCATGTATATAAGTAATTAAATCCAATGCACTGCCTTCCGCTCCAGAGTAAAAATTGAGATACATAGTGGATCTATCACTTGGTTTTCGTTCAACATATCCTACATTTTGTGCACCGAAAAGACTATCCCAATCATCCCAATATTTGGGCAATTCTTTGCATAAACTGGCATTTAATACCGATATCTCTTTTTCGCAACTGTAAGAATATACAAAGAGGGTGCCAACCTTTTTTTCTTCGTAAATAATTCCGATAATCACACCCGTTGGCAATTGCCAAAGAGATACTTCTTTCCCTTGTGTTGTATTAAGGATTTTTTCTGGAGGACCGAGAAGTTTACTTATAAATTCTTGGGTACTCCCAACAGAAAAATTGGGAATTGTTTCTGGAGTTAATTGGTCTTGAGTTTCCGTATTGGAGAAATACTGGGCAAGATATTCAGATTTTTCAATAAAAGTTGCAGTTCCTATGACCAAAGAAGCTATAAAACCTACAGTCACAATTATCCAATGCCGCTTAATTTTCTCAAAAAGAGATTTCTTCATAATAAATTTTACCTCCCCAACCCCTTTAAAAATTCTTCCACCCCCATTTTTTCATCTTTTTCTTCCCCATATTTCCGCACGGTAATGGTCATTTTTGAAAAATCAATTGGCGCATCGGGCGTATTGTTATAAGCCCCTACCTCATTATCTCCTAAAATAACTGCATACGGTACTTTTGCCTTTTGGCAGTTTCTAATCCGCTTTCCCAAGCTGTCGGAAGAATCGTAAAGCTCCACGCGGGCGTCTTTTTCTTGTAAATATTCCAGAAAGGCTTTTGCAATGGGTTCGTGGATTTCATTGACGGGTAAAATATGCGCTTGTACGGGGGCAAGCCACGCGGGAAACGCTCCCGCATAATGCTCAATAAGAATCCCAATAAACCGCTCCAAAGATCCGCTAATGGCGCGGTGAATCATTACGGGGCGCTCTTTTTGACCGTCTTTGTTTGTAAATTCCAGTTGGAACCTTTCTGGCTGTACAAAATCCAGCTGAATGGTTGCCAGTTGCCAGGTTCGCCCAATAGCATCTTGAAACATAAAGTCCAGTTTTGGTCCGTAAAATGCAGCTTCTCCTTCACCTCTTTCCAAATGGAGTCCGTGCTTTTTCCCCATTTCTTCTAGCGTCGCTTCTGCCGTGTCCCAAATTTTATGGTCTCCCAGATATTTTTCTGGCGTTTTGGGATCGCGTACGGAAAGCCGTGCATGGTATTTTCCTTCTTCCAGCATTCCCATTTCTCGGTAAAAATCTTTAATAATACCAACGATATTCGCAATTTCTTCTTCAATTTGGTCTGCACGGCAAAACACATGCCCGTCGTCTTGCGTAATAGAAATAACGCGGGAAAGCCCTAAAATTTCTCCGCTCTGCTCGTCTCGGTATACTTTGGTGACTTCAAAATATCGCTGGGGAAGGTCCCTATAACTGCGAGCCTCAGACGCATAAATTTGGGTATGGTGCGGGCAGTTCATGGGTTTTAACATATACTGTTTTTCTCGCCCGGTTACCAAAAATCCATCGTCTTTGTACTTGTCCCAGTGTCCGCTTACTTTATACAAATCGGGCTTTGCAAGGTGGGGAATATCCACTTTTTGGTATCCATATTTTTTATTGAGTTTCCAGAGAAGAGCAGAAAGTTCCTCACGAATGACGGTTCCCTTGGGCGTAAACAGGGGAAGCCCCGGTCCCACGAGGTCGGAAAAAGTGAAGAGATTCAGTTCTTTTCCGAGTTTGCGGTGATCTCGTTTTTCTGCTTCTTCCATCATTTTTTTGTAGTGGTCTAATGCTTCTGGGCTCTCAAACGCTACTCCGTAAATACGGGTTAGCATCGCGTTTTTTTCGTCTCCTCGCCAGTATGCTCCTGCGGTTTTTACGAGTTGAAATGCTCCCAGTTGTCCGGTGCTTTCTAAATGCGGTCCGGCGCATAAATCGGTATAAAACGGTTTTTCCAGGTCTCCAAAAAGGTAGAGAGAAACTTCTTCTCCTCGTTTTTCAATTTCCTCAATGAGTTCGGTTTTATAGGGGTCGTGCGCAAAAAGAGTTTTTGCATGGGCAGCAGAAACCATTTTTTTGGTGATGGGAAAGTCTTTATTTGTAATCCAGCGCATTTTTTTCTCGATCTCCTTAAAATCCGCGTCGGAGATTTTTTGTTCGCCCAAGTCAAAATCTTGGTAAAAACCCGTGTCGGTCCACGGTCCTACTCCCAATTTTATTTCTGGAAAAAGCATTTTTACGGCTGCCGTCATAATATGGCTGGCGCTGTGCCGTCTGCGGAGCTCAAGATCTGGGTTTGACATAAAAAGAAAGATAAAATGGGATCTTTAAAAACCTGAGGAATCCTACCAAAAACGAATAAGAGAGACAAATGGCAATTTGTCTCCCCCATTTTTTTTCTTTCTGCTATTCTGGTTTTTGTTCAGGCGCCTGAAGGCAATCGCTCTTATTTTTTTAAGAGAGGAAAGTCCGGGCCGACGACCATTCCTTGCTTCCTAACGGGAAGGGTTGGCAGAGTAAAAAATGCCAGTACGGAAAGTGCCACAGAGACGAGTAAAGTGAAACGCTCGCGCGTTATACACGCGTGGGACACCACCAGTAATGGTGGATCGTTGGTAAACCCCAGGGGTCGGCAAGGCGGGATGGAATTTTTATGGCGTTTTTCCGTGATGGTTTTCGGAGCCATAAAAATTCCCGCCGCATGAGCGAGTAGAGCAATTTGCCGCCATCAGAGAGATGATTGCAATCTACAGAACCCGGCTTATGCAGGGCGCTTGAACACAAAAAAGGGCGCGATAAATCGCGCCCCTACGGAATTACGGAATAATCACTGATTTGACCTGTTTTTCATCCAAAATATTTTGAGGACCGCTTTTGGTAATGCTCATAATACGGGTTTGTCCTTCATCTCCAGGATTAAAAAACTCTAAAGATGCCATGCCCTCTTTTTTTCTGGTGAATGAAATCGTTGCGACTTCGGTTTCTATATCCGCAAAAGTTTTTCCTTCTGACAGAGAAACTCCAATTTTTGCGATTCCCATATCTGTATCAAAATCTTTTTCCCCTGGCGCTACCAGCGTAAAAGGAGAGTTTTGAGGAAGCGTAAGAGACTCTCCGGAAAGGATTTCTTTGGGATAGGATACCCAGCTTTGGAGGGAAGTAATGGGTTCTTGTTTTGGGTTTTTCAGCATAACTGAAACGGTGATTTTCCCTGCGGTTGACTCTTTGGTTTCCAGCACCAGACTGGCTGTTTTAAGAGGTTTCTCACCCTCCGTATTTGCTTTTTGTGCTTCTTTTTCCCGTGCTTCTAAAAGTCGTTTCTTCAAATCATTGGTATTTTCTTGCGGGTTAGAAGGTGACTGAGCAATTTCTTCTCCGCTAGAGTTATAGGATTTGGGAGTACTGTCTGATGATGGCAAGAGTGTGCATCCAGAGAGAAAAATGAGGAGCGCAAAAAGGAGAGGCGATTTCATAGGAATAAAGAAAAAAGGGGAATAAAATGACAACCTATTTAGCGGTTACGGTTTTTGCATTGGCAGAGGGGAGTGCAACAAAGGAAAATTTGGACATACCGCATAGAGGAAAAAATCTATGCTCACAGTACCAAATGGGAAAATAAAAAAAAAGCCCCCGCCAAAGGCGGGGGCTTTTTGATACAGGTCATTTTAAAATTTTCATTAATATGCCCAAACGGTAGAGTAAGAGCGAGAAGACATAGAATTCACGCCATCTAATAGAGAGCCGGTAAACCAATCTTTTCCGCTGATAAGTGTAGAACTGTGAGATGTATCGGAAAGGTCAGACCAAACTGTTTGTGAATTAGGGAGAATAAATCCACTCACTTTTCCAAATGTGGTATCACCAGTTCCGAGCAAGAGTCGGAGAGAAAGAGATGGAGAAGTTCCTGTTACGGCAGAAACATTGAGTTCTACGATGTAGGTTTTGGTGGTTCCAGCAGAGATGCGTTGAGGAGAAGTAAAGTTTAATTGGCTTCCACTGGTATATAATCCAGAATAAAGGATGGTGGATTCCTTTCCTTTTTCATAGACTTTTACATTGCTCACCGTTACCCCTGAGGTCTTTGCAATACCAAGAACAACAGAAGCGAGCTCAGCATCTCCAGCAGGGTTAGCTGTTACGGTAAAGGCGTATGCCTTCATTGCGGAGTTTACTTGGAGCGGGGTACTGGTAGTAACGAGAGAAGAATCATCTACACTGGCAAAAGAGAGTGAGGTTTTGGTGAGGAACATGGGTTGAGATTCCACGGATCCTGTTTCAGTGACGCTTGTAAGAACATTATTGTTAGAGATGGAAACAGCACGAATTCCTGTTGCCGCAGTACCTGAAACGGCATCAATTGGCTTTCCATCCAGTGCCAGTTTAATAACGCTTCCGGATTGGTCAGATGTTGTAATAGGGTTAAAAGTGGCAGAAACAAAGAGCTTGTAAGTGCTGTTATTCTTGGGAATGATTAAGTTGGAAGAGTTTCCGATATCAAAATAAACATACCCAGTGGTTCCGTTTATTACACCATCTGTTACTTTTACACCTTCGTTGTTGTACAGCGCAATAGATCGGATGCGAGTAGCAATATTGGTGGGAGTGACACCGTCTATTCCTACTGTCCTAAAGTGCATATTGGTAACTTTTATATCATCGTCCTGTGCAGAAAGAGTAAAAATTCCGAGGCTTGTCTCTGCTGTTTTGGGAGACACAATGGAACTGGCAGGAGTGCTAGAGTTGTTGGCGATGGAAAGGATTCCGGTAGAAATAACCGAGAGGGGGACAGCATTTACGGCAGGAGTGGTGGTGGAGACATTGTTAATTGTGGCATACGAACTGCTGGTATCTTTGGCTTCAATACCAGAAAGTTGTACTTGAAGAGTGCCAGCAGCAGAATTGGTGAGGTTTGCTTTTAGTTCTACTACTGCTTGCCGATTAGCAGGAATAGTAAAATCAACACTTGAAAAATATACAGCTCCATTTACTCCAGTCGTAAAGGATTGGACTGTTCCTTTAGGCACACCGTCTACAAAAATAGTAGCAGCAGGAATATCCGCTCCATTTATGCCGCCTCCAACAAGGGAAAACTTGAGACGAGTAACGCGGATATCACTGGAGTTGTTGGAAACGAATGCGAATTTTCCAATAGTGATATTTTGTGAACCGGCAACAGTCGTTTGTGCAGTTGAATATCCAGAATTTTCGGAGATATTGAGATTTGATACAAC
>Ga0194063_10000134_pt1 | contig 50140 bp, 62 predicted proteins | sample SepL3720m_MetaG_FD_155459 | JGI IMG/M metagenome (GOLD analysis project Ga0194063, IMG submission 155459) | Anoxic zone freshwater microbial communities from boreal shield lake in IISD Experimental Lakes Area, Ontario, Canada - Sep2016-L373-20m | ecosystem: Environmental > Aquatic > Freshwater...
ACGCACCATCGATAAGGGCGATGCGGCCGTGTGGCGCGAACAGCGTCGCCGAGCGGTATTCACCAAGTACCTCACGATTTATCGCACGCTCGCCGACCCGGCGTATCTCGACGTGTCCATCGATCCCGACGACAGGCCGGTGGGATCGCTGTTTGCCTTTCCCGACCCGCTTGATGCGAACTACGGCCGTGGCGGGCTTGCTCGAACGATGACTGCCCGGGGCTGGCTCAGCACATGGTCGGGATTGAGTAGCCACGCCAAGCTGGCCGACACGATGCCTCACGTAAAGGTGCCCACAATCTTGGTGCACCCCACAGCCGACACCGAGATTCGGTTGTGGCAAGCCAAAGAGATCGTCGATAACTCGGGTGCTGCCGACAAGACCTATGTCGAACTCAAGGGTGCGCCGCACTACCTCGAAGGCCATCGCCCTGAAGCGTTGGGCATCGTGGCCGAATGGCTGGGCAAGCGTTTCCCCTAAGGTGCGCTGATGAACGATGAACCGGTTCTGTTTGTTGTCGACGAGTCGGTGGCAGTAATTACCATCAATCGACCCGCGGCCCGCAACGCTGTAGACGGCCCAACGGCCGTGCTTCTGGCCGATGCGTTTCGGCGCTTTGAGGCCGATGATTCGTTGCTCGTTGCCGTACTCACCGGAGCGCATGGCACGTTCTGCGCTGGCGCCGACCTCAAGGGCATTTTCGATGGCCGGGGTAATCGGGTCGACCACGACATGTCAGTCGATGGTCCGATGGGGCCGTCGCGAATGCATTTGTCAAAGCCGGTTATCGCCGCTGTCGAGGGTCACGCAGTCGCTGGCGGCCTCGAGCTCGCAGCATGGTGTGATCTTCGTGTTGCCGCCACCGACGCAGTGTTCGGGGTCTTTTGCCGACGATGGGGTGTGCCGCTCGTTGATGGCGGCACCGTGCGCCTGGCTCGGTTGTTGGGCCACAGCCATGCCCTCGATCTGATTCTCACGGGTCGAGGTGTCAGCGGCGACGAAGCGCTGCGGATGGGCCTCGCGAATCGCCTCTGTGAGACCGGATCCGCGTTGACGCAAGCAATCGAGTTGGCGCGCCAGATCGGATCGTTTCCTCAGGTGTGTATGCGCGGAGATCGTCAAAGCTCGTACGACCAGTGGGATCTCTCGATCGATGACGCACTCGCCAATGAGACTCGAATCGGTCTCGACACCATCCGCAGCGGTGAGACCCTCGAGGGTGCGGGCCGGTTCTCTGCAGGTGAGGGACGTCACGGCTCAGGCGTATAGCTCAAGCCGTTAGTCGGGTGCGCAGGCGCCGATGTTGATTCCGATAGTCGGATCCACGAGCCGCGCTTGGTCGATCAATCGAGGCACAGGAGCCATGGTCGTGGCCCATGCGCGGTCGTCGGATTCGTCGCTTCGGGCGTACAGGACTCCCGCGGCCGTACCTTCGGGGCCGATGAGCACTGCCCCCGAGTCTCCTCGAGAAATCCCAGTGGCCACTTGGTAGCTCTCGCGTGTCACGGTGCGCTGCCCGTAAATATCGAGAATTCGAACCTGCACCGGTCGTGTGATCACGAATGGATGCACCACCGCTTTCGATTCACGAAAGACAATGGCAACGCCCGCACCAGTAGCCGCACCAACAGCGACGGGCAGCTCTGGCAATGCTGAGCCCGCAATCGCCAACAAGGCGAGGTCGTTGTTGGGGTCAAGTGCAACGAGATGCGCAAGGCGCGGTTGATCCCCGGGCGGATTGTTGGCTGGTTGCACCGTGATCGAACTGGCGCCGGCGACAACGTGGGCGGCCGTGAGCACGAATCCGCCCTCGATCACAGCGCCTGCACCGCGAATCGAGCCAGGTGCGCAGCCGGTTGCGCGGATGGCCACCGCGCTCGACAGGGCGATGTCGTCCAGGTCGGGCTGTGCGTCGTAGGATTCGTCGTCGACATCGTCGACGTCGCCGACGGATGCGCAACTGGCGAGCGCCAACATCGCAACAACTACGAGACGAAGACGCATGGAACCCTCAATTTGTTGCTGAATAGGCGCACAAATCCTCCGTCTTGCCGTGGTGACCGTAGCAAGTTGGGTGGTCAGAAGCGGCGGCAGCCCGGACCCTCGCGAAAAGGCGCGCATCCGTGTGGCATCTGAATAAACCGGGGGTAGCATTTCACACTCGTGTCAGAAGGGCTTTTCGCCTCGCTGATACACGATTTTGAAGTGATTGAACTGAAGTCCGTGTGCGCCGAGCAGATTCACTGCCCGGAACCGCACGGCGACAACCGAACTTGATGCTCCGTGGGCCGTGCCCTCGGAGCATTTGCGTGAAAGGCGCTCGGCCGCAAGGCATCACGAGCGAATACACGTTTCACACCAGTATCCGGGTAACCCCGGTCCGGACGAAAAGGCTGCCGCCATGGCACAACAAGCGATCGTCGGCGAAAAAGTCGGCATGACCCAGGTATGGGCCGAGGACAATCGAATTGTCCCGGTCACAGTCCTGCGCGTCGAGCCGGCTCGCGTGGTCCAAGTGAAGACCACCGAACGCGACGGCTATACGGCCCTTCAGGTTACGTATGGCCACAAGGACGCAAAAAAGCTCACCAAACCCGAAGCGGGTCACTTTGCAGCAGCTGGGGTAGCCCCTGGTCGTCGCCTCGTTGAACTGCGCCTCGAGTCAGTCGATGGGTTCTCCGTTGGTCAAGAGATCACGGTAGACACCCTGGTCAAGGGCCAAAAGGTCGATGTCACGGCTGTGAGCCGTGGTAAGGGCACCGCAGGCGTCATGAAGCGTCACAACTTCAAGGGCCAAGGCGCCAGCCACGGTAACCACAAGCATCACCGTGCACCGGGCTCAATCGGTTCGTGTAGCTACCCAGGTCGAGTGCTCAAGGGCCTCAAAATGGCTGGTCACATGGGCAACGAGCAGGTCACCACGATGAACCTCGAAATTGTCGAGGCCGATCTCGAGCGCGGTCTGCTGCTCATCAAGGGTTCAATTCCAGGCCCCAACGGTGGCGTTGTCATCGTCCGTAACGCAGTGAAGGGGAAGTGACCTCATGGCTTCCGTAGCACTCAAATCTGCCAAGGGCAGCGACGTCGGTAGCCTCGAGCTCGATGGCGCGATGTTCGGCATCCAGCCCAACGTGCCTGTCATGCACCAAGTGGTCACAGCTCAGCTGGCCCACCGTCGTGCCGGCACGCAGAGCACCAAGACCCGTGCCGAAGTCAGCGGCGGTGGCAAGAAGCCACTCAAGCAAAAGGGCACCGGTAGCGCACGTCAGGGTTCGACTCGTGCCCCACACTTCAGCGGTGGTGGCGTTGCGCTCGGTCCAAAGCCTCGTAAGTACAGCCAAAAGACACCAAAGAAGATGATCAAGCTTGCGCTGCGTTCGGCACTGTCCGACCGCGCCAACGAAGGCAAGATCATCGTTGTCGATTCGTGGGGCTTCGACGCTCCAAGCACCAAGTCAGCCTCAGCAGCGCTTGCAGCGCTCGGCATCAACGGCTCGGTCTTGATCGTTCACGGTCGTGAAGACATCAACGCAATCAAGAGCTTCCGCAACCTTCCTTCGGTGCAACTGCTCGAAGTTGCCGAGCTCAATGCCTACGACATCTTGTGCAACGAGACCATCGTCTTCACCAAGGACAACCTTCCTGGTGAGGCTGGCGACGTGCAAGCACCTGCCAAGGCCGCCAAGAAGGCTCCGGCCAAGAAGGCAGCCCAGGCCGACGAGACCGCTGAAACGGAGCAGTCATGAAAGATCCCCGCGACATCATCTTGGCACCAGTGGTGTCTGAGAAGAGCTACGCACTCATCGAGCAGGGTGTCTACACCTTCAAGGTGCACCCATCGGCCAGCAAGCCAGAGATCCACGATGCAATCGAGGCAATCTGGGGCGTAAAGGTCGTCAAGGTCAACACGCTCAACCGTCTGGGCAAGGTCACCCGGGCGCGCAAGAGCAATCGCAACGGTAAGAAGCCTGACACCAAGCGGGCCATCGTCACCCTGGCAGCGGGCAACGACATCCCGCTGTTCGAGAACTGAGATCGCAATGGCTATTCGTTCACGTAAACCTACGAGCGCAGGTCGCCGCTTCCAGACATCGGCTGATTTCTCCGAAATCACCAAGTCGACTCCGGAAAAGACCCTCATCGCCACACGCGCCCGCACCGGCGGCCGCAACGTGTACGGTCGCAAGACTGCACGTCACCGCGGTGGCGGGCACAAGCGTCAGTACCGCATCATCGACTTCCGCCGCGTCAAGGATGGCGTTATCGCCAAGGTCGCGGCCATCGAATACGATCCAAACCGCACCTGCCGTATCGCTTTGCTGCACTACGCCGACGGCGAGAAGGCCTACATCTTGGCTCCCAAGGGGCTCAGCGTTGGCGATCACGTGCAAAGCGGTCAGGGCAGCGATGTCAAGCCAGGCAACGCAATGCCAATGCGCTTCATCCCAGTCGGTACCGTCATTCACAACGTCGAGTTGCGTCCAGGACAGGGCGGCAAGATGGGGCGTTCGGCCGGTATGGCCATTCAGCTCGTCGCCAAGGATGGCCGTTTCGCAACGGTTCGTCTGCCCAGCACCGAAATGCGCCGCGTGCTCATCGATTGTCGTGCAACTGTTGGCGAAGTCGGCAACAGCGAGCACGAACTGGTCACCATCGGCAAGGCCGGTCGTAACCGCTGGAAGGGCGTTCGCCCACAAACCCGCGGTGTGGCCATGAACCCAGTTGACCATCCACTTGGTGGTGGTGAGGGTCGTACTTCGGGCGGTCGCCCACCAGTGTCGCCTTGGGGTAAGCCAGAAGGTCGTACTCGCAACAAGAAGAAGGCGTCGCAGCAGCTCATCGTTCGCCGCCGCCGTACCAGCAAGGGTCGGAGGTAATCATGTCCCGCAGCCTGAAGAAGGGTCCATTCGTCGACGACCATCTGTTGAAGAAGGTCGACGCGATGAACGCGGCGAACGACAAGAAGGTCATCAAGACCTGGTCGCGCCGCAGCACCATCATCCCCGACATGGTCGGACACACGATTGCCGTTCACGACGGTCGCAAACACGTCCCCGTGTATGTCACCGAATCAATGGTTGGCCACAAGCTTGGTGAGTTCTCGCCGACGCGTACCTTCCGGTACCACGCTGGCCAAGAGAAGAACACGAAGGGTCGCCGATAATGACCGGTCCAAAGCTCAACGAAAAGAATTACATCGCTGGCTCAAAGGGCGGCACCAAGGCCTCAGCGCTGTACGTGCGTAGCTCTGCCAGCAAGGCACGCCTCGTGCTCAACATCATCCGCGGCCTCCCGGTCAAGCACGCAGACGAAGTGCTGCAGTTCACCGATAAGGGAATTGCAATCACTGTCCGCAAGGTGCTCGCTAGCGCGGTGGCAAACGCTCAGAACAACGACGGCCAGGATCCAGACGAGTTGTTCGTGCTGGCCTGTTTCGCCGATGAGGGCCCAACCCTTCGCCGCTTCGCAGCACGTGCTCGTGGCCGCGGTACCCGAATCAACAAGCGCACCTGCCACATCACCGTGATCGTTGCTCGTCTCAGTGACGACCGCATCGCAGTGTTGCAGGCCAAGGACGCCAACCGCACCGCCGCTGGCCGCCGTCGTGGCGCCGTCAGCAGCACTGCTGCCCGCCGTGATCGCGTCGAGCGCAGCCGTGAGCGTGCCCAGGGCCTCGCATCGGAGTCGACTGAAGTCGACGCTGCCGAGGTTCTCGACGAAGTCGATGCCGCCGAAGATTCGGCTGCTACCGATGAAGTAACCACCGACACCCTCGAAGCCGCCGCCGGCAACGAGGAAAGCGCCGGCGACGAGCCCGCAGCAGAAGAGAGCAACTGATGGGTCAAAAGATCAACCCATACGGCTTCCGTCTCGGCATTACCACCGACTGGAAGAGCCGTTGGTTCAGCGAGCGTGACTACAAGGAATACCTCACCGAGGATTGGAAAATCCGCCGTGCGATCATGACCAAGCTCGAGACGGCTGCAATTAGCCGCATCGAGATTGAGCGCACACGTGACAAGGTTCGCGTAGACATCCACACCGCACGTCCCGGCATTGTGATCGGTCGTCGTGGTGCTCAGGCCGACGAGCTTCGTTCGATGCTCACCGAGATCACCGGCAACCCAAAGGTGCAGCTCAACATCGTCGAGATTAAGTCTCCCGAGCTTGACGCAGCGCTCATTGCACAGGGTGTGGCCGACCAGTTGATCAACCGTATCGCCTTCCGCCGTGCCATGAAGCGTGCTGTGCAGAACGCACAAAAGGCTGGCGCTCTCGGAATCCGAGTGCAGTGTTCAGGTCGTTTGGGTGGCGCCGAAATGAGCCGCACCGAGTGGTATCGCGAAGGCCGAGTGCCATTGCACACCCTTCGTGCCGACATCGACTATGGCTTCCGTGAGGCCAAGACCACAAGCGGCCGCGTTGGCGTCAAGGTCTGGATTTACAAGGGCGACATCTTGCCCTACAAGCCACAGAATGACGAAAAGATCATCCGTGAAGCAGCGATGGCCGTTGGCGAAACATCAGGCGCACCCCGCAAGGTTGTGTCGTCTGCTGGTCGCAAGAAGGCCGACGAAGTCGCCGAGATCGAAGCAACTCCTTTGTTGAAGGAAGCTGATCCCGAGTTCGAGAAGTTGCTTGATGAAGAAGAGCAAATCGCCCGCCGTACAAACGCCGGGCACGAAGCACCGCACTTTCGTGGGGAGGACTGATTCCAGATGTTGATGCCCCGTAAAGTTAAACACCGCAAGCAGCACCGCGGCCGTATGACCGGTATGACCAAGGGAGCCTCGTCGCTCAGCTTCGGCGAGTACGGCATCCAGGCTCTTGAGCCATGTTGGCTCACCGCTCGTCAGATCGAAGCCGCTCGTATTGCCATGACTCGCGCTATCAAGCGTGGTGGCAAGGTCTGGATCAATGTGTTCCCAGACAAGCCAGTGACGAAGAAGCCGGCCGAGACCCGCATGGGTTCAGGTAAGGGCAACCCCGAGTTTTGGGTAGCCGTGGTTCGCCCAGGTCGCGTGTTGTTCGAACTGAGCTTCCCGAACGAAGAGCAGGCCCGCGCCGCTCTCGAAAAGGCAATTCAGAAGCTCCCCATCAAGGCTCGCGTGATTACACGCGACGAGGTGATCTGACATGGCTACATCGATTACAGAACTACGTGAGCTCGACTTGGCCGGTTTGGTCGAAGAGCTTCGCGCTACCAAGCAGGAGTCGTTGAACCTCCGATTCCGTAACGCGACGGGTCAGCTGGAAAACGTTGCGGAAATCCGCAAGGTTCGCCGTCATATCGCCCGTCTTAACACCCTCATCCGTCAGCGCGAAATTGCGTTGGCCGAGGCCGGGAAGTGAGTGCAGCTATGGCTGACGAAACAACAACAGATGCCGCTGGTGAAGAGCGCAATGCTCGCAAGGTGCGCGAAGGCGTGGTTGTGTCCAACAAGATGGACAAGACCGCAGTCATCGCAGTTATCGAGCGCGTTCGCCACCCGAAGTACGGCAAGTTCATGATGCGTACCAAGAAGTTGTACGCCCATGACGAGACCAATGACGTCAATATCGGCGACCGCGTTCGCTTGATGGAGACTCGCCCAATGAGCAAGAACAAGCGTTGGCGAGTCACAGAGGTTCTGGAGCGTGCCAAGTGATTCAGCAAGAGTCTCGCCTTCGCGTCGCTGACAACAGCGGCGGAAAAGAAGTGTTGTGCATCAAGGTGCTCGGTGGCACCCGTCGTCGCTATGCGTCGATCGGTGACATTTTTGTCGCCACCGTTAAAGATGCCATCCCAGGTGCTGGTGTCAAGAAGGGCGACGTCGTCAAGTGCGTCGTTGTCCGTGTCAAGAAGGAAAAGCGTCGTCCAGACGGCAGCTACATCCGCTTCGACGAAAATGCCGCAGTCATTATCAAAGACGACCTCACGCCGCGTGGAACGCGCATCTTTGGCCCAGTCGGCCGCGAGTTGCGCGACAAGAAGTTCATGCGCATCGTGTCGCTCGCCCCGGAGGTGTTGTGACCATGAAACTCAAAAAGGGTGACACCGTCCTCGTCATCGCTGGCAAGGACAAAGGCAAAGAGGGCGAGATCATTCGCGCTCTGCCTCGTGAAAACAAGGTCGTCGTCAGTGGCGTCAACATCGCCAAGAAGCACCAGAAGCAGACCAAGCAGACCATGCAGGGCGGCATTATCGATCGCGATATGCCAGTGCATGCAAGCAACGTGATGCTCGTGCATAAGGGCAAGCCCACCCGCGTGGGTTACAAGATTCAAGAAGATGGCACCAAGGTGCGCATCGCCAAGAGCACGGGTGAGGTGATCTCATGACCACAGAGACCGCATACGTACCTCGCCTCAAGCAGAAGTACAACGACGAGGTGAAGGCCGCTCTGATGGAGCAGCTCGGAATCACCAATGTGATGCAGGTGCCCACGTTCGAAAAGATCGTGATCAACATGGGCGTCGGTCGGGCAACACAGCAGCCTTCGCTGCTCGAAGGCGCCGTCGCCGACTTGACCAAGATCGCCGGCCAAAAGCCGATCATCACGAAGTCAAAGAAGTCGATTGCAGCGTTCAAGCTTCGCGAGAACCAGGCAATCGGTTGCAAGGTCACCCTTCGCGGCGACCGCATGTGGGAGTTCTTCGATCGTTTGATCGCGGTTGCCATCCCACGTATTCGTGACTTCCGCGGCCTTCCTGCGTACTCGTGGGATAACCGTGGTAACTACACCTTCGGTCTTGCTGATCAGATCGTGTTCGCAGAAATTGACTATGACAAGATCGACGCCCCTCACGGGATGGACATCACCATCGTCACCACTGCAACCACTGATGCAGCTGGCAAGGCGTTGCTCGATGCGTTCGGATTCCCGTTCAAGCGGGGCGCCGATGCAGGTGCGCCTCCCAAGGCAACCAAGCGCCGCGGCCCGGTCCGCGGTGGTAAGGCAGCCAGGCCGGCTGCCAAAGCGAAGAAGAAGTGATCGGGAAAGGCAACTAGAACAATGGCCAAGAAATCTCAGATCAATAAGGCGGCAGCTACGCCGAAGTTCAAAGTGCGCGGCTACACCCGTTGTCGCCGCTGCGGGCGGGCGCGCTCCGTTTACCGTAAGTTCGGCCTTTGCCGTGTGTGTCTTCGAGAGATGATCCACGCCGGTGAAGTTCCGGGCGTGACCAAGGCGAGCTGGTGAGGGGCAACTATGTTGACTGATCCCATCGCAGACATGCTGACCCGTATCCGCAACGCCAACACGGCGATGCATGATGAGGTCCCAATGCCATCGTCGAAGCAAAAGGTTGCTCTTGCGAAGATCCTCCAATCAGAGGGTTACATCGCAGGGTTCACCGTTGCTCCGGCAATGAAGGGCCCCGGCGACGTACTGACTGTGCACATGAAGTATTCACACGAGCGGGCCCGCACCATCAGCGGTATCAAGCGAGTGTCCACACCAGGCCTTCGCGTGTATCGCAAGGCAACCGCAGTACCTCGCGTACTCGGTGGTCTTGGTGTGGCCGTCCTATCCACCAGTTCTGGACTGATGAGCGACCGTGAAGCGCGCAAGCGCAACATGGGTGGCGAAGTCCTTTGCTACGTCTGGTGATCGAGGAACTCACATGAGCCGTATCGGACAAGCCCCAATCAACGTTCCAGCGGGTGTCGACGTGACACTCGTTCAGGGAACCGTCACTGTCACCGGACCAAAGGGCACGCTGTCTTTCGGAGTCCCCGGTGCCATCACGGTTCGCCGCGACGAAGCCAACTTGTTGGTCGAGCGTCCAAACGACGAGCGCGATAATCGCTCGTTGCATGGCCTCACCCGCACCCTGGTGAACAACATGGTGGTCGGTGTTACAACCGGCTTCACCAAGGAACTTGAGATCATTGGCGTGGGTTACCGCGCCGAGGCTCAGACTCCTACCTCACTTCGTCTGTCGCTCGGTTTCAGCCATCCGGTCATCGTGACTGCCCCTGAGGGCATCACGTTTGAAGTTCCGGTGCCGACCCGAGTGATCGTCAAAGGTATTGACAAAGAAGTTGTCGGCCAAGTGGCCGCCAACATTCGTAGCATCCGCAAGCCAGAGCCCTACAAGGGTAAGGGTGTGCGCTATCTCGGTGAGAAGGTCCTACGTAAGGCCGGCAAGACCGGCAAGAAGTAAGACCCAAGGAGGGCAGAATCATGAGTGATAACGCAAAGACTCGTCGCGAATCACGTATCCGTCGTCACGGACGCGTCCGCAAGAAGATCCATGGCACCGCTGCGCGTCCGCGCTTGGCAGTGTTTCGTTCCAACAAGCATCTCGTGTTGCAGTTGATCGACGACGAGGCCGGCCGCACGCTGGCTGCAGCGTCAACCAACGAGCCAACCGAGCGTGCCGCCGATGGCAATGGCAGCAGCGTTGCCGCTGCCGCCCGCATGGGCCAGCTCGTTGCCGAGCGCGCCAAAGCGGCTGGAATTGAAAAAGTAGTGTTCGATCGTGGGGGCTTCGCCTACCACGGTCGGGTCGCCGCGGCAGCCGATGCCGCTCGTGCAGCAGGTCTGGAGTTCTGATGGCTGGTCCGTCGTACAGCAACAACAATCCAAACGCAGCCCCACCCGAACCAGGTGGCCTCCGTGAGTCGCGAGTGATCGCGATCAACCGAGTCGCCAAGGTCGTCAAGGGTGGCCGTCGTTTCTCGTTCACCGCTCTCGTAGTGGTCGGCGATGGCAACGGTCGGGTCGGTCTCGGCTACGGCAAGGCCAAAGAGGTTCCTCTTGCGATTCAGAAGGGCACCGAAGAAGCCAAGAAGAGTTTGTTCGATGTGGCCCTTGCAGGCAGCACCATCATTCACCCAGTGCTCGGTATCACCGGCGCCGGTCGAGTGTTGATGAAGCCAGCAGCTCCCGGTACTGGCGTTATCGCCGGCGGTGCAGCTCGAGTCATCCTCGAAGAGGCAGGCGTGCACGACATCTTGTGTAAGTCGCTCGGTTCGGCAAACGCCATCAACGTAGCCCGCGCCACGATTCAGGGTCTGCAGTCGTTGCAGCGCCCCGACGAAGTGGCCAAGCGTCGTGGCTTGAACGCCGATGAGTTCGTGCCGAAGGGTCTTCTCAAGGCATACAACGACCGTCAGAAGTCGATGGCTGCAGGAGAAACTCACTCATGAGCGAAAAGACATTGTTCGTAAAGCTGGTGCGTTCAAGCATCGGCGCAAAGCCAAAGAGCCGCGGCACGCTGCGCGCCCTTGGTTTGAAGAAGATTGGTGACACCAACACCCTGCCCGATCGCCCCGAAATCCGGGGAATGATCGCACGGGTACCTCACCTTATTTCGGTTGAGGAAAGCACCGACGCCTGAGGCGTTCGGTAACGGATTCGAAAGAGCAGCACAATGCGCGTAGACGAACTTTCACCGGCGCCTGGCGCCAACAAAGCCGAACAACGAGTCGGCCGTGGTATCGGCGGCAAGGGCGGCAAGACCGCGGGCCGTGGTACCAAGGGCCAGCAGTCTCGTGGTCGCGGCAAGGTTGCGCGTGGCTTCGAAGGCGGCCAGATGCCGCTCAAGCAACGAGTGCCAAAGCTCAAGGGCTTCAATAACCCTTTCCGCGTTGAGTACACCGCAGTCAACTTGCACTCGATCGCGAAGCTCGAGGTCGGTGCAATTAGCCCCGAGATCCTCGTTGCTCGCGGCCTGTTGCGCAAGGGCGATTACGTCAAGGTGCTTGGCTACGGAGAACTCACTGCCAAGGTCGATGTCACGGCTCACGCCGTGTCGAAGTCGGCAGAAGCTGCCATTGTGGCCCTCGGTGGCACGGTCACCATCGTTCCAATGCCGTTCAAGGTTCGCCCTGCGGCCAACGGCAACCAGTTCACCAACCGTTGATTGCCCGCTCTGGCCACCCTTGTGGCTCTAGCGTGTCGTTGTTCATCGTCTCGTCGAGGAGTTACTAGTGTTTTCAAACTTGAAGAACATCTTCAAGGTTGCCGATCTGCGAAACAAGGTCCTGTTCACAATCGGCATCGTGGGGCTCTATCGCCTCGGTGTTGCGATCCAAGTGCCAGGTGTCGATCAGTTAGCAGTGCAGCAACTTCGCGACCAGGCCGAAAGCGGTGGCGCGCTCGGATTTCTGAACCTGTTCTCAGGTGGAGCGTTCAGTAGTTTCTCCATTTTCGCGTTGGGCATCATGCCGTACATCACCGCCAGCATCATCATGCAGGTGTTGGGCGTGGTCATTCCCAAGCTTGAGCAGCTGCAACAAGAGGGTGCAGTCGGCCAGCGCAAGATCACGCAATACACGCGTTATCTCGGCATCGGTATCGCCACGCTGCAAGCAGCCGGCCTCACGTTTATCTTCGGTCAGGGTCGAGGCAGCGCATTCTTTGGTGCCGCGAGAAACGCTCCCGACGTGAAGTTGTTGCCTGAGTTCATGCCGCGAGCGTTGCTCGTGATCGTGTCCTTGGTTGCTGGTACGGCCCTCATCATGTGGATGGGCGAGCTCATCAGCCAGCGTGGCATCGGTAACGGCATGTCGATGATCATCTTCGCCTCGGTCGTGTCGAGTCTGCCGGTCAACTTCTTGCGCATTTGGCAAGAAGAGAGCAAGGTGTTGTTCGTTCTGCTCGTCGCCTTGGTGATCGGCATCGTCTTTGCGGTTGTGCGTGTCGAGCTTGCCCAGCGTCGTATCCCGGTCTCATTTGCGAAGCGTCAGGTTGGGCGTCGCATGTATGGCGGCCAGAACACGTACATCCCACTCAAGGTGAACCAGAGCGGCGTCGTGCCGATCATTTTCGCCAGCTCGGTCTTGCTCTTGCCCGTGCTGCTCACCAACGTTCTTGGTTCCGCCGAGGGTTGGCGTGGCAGCATCACCGACTTCGTGAACCGTTACATCGTGAACACGCAGAACGTTTTGCACGCGGTCATCCTCGCCGTGCTCATCGTGGCGTTTGCTTACTTCTACAACTCGATCGCCTTCGACCCAATTCGTCAGGCCGATCAGATTCGTAAGCAGGGCGGCTTCATTCCCGGTATTCGTCCCGGACCTCAGACCGAGCGTTACCTCGGCAAGGTTGTGAACCGCATTACCCTCCCTGGCGCGTTGTTCGTCGCCACGATTGCGTTGTTGCCATACATCTTGCTGTGGATCTTCGGTGTTCAGAACTTCCCATTCGCCGGTACCACCGTGCTGATCGCTGTTGGCGTTGCTCTTGAGCTCATGCGCCAGATCGACAGTCAGTTGACGCTGCGCAACTACGAGGGCTTCCTGAAGTAGCCAAACGATGATCCCCGGTGCTCGGCTCATCATCCTCGGTAGGCAGGGTGCGGGGAAAGGTACGCAATGCGTACGTTTGTCACGACACTTTGTTGTACCGCACATCTCCACCGGAGACATGCTGCGCGCTGCCGTTCGCGAGGGCACTCCGCTCGGTCAGGCAGCTAAGGAAGTCATGGACTCTGGTGGACTCGTCGGCGACGAGACCATGGTCGGCATCGTCAGCGAGCGTCTGAGCAGTGACGACGCACGCACACGCGGTTACATCCTCGACGGGTTCCCACGCACCGTTGGCCAAGCAGAGGCACTCGATCTGGTGACTGGCGAGCGCCCTCTCGACGCCGTCATCGACCTCGACGTACCACGAAGCTTGGTGCTCGAGCGGCTCTCGGCGCGGCGAGTGTGTCGTGACTGCGGCACGAATTATGTGGCCAGTGGCAACGAGCGCCAACCATGGATCTGCGAGGTGTGTGGCGGCGACGTGATGTACCGCGCCGACGACACCCCCGATGCAATCAACAATCGTCTCGATCTCTATGAGCAGCAGACATCGCCGTTGATCAACTACTACCAAGCCACTGGTCGGCTCACCGTTGTCGATGGAGTCGCTAGCCCCGACGAGGTGTTCGCCCGACTCACCACAGCGGTCGAAGCCAGCCGGCGCAAGTAATGCGTCGCCGCAAGGCAGGGCTTCCTCGTCGGAGCCTTGAAGAGATCAAGCACATGCGTGCTGCTGGACGCGTAGTGGCCGAGATGCACGAGGCAATCCGTCAAGCGGTGCGGCCTGGCGTGACCACGCTCGATCTCGATGCGGTCGCCCGCGAAGTACTGCGACGGCGCCAAGCAGCTTCCAATTTCCTTGGTCATCGCGGTTTCAGCGGGGTCATCTGTGCGTCGGTGAACGACGAAGTGATCCACGGCATCCCCAGCGAGCGTGTACTCGACGAAGGCGATCTGTTGTCTATCGACTGTGGAGCAATCGTGCACGGTTGGCACGGAGATGCGGCGTTCTCGATGCTCGTCGGAAGCGGGTCGGCTGCGGCCCAGTTGCTCATTGACACCGCCGACCGGGCGCTCGCAGCTGGCATCGCAGCGATGGTTCCTGGCGGACATCTTGGTGATATCGGCGCCGCCATCGATGCGGTGGTGTCGCTCGCCGGGTATGGCAGCCCGCACGACTACTGCGGACACGGAATCGGACAAGCAATGCACGAGGAGCCCGACGTTGAGAACCGCGGGCGCCACGGTCGTGGACCGCTGCTTGAGTCGGGGGTCGTTTTGGCCGTAGAGCCCATGCTGCTTGGTGGTGGCGACGACGACGTCTACGAACTTTCCGATGGTTGGACCATCGTTACGTCCGATGGTTCGCTTGCGGCGCACGCCGAGCACACAATTCTTGTCGGGCCGCATGGACCCGAGATCCTGACTCGAGCATGACGATGAGTGCTAAAGGTGCAGGTCAGCGAGCTGAAATCGGCGATGTCGCTACGTGTATAACAGATCCACGACCGCAAGAAGTGGATTTGCGACGATTTCTCTCTCAGAACTGTCGGATCACGCTTGGCGTTCGGAATCGTTGCCGATAGCATTGCCACTCGGCCCTAACGAAGTCTGCGCGCACGCAGCCCTCGCGAGAGCCTTTTGTCCGCCGCTGTTGAGGAGGCCACCCTGGCCAAGCCTAAAGAAGACGCCATTGTGCTTGAAGGCACCATTGTCGAGTCGCTTCCGAACGCCATGTTCCGAGTCGAACTCGAAAATAGCCACAAAGTCTTGGCTCATATCTCCGGAAAGATGCGTATGCACTACATCCGCATTCTGCCTGGCGACAAGGTTCAGGTAGAGCTCACCCCCTACGACCTCACCCGGGGTCGAATTACGTACCGCTACAAGTAAAGGCACCCCATGAAGGTCCGACCGAGTGTCAAGAAAATTTGCGAGAAGTGCAAGGTCATCCGCCGGCACGGTCGCGTCATGGTGATCTGCGAAAACCCACGTCACAAGCAGCGCCAGGGCTGAGGAACAGGAAACAACGATGGCTCGTATATCTGGTGTCGACATTCCCCGCGAAAAGCGGTTGGAAATCGCCCTTACCTATATCTATGGAATCGGTAAGCCGACCGCACAGAAGATCTGTGTCGATGCTGCTCTCGATCCAAACACCCGCGTACGCAGCCTCACCGAAGACGAGGTGAACCGCATCCGCGCCGAGATCGAAAAGCTCACGGTCGAAGGCGACCTTCGTCGTGAAGTGCAGCGCGATATCAAGCGCAAGATTGAAATCGGTTGCCTCCAGGGCATCCGCCACCGCAAAGGCCTTCCTGTTCGCGGCCAGCGCACCCACACCAACGCTCGTACCCGTAAGGGCCCGAAGAAGACCGTTGCCAACAAGAAGAAGGCCGTGAGGAAGTAGCGATGGCAAAGCCAAAGCCAGGGGGACGGCGTCCCCGCAAGCGCGAACGCAAGAACGTCACCGTCGGTGTCGTCCACATCAAGAGCTCGTTCAACAACACCATCGTCAGCATCACTGACACCCAGGGCAACGTCATCTCATGGGCGTCGTCGGGCGGCGTTGGCTTCAAGGGTTCGCGTAAGAGCACACCATTCGCCGCGCAGATGGCAGCCGATAAGGCAGCCCGCGCAGCAATGGAGCATGGCTTGCGCCGAGTCGAAGTTCAGGTCAAGGGTCCAGGCTCCGGCCGCGACACCGCAGTGCGCTCAATTCAGAACACTGGCCTCGAGGTCACCTCGATCAAAGATGTCACACCGTTGGCCCACAACGGTTGCAGCCAGCCGAAGCGCAAGAGGAACTAGACATGGCTCGTTACACCGGACCAAAGGTGCGCATCTCGCGCCGCCTAGCGACCAACATCTTCGAGAACGAAAAGGGCCGCAAGGCGCTTGAGCGTCGTCCTTTCCCACCAGGTCAGCACGGCCGTACCCGCCGTCGCAACGCCGGCAGCGAATACCTCGCTCAGTTGCAGGAAAAGCAGAAGGCCAAGTTCATCTACGGCGTGCTCGAGCGTCAGTTCCGCCGCACCTACGAAGAGGCCAACCGTCTGCAGGGCCCAACCGGTGAGAACCTGTTGCGTTTGCTTGAGCAGCGCCTCGACAACGTGGTGTACCGCGCAGGCTGGGCCGAGACCCGTCCGCAGGCCCGCCAGTTCGTGAGCCACGGCAAGATCTTGGTCAACGGCAAGCGCGTCGATATCGCGAGCGCCCGCGTTAAGCGTGGCGACGTGGTGAGCCTGTCCGAGAAGGCCCGCGCCATGATCATCGTGCAACACAATCTCGACACACTCGATCGCGTCACCGTCGGGTGGCTCGAAAAGGGCGACGAGGGCAAGCAAGTCACAGTTCGTGAACTGCCCCAACGCGAGCACATCGATGTGCCCGTCCGCGAACAGCTCATCGTTGAGCTGTACTCAAAGTAACCGAACCCCGAAAGGACTCAGGCGACTTTCATGCTCGTCATTCAGCGCCCCACCGTCGAGGCAATCGGCGAAGAAACCAACAACCGCCAGCGATTCTTCATTGGCCCACTCGAGCCTGGCTTCGGCCACACGATTGGTAACTCATTGCGTCGTACATTGTTGTCGTCCATCCCGGGCGCAGCGATTACGGCCGTTCGATTCGACGATGCTTTGCACGAGTTCGACACCATCACTGGTATCAGCGAAGACATCACCGACATCATCTTGAACCTCAAAGACATCGTGCTCACCAGCTTGAGCGACGAAGCCGTCGTGATTCGTCTCGACATTCGTGGCGCAGCCGAGGTCACCGCAGCCGACATCAAGTGCTCGAGCGATGTTGAGATTCTCAACACCGAGTTGCACATTGCATCGCTCAACACCAAGGGCCGTCTCGCTATCGACCTCACCGTCGAGCGTGGCCGTGGTTACCTGTCGAGTCACCGCGAAAACGAGAGCCGCACCATTGGTGTGATCCCGATCGACGCGATCTTCTCGCCAGTGCGCCGCGTGATGTTCGAAGTCGAGCCAACTCGCGTCGAGCAGAGCACGAACTACGATCGTTTGGTACTCGACATCGAGACCGACGGCTCAATCACCCCTCGTGAGGCACTTGCCTCGGCCGGCGCAACACTGCGTTCGTTGGTCGATCTTGTGGCCAACCTCAGCGACGAGCCACAGGGTCTCGAGCTTGGCGAAGTTGCTGCAAGCAGCGCTTCATCACCAGACCTCGACTTGCCGATCGAAGACCTCGATCTGTCAGAGCGCCCACGTAACTGCCTCAAGCGGGCACAGATCAATTCCATTGGCGAGCTTCTCACCAAGACCGAAGACGACCTTCTGAACATCACCAACTTTGGTCAGAAGAGCCTCGACGAGGTCAAGCAGAAGCTCGACGAGCGCGGCCTCACGCTGCGCGGCTGACCAAGAAAGTCATTGAGGGAGACCCCTAATGCCAGCTACACCACGTAGAGCCCGCAACTTCGGCGGCAGCTCACAACACCAAAAGATCATGATGGCCAACTTGGCTGCGTCGTTGATTGCCGCTGAGGCAATTGTGACCACCGAGGCCAAGGCAAAGGCATTGCGCCCTATCGCCGAGAAGCTGATCACCAAGGCCAAGAAGGCAACCGAGGACGACCCGATGCGTATCCATCGCATCCGTCAGATTCAGGGCTACTTGGGCGACCGCGAGATGACCGCCAAGTTGGTCAACGAAGTGGCCCCTCGTTACGTCCAGCGCCCAGGTGGATACCTTCGCATTTACAAGCTCGGCCCGCGCCACGGCGACAACGCCCAAATGGCGCGCATCGAACTGGTCTAACACGGTGCCGGATAACGGCGCTATCGAAAACGTGAACGAGCCCGTCGCTATGCGGCGGGCTCGTTTCGTTGTCGCATACGACGGTGCAGGATTTCACGGCTTTGCGGTGAACCCCAATGTCGACACGGTGATGGGTGTGCTCACCGAGGCAATGTCGCTGATTACTCGCCACGATGTTGACCTTGTTGGCGCCGGCCGAACTGATGCTGGTGTGCACGCATGGGGTCAGGTGATCAGTTGTGATCTTCCCGGTAACACGGTGCTGAGCAACCTGGTGCATCGCGTGAATCGCATGTGTGGTCCTCGGGTTGTACTGCGCAGCGGTGAATGGATGCCACACGAATTCAACGCGCGTTTCAGCGCGCAGTGGCGGCACTACCGCTACACCATCTACAACGGATCGACGGCAAATCCCTTTTTGACCGATCGGGCATGGCACGTGACGCGTCCGCTGTTGTTGCCCACGATGCAGCTCGCATGCGATCCGTTAATCGGTGAGCACGACTTCTCCTCGTTCTGTCGTAAACCTCAGGTGGCCGAAGGGCAAGCCGAGCGGTCGCTGCGGCGCCGAGTGATGTTGGCCAACATCTCTGATGTGACGGCCACTACCGATGCGATAGGTCCGAATGCAGGCGAGGCACGGGTGTTGCGTTTCGAGATTCGAGCGAATGCGTTTTGCCATCAGATGGTGCGCTCAATCGTTGGCGCACTGGTCGATGTCGGACTCGGCCGCATGCATGCGGGCGAGATGCGCTCGTTGATGTTGGGTCGCGATCGCCAGGCCGCCCCAGAAATTGCTCCAGCGCGCGGGCTGGTGTTGTGGGAAGTGGGCTATCCAGAAACGGTGGTTTCGGATCAACGTTTGCGGTAGCGACCGAGGTAATCGCGTAGTCCAAAGCCGGCAGCGACGAGCATCACCACGCCGATTGCGCCGACCAGAAGACGCGATGTCATGTCGTTTGTAGCACTGGCGACAAATAACGCTGTTGTAGTTCGAGTCACGCAATCCTCCAAAGATGGCCGACATCAGTGCGATGCGTGACTTCTGCTGGCGTATCGGCGAAAAGGACGCGAATTCGCGCCCGATCTGATTGCTGATTCGACATCGGCACCCCTATCCTTGTTGAGTTCCCTGTGGCTGCCGGTCGGCGCCCGGTTGAAAGAAGCTCTTATGATGCGTACATACAGTCCCAAAGCAAGTGAAATCACCGCAGCCTGGCATGTCATTGATGCCGAAGGCTTGGTGCTTGGTCGCATGTGCACCGAGGCAGCACGCGTGCTGCGCGGTAAGCACAAGCCAACCTTCGCCCCACACATTGACACAGGTGACCATGTCATCATCGTCAATGCGGCCAAGATTGTGCTCACGTCAAACAAGGCCGAACTCAAAGGTGTGCACCGCTACAGCGGTTACCCAGGCGGCCTCAAGACCGAGACCTATGCCAACTTCATGTCGCGTAAGCCCGAAGAGGCAATTCGCAACAGCATCCGGGGCATGTTGCCAAAGGGCCCACTTGGTCGTCAGATGATCAAGAAGCTCAAGGTGTACGGCGGCGCCGAGCACCCACATGCGGCACAGATGCCAGTCGTATTTGATCTTTCAGCGGCCAAGTCGCGCTAAGTATTCGGAGAATGTGAATCACCATGGGCACTAAGCCGCTGACTCAAACAACTGGCCGTCGTAAGGAATCTGTCGCTCGGGTGCGCTTGCGCCCCGGCACCGGCATCGTCACCGTGAACGGTCGTAGTTTCGAGAACTACTTCCCAACGGCGATGGCTCGTATGACCGTGAGCGAACCGCTCCGTCTCACGAACACCGAAGAGGCGTTCGACATCGATGCAACCATTCACGGTGGTGGCATCAGCGGCCAGGCCGGCGCATTGCGAATGGGCATTGCCCGTTCGTTGATCGAGCTCGATCCTGAGCAGCGCGCAGCGCTGAAGAAGGCCGGCTTGCTCACTCGTGACTCACGTCGCAAGGAAAGCAAGAAGTACGGTCTCAAGAAGGCCCGTAAGGCTCCTCAGTACACCAAGCGCTGATTTGCTTCGCTTCGGCACCGATGGTGTGCGCGGCGTTGCGCTCACCGAACTGACCACCGATTATGTGCAATGCCTGGGCGTTGCCGTGGCTCAGGTACTCGACGGTGGAACATGGCTCATTGGTCGCGATACCCGCGAGTCTGGTGAACTGCTTGAATTTGCATTGACCCAGGGCTTGCACGCGCAGGCCCAGACGGTGCAATCGTGCGGAGTGTTACCGACCCCTGCGTTGGCGTTACTTTCGGCGCGCCGAGGTGTACCCGCGGCGATGATCACGGCATCGCACAATCCGTATTCGGACAATGGCGTGAAGATCTTTGCCGTTGGTGGGCTGAAGCTCACTGACGATGTCGAGTCGTCGATCGAGGCACGCCTTGAAGGAGTGCTTGCTGATGGCGCAATCGCATCGGCTTCGAAGGCCTCTGCTGATGTGGTTGTCGATGCAGTGACTGAGTATGTGCAACACGTTGTGTCGCTGTTTCCGCCCGGTTGCCTCGCTGGCGTGCGCGTGGTGCTCGACTGTGCCAATGGTGCAATGAGCGTTGCTGGTCCGGCGGCGGTGGCTGCGCTCGGTGCCGACGTGATTGTGATGCACGCCACGCCAAACGGCACGAACATCAACGCCGAATGTGGTGCAACACATCCGGCCTCACTTGTAAACGCTGTGCTCGAGCACGGCGCCCACGCAGGTCTTGCCTTCGACGGCGACGGTGACCGCGTGATTGCGGTTGACAATGAAGGACGCATCGTCGATGGCGACCGTCTCATTGCTCTGGCGGCGCTGCAGTTGCAGGCTGAGGGCCGCCTCACCGGCAACGCAGTCGTTGTCACGGTGATGAGCAATCTTGGGTTTCATCGAGCGATGCAGGCAGCGGGAATCGCCGTGGTGGCCACTGCGGTGGGCGACCGCTATGTGCTCGAAGCACTCGACGCTGGTGGTTACTCAATTGGCGGCGAGCAGAGCGGGCATGTGATTTATCGAGATCTGGCGACCACCGGCGACGGCTTACTCGCGGGCCTTCGACTGCTACACCACACGCACTCGTCGCACCGTTCGTTGGCCGAGATGTCGCGTGATGTGATGACGGCGTTCCCTCAGGTGCTCGTGAACGTGCGAGTGGCCGATCGTCATCCCGATATCGCAATCGAACTCACCAGCGAATTGGCCCAAGCCGAAGCTGCGCTTGGCGGCGAGGGCCGAGTGCTGTTGCGGGCCAGTGGCACTGAGCCGCTCGTGCGGGTAATGGTCGAGGCGGCAACTGATGCCGTGGCGCACGATGTTGCCAATGGGTTGGCCGACATCGTTCGGGCCCGTTTCAGCTGATCGAATTGCCAACGAAGATCCACACGTAGCCCAGCGCGGTAACCTGCAAGCCATGTGCGGGATCATTGCGATTTTGAGCAAGCCGACCACGCGATTGGCACCAACCTCTGCCAGCATCATCGCCGCGCTCGATGAGGCCCTTGGCCTGAGCCCGAGTACTGCCGCCATGGCCGACGCCTGTGCTGCGCTCGACCAAACGCTGCGCGGAGTTGCGGGCGTTCAGGCGTTGGTGGGTCGCCACGAATTGGCGGCCAGCATCATCGCCCGTGTCGACCAGCTTGAGGCGGCGCTGGCCAGTGCAGAGTCGACGCTTGAGCTGGGTACTGATCTCACGCCCGATGTGGTTGAGGCCACCAACGTGGTGATCGGTCGTTTGCGTGATGCCCTCTGGTCGATTCGCAACGACCGCCTGCGCGCGGCGCGCGCGGTCGATGAACTCGCGGGTCGCGACGCCGCGCCTGCGGCGGTGGCGGCTTACTTCGCAGTGCAGCAGGCGTTCTCGGCGCTCGATCGCCTCGAGGTGCGCGGCCGCGACTCGGCCGGTTTACATCTGTTCGTGTGGGGTCACAACCTGTCGATCGATGATCCTGCAGTGCGTAGTTTGCTGGCTGGACGCAACGACAATTCATTGTTCACCGGCGGTTCGGTGCGTGTCGCCGGGCAATGCCTGAGCTTCGTGTATAAAGCCGCCGCCGAGATCGGTGAGCTTGGCGATAACACCCGTGCGTTGCGTGCAGCAGTGATGGGTGATGACCTGTTGCGCCTCGCGTTGTCATCGCCGACCTCGCGACTCAACGTATTGGGTCACACGCGCTGGGCAAGTGTGGGCATTATCAGCGAGCCAAACTGCCATCCGCTGAACAGCGATGAACTCGAAGCTGGTTACGAGCAGGGGCCATATTTGGTGGCGGCGCTGAATGGCGATGTCGATAACCATGCCGATCTGAAGATCGAGCACGGCCTACGAATCGCTGGGCCCATCACCACCGACGCCAAGGTGATTCCCGCGTTGGTCTCACGTTTTTCTGCTGCATCGAACGGCGACGTTGTTGAAGCGTTTCGACGCACGGTCGCCAGCTTTGAGGGCAGCGTTGCTATCGGCGCGGCCAGTGCCGGCGAGCCGGAGCAAATGTTGTTTGCTCTGCGCGGCAGCGGCCAGGCGCTGTATGTGGGCCTCGCCGACGATGCGTTCATCGTTGCTAGCGAACCGTATGGCGTGGTCGAAGAGACAAGCCGTTATGTGCGTATGGACGGCGAGACCCCCAGCGATCCAGACCAGCCCGAAAGCCGCGGCCAAGTGTTCGCATTGTCGGCGGCACATGCTGGCGAACTCGAAGGCATCCGTCGCTTGTCGTATAGCGGCACCGAGTTGCCGCTCGCAGTGCGAGACGTCGTTGTGGCCGAGGTAACTACCCGCGACATCGATCGCGGCGCGGCTCCACACTTCTTGCTGAAGGAAATCACCGAGGCCCCCGAGAGCTTCCGCAAGACATTGCGCGGCAAGATCATCGACCGCGACGGCATGTTGCGCGCAGCCGTTGGGGCTCGATCGCTTCCTCCGTTTATTGCTGAGCGTCTGGCCACCGGAGCCATTCGTCGAGTTCTTGTGATCGGCCAGGGAACTGCCGCCATCGCCGGGCGCAGCATGGCAGCAACGCTCGCAACGCTCACCGAGGGCGGCCTCGATGTCGACCCTGTGGTGGCTACTGAACTCAGTGGCTTTGGTATGCGCCTCGACATGAGCGACACGCTCGTGGTGGCGGTGAGCCAGAGCGGTACGACCACCGACACCAATCGAACGGTCGATCTTGTTCGCGGCCGCGGTGCATGCGTGATTGGCATTGTGAATCGTCGCAACAGCGATCTCACCGACAAGGCCGATGGCGTGTTGTATACCTCTGACGGTCGCGATGTTGAGATGAGCGTCGCCTCAACAAAAGCGTTCTACGCGCAGGTCGCCGCCGGTGCGTTGCTGGCCTGTGCGATCAGCGAGGCCGCAGGTCTTGGTTCGGCGCAACGCAGGCATCAGTTGCTCTCGTCGTTGCGTGAGATTCCCGATGCGCTTGTGTCGGTGCTTGGGCTGCGCGACCAGATTGGCGAGGCCGCTCGTCGGTTCGCCCCGCAGCGTCGGTATTGGACCGTGGTCGGGAACGGCGCGAATGCCGTGGCTGCGCAAGAGGTGCGGATCAAGCTCAGCGAGCTTTGCTACAAGAGCATCGCCTGCGATGTCACAGAAGATAAGAAGCACATCGATCTCTCGTGTGAACCGCTCATCATCGTGTGCGCTGCGGGCTTGGTTGGCGGCACGGCCGACGACGTCGCTAAGGAGGTCGCCATCTTCCGCGCCCACAAGGCGCTGCCGATTGTGATTGCCACCGAGGGCGACAAGCGTTTTTCGGCTGCTGCTCAAGTGATCGGAGTGCCGGCTGTAGATGGCGCACTTGCCTTCATCTTGTCGGCGATGGTGGGCCACCTTTTTGGCTATGAGGCAGCGCTGGCCATCGACGCATCGGCTCGTCCGCTGCGCGAGGCCCGCGAGGTGATTGAGCGGGCAGTCTCGACCACCGATGTTGGCGACGAAGTGATGCGGTTGGTGCGCAAGGAGCTTGAACCCATCGCCGAACGGTTCTTCGTAGCGCTGCGCACAGGTGTGTACGACGGTCAGATGGAAGCATCGACAGCTGTTCGGGTGGTGTCGATGTTGCGTGATGCGCTCAGTGATGCGCCGCTCGAGTCGTATCACGCCGATACCGGCAAGGTGGGCACGCCGAGCGCGCTCATCGACGATCTCACTGCCGCACTCACGCGCGCCATCGAAGAACTCACCCGCCCCATCGATGCAATCAAGCATCAGGCCAAGACGGTCACCGTCGGCATCAGTCGCAACGACGAAGGTGTGCTCGACCGCCGCTTGGTGCAATCGGTGCTCTCGCTCGGGGTTGGTCGCGATCGCTTGTCGTATCGCTCGATGAAGGTGCTTGCCGATCTCGACCCGGCCGTTGCCGAGGTTGTTGGGTTCACCCGTTACGGCATCGAGGGCGATCCCGACACCACGAGCGCAACGATCACGATCGTGGATCGTGGGGGTCTGTCGCGCGATGTCGCATCTCGTGTCGAGCGTAACCATTCGCTGGTGGGCACCAAGCGCCGCGTCGCAGCCGAACGAGATGTGCTCGTGGCGCGTGGGCGCAGCGATGGCCGCACTGTGATCTTTGTGCCCGAGCTCAAGGGTGCGCAGATCACTGGCATCACGTTGTTGCACGTGCGGTTCCACGATCGCTTGCCGGCCGCCGTCATGCGTGGGGTCCTGCAGGGTTACGACCGCCGATACAACCGTCTTGTCGACTGGGTGGCCGAAACCGAAGGTGGATTCAGCGACGATTTGCTCGGCGAGCTTCCGGTGGGCGATTTGCTGATCTTGCCCATCAGCGAGATGGCCGATCGCTGGCGTCGTTAGATCATGATCGGCATCGGCGTCGACGCGATAGAGATAGATCGGTTTCGGCGCTCGCTGCAACGCACGCCAACCATGCGCGAACGATTGTTCACCGCAGACGAACTTGAGTACGTGGCCTCAAAGATCGATCCGGTGCCGTCGCTTGCGGTTCGCTTTGCTGCGCGAGAAGCAGTGATGAAGGCGCTCGGCGTGGGCCTTGGCGCGTTTGGCTTTCACGATGTGTCGGTCACCCGTATCGACTCGGGTGCGCCGTCGTTACGGGTCTCGGCGCGAGCCGCCGAACTGGCACGCGACGCGGGGGTCACGCGGTGGCATGTTTCGCTGACACACAGCGACTTGCTCGCCATTGCATACGTGATCGCCGAGTAGGCGCGACGTCCTCGCCGGCGGCGAGGGTGTGTACTAGCTACGCTCAACGACATGTTGTCGATCGTGACGCCAGACGAGATGCGAGACATCGACGCGGCTGCTTCGCGACAGACCCCAGCGAATGTGTTTATCGAGCGAGCCGGCTCTGCAGTTGCGTGGGCCGCGTTGCGAATGTTGGGCGGTTCGTACGGCCGCCGTGTTGTGGTTGTAGCTGGCCCGGGCAATAACGGTGCCGATGGTCGAGTTGCCGCTCGCAAGCTCGCGCTCAAGGGCGTGCAGGTGACCGTGTTCGCGGTGGCCGATTGCCCAACGGTGTTGCCTGATTGTGACTTGGTCATTGATGCTGCGTACGGAACCGGGTTTCATGGATTGTGGCAGGCTCCCGATCCGGGCTCAGCGCTTGTCCTCGCAGTCGACATTCCGTCGGGGGTCGATGGCCTCACTGGGGCGGCTGGCTCGGGAGTCATGCAGGCCGACCACACCGTGACTTTTGTTGCGTTGAAGCCTGGGCTTGTGTTCGAGCCGGGAGCAGCGCTAGCGGGGTCTGTCGAGGTGATCGACATCGGGCTCTCGGCGGCACATGTCAGGGTTCATCTGGTGCAGCAAAGCGACGTCGCCGAATGGTGGGAACCACGCGAGGCCGATGCGCACAAGTGGAGCGCGGCCACACAGATCATCGCCGGCAGCCCGGGGATGACCGGCGCTGCTCATTTGGCTGCGAGCGCTGCGCAGAGAAGTGGAGCCGGCATGGTTCACCTCTCAGTGCCGGGTGCCGTGCCCAACAGCGGCGACCACGAGTACGTGCAGCGCCCGTTGGGCGGCGGCGACTGGGCACGCGAAGCGCTGACCAGCCTTGATCGTTTTCAATCGTTGGTGATTGGCCCCGGCCTCGGCCGGAGTCAGGGAAACGTTGCTGCGATCCGAACAGTCGTGAGCAAATCGTTAGTTCCCACGGTGATCGACGGCGACGGTCTATTCGCCTTGGCGTGGAGCAGCGACGGGCCGGCCGCAGTGCTGAAAGCTCGCGAGGCACCAACCGTGGTCACGCCGCACGATGGTGAATTCGCGTTGCTCGCCGGCGCCAAGGTCGGACCCGATCGAATCATGGAAGCGCGCTTGTTGGCGTTTGAACTCGGCGTGGTCGTGTTGCTCAAAGGCCCGGCAACAGTGGTGGCCGATCCCGATGGTCGTGTACTTGTCGTCACCGCCGGTGACGAACGTCTGGCCACCGCCGGAACCGGCGACGTGCTGTCGGGCATCATCGGCGCACTTCTCGCGCAGGGTCTCTCGGCGTTTCAGGCAGCGGCAGCAGGAGCATGGATTCACGGTCGGGCTGGTCGTTTGGGGCCTCGCCGCGGGCTCATCGCCAGCGACTTGTTGCCGCTGATTCCACAGGTTCTGGACTCGCTGCAATGAGGTGGGCATGGGCCGAGGTGAACCTCGATGCCATCGCGCACAATGTTCGCCTGATTCGTGAGGTCGTCGCGCCGTCTGCTGTGTGGGCCGTGGTGAAGGCCGACGCCTACGGCCACGGCGCCGTGCCGGTGGCACGCGCGGCGCTGAGCGCCGGTGCTGAGGGACTCTGTGTGGCGCTGGTGTCCGAGGGCGTCGAACTTCGCGCTGCGGGTCTGACGGCTCCGATCTTGATCTTGAGCCAGTCGCCCTCGGAAGAGTTCGATCTCGTGGTCTCGCATCAACTCACGCCCACTGTGTATTGCGGCGAGTCGATTGAGGCGTTGGCCCAAGCTGCGGCGAGAGCGGGGCAAGCCGATTATCCGGTGCACCTGAAGATCGATACCGGGATGCATCGTGTGGGTGCGGCACCCGAGCACGCTGTCGAACTCGCCGATGCAATCGCTACACACCCGCAGCTTGAACTGCAGGGGGTCTTCACCCACCTTGCAATGGCTGACCAGCCTGATGCTGCATCGAATGACCGCCAGATCGCGCTGTTCAACGAAGTGGTCGACACGCTCGTAGCTGCTGGCCACGAACCGCCGCTGGTTCATCTGGCCAACTCGGCGGGGGCACTTGGTATCGCTGCGTCTCGCTGCGGGTTGGTGCGACTTGGAATTGCGATGTACGGCGCAGAACCCGGCCCGGGAGTGGCAGCGTTGTGCGCCGAGTTGCGGCCAGCGTTGTCGTTGCGAGCGAAGGTGAGCTTTGTGAAGAGGGTGGCTGCTGGCGAGGGCATCAGCTATGGCCTTCGCCATGTATTCACAGAAGCAACAAACGTTGCCACGGTGCCTCTCGGATATGCCGATGGTGTGCCCCGCCGATTGTTTGATGTTGGCGGCGAGGTGCTGATCGGTGGCGTTCGACGTCGAATCGTTGGCGTCGTGACGATGGACCAGTTGATGGTTGATTGCGGTAACGACGCGGTCTCGCTGGGCGACGAAGTGGTGCTGATCGGCCGTCAGACTCACGAGGCACTGTCCGGCGAGATCAGGGCTGAGGAGTGGGCGGCTCGCCTTGGCACAATTGCCTACGAAATTCTGTGTGGCATCAGCCAGCGGATCGAACGTCACTACCCATGAACTCTCGCAAGATGGTTGCACCCCAATGATTGAGTTGGTTTCTCACTCTGCTGAACAAACGCGGGCGATCGCCGCAGGCGTGGCCACGTTGGCGCGTGCCGGAGACCTGATTGTGTTGGCGGGTCAGATGGGCGCCGGCAAGACGGCATTCGCCCAAGGGTTTGCGCGCGAGTTGGGCATTCATGAGCCCGTGACATCGCCCACCTATACGTTGGTGCACAGCTACACCGGCGGCTCAACAACGCTGCATCACGCCGATCTGTATCGCCTCGAGCACACCGCCGAAGTCGACGATCTGGCGCTTGCCGAATTGCTCGAGGACGACGCCATCGTGCTCGTCGAGTGGGGCGATGTGGTTGATCTCGGACCCCACTTACACATCGAACTTCGCCTCGCCGATGACCCCCTCGATGGGTCAGATGCGTCAGATGGGTCAGATGTCGATGTCGACCAACGCGAGATCTGCATCACCTCGAGCGATAAGCGTTGGCTGCCGCGCTGGGAACGACTCGAAGCCGCCGTCGAAGAATGGACTGTGTCGTGATCACGCTCGGAATCGAAACGGCCACTCAGGTAGTCAGCGTGGCGCTCGGCGGCGACGACGGCGTGATTGGCCTCGTCGAGATCATGCAGGGCCGCCGTCACGCTGAAGTGCTGGCTCCGGCCATCGAGTTCGTGTGCCGCCAGGCGGGTATTGCCATCGCCCAGATTGGTGCAGTTGGTGTCGATATTGGTCCGGGACTGTTCACCGGTATGCGCGTGGGTATTGCTACCGCGAAGACCATGGCCCAAGCGCTCGATGTGCCGCTCGTAGGCATCTCGTCGCTCGACCTGTTGGCGTTTCCGTTGCGGCACACCTCGAAGGTCATTGCCAGCCTCATCGATGCGCGCAAGGGCGAAGTGTTTTACGCCTTCTACCTTCCTTCGCCCGGTGGGGTGCAACGGGTGAGCGAGCCGATTGCGTGCAGCGTCGAAGACTTCAACGCCGATGTGATGGCGCGTGGGCAAAACGTTCTTGCGGTTGGCGACGGCGCCCATCGGTATCGCGATCAACTCGATGCCTCGATCGAGGTTGCCGATCTCGCTCATCCGTCGGCGGCGCCGCTTGTTCATTTGGCCAGAGCACGTGCGTTGCGCGCCGATGTTGGCCAAGCCGGTGCAGCCAACCTTGAGTCGGTTCAACCGATGTATCTGCGCGCGCCCGATGCTCAAATCAACTGGACCACACGATGAGTGTGCTGTCGCGCCTGTTGCATCGAGACGTACCGGCACGCGGTCTCGAGATCTTGCCGATGCGTCGTCGTGACTTCACCGCGATTCAGGTGATCGAGCACCAGGTGTACCCGCAGCCGTGGTCGATCAACGTGTTTCTCAACGAGATCGAACTCGCCAAGCTGGGCCAGCGGTATTACACAGTGGGTTACCGCGGCGGCGAACTGATGGGGTATGCCGGGATGATGTTGGTGCTCGAAGAAGCGCACATCACCAACATCGCTACCGATCCAAAACGCCGACGCAGCGGTATTGCTCGTCATCTGCTCGCCGACCTTGCCTGGCAAGCGCGCCGAAAGGGTTGCACCGGGCTCACGCTTGAGGTGCGCATCAGCAACGTGGCGGCGCAGGGGCTTTATCACCTGTTTGGATTTGAGCCGGCCGGGGTTCGTCCGAGGTACTACGAGAACTCAGAAGACGCAATCGTGATGTGGTGCCACAACATCGATTCGCCCGAGTACGCGGCGCGGCTCCGCTTGCTGTGTCCCGATGTGGCCGAGATCCGAGGAGAGTCATGACCGTCGACGAGTCAACAGTGGTTTTGGGCCTCGAGACGAGCTGCGATGAGACCGCTGCCTCAGTGGTGATGGGCGGCAGCGATGTGCTGAGCAGCGTCATCAATACTTCGATCGAACAGCATGTTCCCTTCGGTGGCGTTGTTCCTGAGATCGCAAGTCGGGCTCACGTTGAGTTGATTGCTCCGGTCATCGCTCAGGCCATCGAAGAGTCGGGCGTTGCCGATACCCGCATTGATGCGGTGGCAGCAACGGTGGGTCCCGGTCTCATCGGCGCGCTGTTGGTTGGGGTCGCGGCGGCGAAGGCGTTGGCGTTGGTGTGGGATGTGCCGTTCGTTGGGGTAAACCATCTCGAAGCACACCTGTACGCCGGGCTGCTCGAAGATCCGTCGCTTGAGTTGCCGCTCGTGGTGCTGCTCGTTTCGGGTGGGCACACGATGCTCATCGAGATGAGCGCGCACGGCCAGTACCGCTTGCTCGGTGAAACCATCGACGACGCCGCTGGCGAAGCCTTCGACAAGGTCGCTCGATTCTTGGGTCTCGGCTATCCCGGCGGGCCAGCGATCGATCGAGAAGCTCAGTACGGCGACCCCACAGCTGTGGCGTTTCCGCGAGCGATTCCTGACTCGCTCAACTTCAGCTTCAGCGGGTTGAAGACCGCAGTGATGAATCATGTGCGCAAGCACCCCGATTCGGTCACCGCCGATATCGCCGCGTCGTTCCAGACGGCCGTGGTCGATTCGCTTGTGGCAAAGGCTCGCCGTGCGGCTCGCGAAGTTGGGGCCAAGGGACTGGTGCTTGGCGGCGGTGTTGCCGCCAACTCGCTGCTGCGGCAGCGTTGGGCAACTGCGTGCGACGAAGACGGCATTCAAGCGTTTGTGCCGAGTCGGGCGATGTGTACCGACAACGCAGCGATGATCGCCGCGGCTGGTTGGTATCGCCTGAAGAGCGACGGACCCACGTCGCTCGACTGCGGTGCTTATCCGGGCCTGCGGTTACCGCTGGTACAGTCGTACACCCCATGAGTCGACTTGCCGCGTACATCGTCACAGCACCTGGCCTCGAGCAGGTCACCGCAGCAGAAATGGCGCGTCTCGACTTGAAGGTCGTCGACCTCGGAGTCGGCGGGCTCACGGCCTCGATCACGTGGTCGCAGTTGATGCTTGCTCACTTGCATCTGCGCACTGCCACCAGAATCTTGATCCGCATTGGTCGCTTCGAGGCCAGTGGCTTCGGCGATCTGCAGGCCGGCCTCAAAGAGATTCCGTTTCACGAGTGGCTTCCGAAGCGCTGCGCACTCAACATCAGCGTGTCGGCTTCAGCGTCACGTTTGAACCACACCGGTGCTATCGAAGAGCGAGTGCGTGCGGTGGTGCGTCGTTCGTATGACCCTGCATACGAGTACGAAGGCGGCGTACACACGTTGCATGTTCGGATGTCGCGAAATATCTGCACCGTGAGCATCGATGCCACTGGCGATCCGCTGTATCAACGCGGGTGGCGCACCGAATCCGGCCCGGCCCCTATTCGCGAGACTCTTGCTGCGGCGTTGTTGCAATGGAGCGGTGCGTCAACACATAAAGGTGTGCTCACCGATCCGTGTTGTGGCGCTGGCACCATCATGATCGAGGCTGCGCAGATGGCGCGTCGCATGCCGGCCGGACGTAATCGCTCGTTCGCTTTCGAGAACTGGATGCCGGTAGACCCGGCGCAGTGGTCGAAGTTGCTGGCCGCCTCCGACGCCGATGTGCGTGGCCCGCTGAAGAAAAAGTATGTGGCGCGAGATCTCAAGGGCGACATGATCGCCAAGGCTCAAGCCAACGCCGAGCGCGCCGGTGTGCTTGACGACATCGTGTTCGAGGTTGGCGATGCAACCAAGCTTTTCAGCGGTCCAACGGGCGGCGCCGGCCTTGCAGTAGTCACGAATCCTCCGTATGGCGAGCGCCTCAGTGCGGCCAACCAACGCGCCCTCTACCTTGAGCTCGGCAAAGCCGAACGACTCGCGGTGGTTGCGCCCACCTCAAGCCTGCCGTCGTTCAAGCGTGAGTTCGACGACACCCTCGCCACCAGCAACGGTGGCCTTGCTGTGCAGTTCGCGCGGGTAGCGTTTTCGGGGTGAAACCGCTGCAGCTAGGCCCGTATCAGGTCTGGCCCCCCGTTGTGCTTGCACCGATGGCTGGTGTCACCAACGCGCCGTTCCGCACGATGTGTCGACGCTTTGCGCCCGACCTCATCTATGTCAATGAAATGGTGATGGCCACCGCTCTGGTTCATGGCAACGCAAAGACAGCGCGCATGGCCACCTTCGGCGCTCACGAATCGCCGCGAAGTCTGCAGATCTATGGCAGCGATCCCGCCATCATCGGCGAGGCCGTTCGTCTGTTGTGTTCGCAAGATCGCGTTGATCACATCGACCTCAACTTCGGGTGCCCCGCTCAAAAGGTCACTCGTCGCGGCGGCGGCGCCGCAGTGCCGGTGAAGCCCAACTTGTTGCGCGCCATCTTGCGCGCCGTGGTCACCGGCGCATCGCCCTACGGCATTCCGGTCACGGCCAAGTTCCGTATGGGCATTCACGACGAGCTGCTCACGTTTATCCGCACGGGCCAGATTGCCGAAGAAGAAGGTGTGGCGGCCATTGCGTTGCATGCGCGCACCGCCCAGCAGCACTACGCCGGCACTGCCAACTGGGATGCCATCGCCGAGCTCAAGGCAGCAGTCACCGGTATCCCGGTGCTCGGCAACGGCGATATCTGGGAAGCCGCCGATGCGCTCAAGATGGTTGAGCACACCAACTGCGACGGCGTGGTCATCGGCCGCGGCTGCCTCGGCCGGCCGTGGTTGTTCGGCCATCTCGTGGCTGCGTTCAACGGCGAACCCGTGCCCGAATCGCCACCGCTTGGTTTCGTTGGTCAGCAGATGGCCGACCATTGTCGGCTTCTCGCCGAGCATCTTGGCGAAGACCATGCGGTGCGCGACTTCCGCAAGCACACCTCGTGGTACCTCACGGGTTACCCAGTGGGCGGCGAGGCGCGTGGCAACTTCAGCAAGATCAACTCGATTGCCGAGCTCGATCACCTCATTGCCGCGCTCGACCCCACCTTGGTGGTTGTGCCCGGCGGCGAGCGCATCCGACGTGGCCACACCAACGGACCCATTCGGGTGATTCTGCCCGAGGGCTACCTCGACGACCTCGACGACGCGACCCCGCCCGACGACGGACATGTGATGGCGCTCAGCGGCGGATGAGTAACGATTCGATACGGGTTGTACTGGCGTCGGCATCGCCGCGCCGAAGCGAATTGCTGGCCCAAATCGGCATGTCATTTGAGGTCAGGCCCACCGACATCGACGAAACCGAGCATCCGGGTGAGGACCCAGTGTCATACGTGCGCCGGTTGGCCATCGAAAAAGCCCTCGCTGCGGTGGTGGGTGATGACACTGGTGAGAACGTTGTCGTGATTGCCGCCGACACCACGGTTGATCTCGACGGAATGATCCTGGCTAAGCCGGTCGACGACGCCGACGCGCTGCGCATGCTCGGATTGCTCGCCGGCCGGACCCATCAGGTGCATACCGGCGTAGCCATTTGCTATCAGGGTCGTGTGGCCGCCGAGGTCAATACGTCGTTGGTGACCATGAAGGCCAGCGACGACCAGTGGCTGCGTTGGTATGTGGCAACGGGCGAGCCTCATGGCAAGGCTGGGGCATATGGCATTCAGGGTGCCGCAGCGGTGTTTGTTGATTCCGTGCAGGGAAGCGTGACCAATGTGATCGGTCTGCCCCTGAGCCTGCTCGAGCAGTTGCTCGCTGAGGTGGGTGTTTCGCTGCTGCGGTTGCTAACGCCGTAGGTGAGGCCCTACCATTAGCACTCGCACTCGTCGAGTGCTAATGCCCGTGCGGCAGCCGCCACACTCGGCCCTGCCAGACAACACGTCTCAACAAACCTGGAGCGTTCTCTCATGAATCTCAAGCCGCTGGACGACCGCATTGTGGTCAAGCCCAACGAAGCCGAGCTCACCACAGCATCGGGCCTCGTTATCCCCGACACCGCCAAGGAAAAGCCACAGCAGGGCACCGTGCTCGCTGTTGGACCTGGCCGCTGGAGTGACGACAAGGGTGCACATGCTGCACTCGACGTCAAAGTCGGCGACACCGTTTTGTACAGCAAGTACGGCGGAACAGAAGTCACGCTCGAAGGTGTGGATTACCTCATCCTTACCAGCCGTGACGTCCTCGCAATCGTCGGTAAGTGAGGCACTAGCCCCATGGCCAAGATTCTCAAATTTGACGAAGAGGCGCGTCGCGCACTCGAAGCCGGCGTAGACAAATTGGCCAATACGGTCAAGGTCACGCTTGGGCCAAAGGGTCGCAACGTCGTTCTCGACAAGAAGTTCGGCGCACCAACCATCACCAACGACGGCGTGTCCATCGCAAAGGAAGTCGAACTCGACGATCCTTTCGAGAACATGGGCGCTCAGTTGGTGAAAGAAGTCGCCACCAAGACCAACGATGTAGCCGGTGACGGCACCACCACCGCAACGGTGTTGGCGCAGGCAATGGTTCATCAGGGCATGCGCAACGTCGCAGCCGGCGCCAACCCGATGGGCCTCAAGAAGGGCATCGAGAAGGCAGTTGCCGCAGCGGTCGAGTCGATCAAGGGTCAGGCCAAAGAGGTCGACGACAAGGGCGATATCGCCGCTGTTGCCACCATCTCGGCTGCTGATGCCTCAATCGGCGAAGTCATCGCCAATGCAATCGACAAGGTCGGCAAAGACGGCGTCGTAACGGTCGAGGAAAGCAACACCTTTGGCACCGAGCTCGAGTTCACCGAGGGCATGCAGTTCGACAAGGGCTACTTGTCGCCATACTTCGTGACCGACGCTGAGCGTCAAGAAGCAGTGCTCGAAGATCCGTACATCCTCATCACCAGCGGCAAAATCAGCTCGGTGCAGGTCATGCTCCCAGCTCTCGAAGCTGTGATGAAGACCGGTCGTGCGTTGTTGATCATTGCTGAAGACATCGAAGGCGAAGCACTCGCCACGTTGGTCGTCAACAAGATCCGCGGCACCTTCAACTCAGCAGCAGTCAAGGCCCCTGGCTTTGGCGATCGTCGCAAGGCGATGTTGCAGGACATGGCAGTGCTCACCGGTGGTCAGGTCATCAGCGAAGAGGTCGGCCTCAAGCTCGAGAACGTGACCATGGATCTGTTCGGCCGTGCCAAGCGCGTCATCATCACCAAGGACAACACCACCATCGTTGATGGTGCTGGCGACCACGAAGATGTGAAGGGCCGCGTCAACCAGATCAAGGCTGAGATCGACAACACCGACAGCGATTGGGACCGTGAGAAGTTGCAGGAGCGCTTGGCCAAGTTGGCCGGCGGTGTTGCAGTCATCAAGGTCGGCGCCGCAACCGAAGTTGAGCTCAAAGAGAAGAAGCACCGCATCGAAGATGCTGTGTCTGCAACTCGCGCAGCCATCGAAGAAGGCGTTGTTGCCGGCGGCGGTGTGGCTCTGGTTCGTACCCGTGCCGCAGTTGCCAAGGTTGTTGCGTCGCTCGAGGGCGACGAGGCCACTGGTGCAAAGATCGTTTGGGAGTCGCTCATTGCGCCACTCAGCACGATCGCTGACAACGCTGGCCTACAGGGCGCAGTCGTGGTGCAGCAGGTTGAGTCAGCCGAAGGCAACATGGGTCTCAACGCCGCCACCGGCGAAATGACCGACCTTGTCAAGGCTGGCATTATCGACCCAGCCAAGGTGACCCGCGCTGCATTGCAGAACGCTGCGTCAATCGCAGCGCTCGTCTTGACCACCGAATGTCTCGTGGCCGACAAGCCAGAGAAGAAGTTCGCAATGCCAGGCGGCGGCGGCGCCGGTGGCATGGGCGGCATGGGTGGCATGGGCGGCATGGGCGGCATGATGTAACCACTTCGGTGGGAAGTGATTTGGGTTTCGTCGACAACTGTTGACGGAGTCCCCCCAACGACAACGGCCCCGAGCTTTGGCTCGGGGCCGTTTGCGTTGGTGCTCAGATCACCGTCGAGTCACCGGTAGCTTGTGACCCATGGCTGAATCGGGCAAGAGGCCGTTCTGGGCACATCAGGGCGCGGAGTATCTGATCGGCATTGTGTTCGTTGCTCAGGGCATTCAGAGCCCCACGCCGATGGTGCCCACGCTGTTGGGCGGTTTGGTGGTGCTGAACACCGCCACGGCCAAGGGGCCGCTCGCTGCATTTCAGGTCTTTAGTCGCCGGGTGCACCGTGTGCTCGATGCTGTGCTGGTGCTGTTGACGGTGCTGTGCGCTGTGCAGAACACGGTCTCAATCGAAGCCGGCACGCGGATCTTGATGGGCCTGTTGGCCTTTGCATTGGGGTTTATTTGGTTGCTCAGCGATTTCACCGAAAAGGTGAAGGTGCCAAAGTCGACGGCCAAGCCAGCGGGCGCCACGCGAGCGGCACGCCCATCAACCCCAGACGACGCCAGTATGGCCTCGACGGTTGGTCGCTCGGCTGGCCGGCTCGTTGGCAACGGCGTGAAGGCGTATCGCAAACGCAAGCCGTGAGACCCCGCTGTTCGGCGCTCGCGGCCGTAGTGTTGTAGCCATGTCGTTCGAACGTCCAGTAGCCGATCTCGCCAAACTTGTTCTCGCATGGCAGGAGTTTGAAAGCGGCGATCAAGCGCCCGGTCGGGTGCTCGCAGATCTCAAGAAAGCCGGCTTGCCCGAGGTGCTCAAGCAGCTCGTCGAATCAGGTTGGACACCTTCGCCAACGGCGTAGCCGAAGTCGGGCAATGGCACATCGGATGACGCCAGAGGGTTCTCGTCGCGGCGGAAGTCAGGTGATTCCTCGCCCCAGCGCGTGGAGGCTTGGCAGCGTTGCCGTCTGGAATGTTGTTGAGTCGCTGAACGCCGAGGCGGCTGTGCGTGCAGTAGAGAACAGTGGGCTTGGCCTCGAGGCGCAGACGCCAATGTTCGCCGGCGCGAAGCCGTCGGCGGTACTGGTGGTGTTGGCCGATGGTCCCGGCGGTGCCGAGGTGTTGCTCACCAAGCGAGCTCAGCATCTGCGCAACCACGCAGGCGAAATCAGTTTTCCGGGTGGCCGCCTTGAGCCGGGGGAGACGCCGTTGCAGGCTGCCGTGCGCGAGGCACACGAAGAAGTGGCCCTGCCCCCGCACGCTGTGAACGTGCGGGGACAGCTCAGTTCGCTCTCGACTGTGGTGAGCCGCAGTCACATCGTGCCGCTGGTGGCTCACCTTGGCTCACGCCCCACATTGCGGGCAGATGTAACCGAGGTCGATCGCATTCTGTGGGTGCCGTTACATGAACTCGCCGACCGCAACACGTATCGCGAAGAGTGGTGGGGAACCGCGCCGCTTGACCGCCGAATGGATTTCTTCGAGCTCGAAGGTGAGACGGTTTGGGGTGCCACCGGGCGCATCTTGCACGAGTTGCTTGGCGTTGTTTACGGACCTGCTACGAGCCGAACAGCTCCGTAAAACGTGTAGGCCCAGCCGTAACACGATGGGCGATCGAAGATCGATCGCGAGGCGCAGTGGGCCTTGGTGTCGTCGAGAAACTGCAGGTCGATTCGCTTGCGCGACGTGCTATTCCAGAACTGCCCGCCACCGCCGTAGCGACGCTCGAGCAGATGTGTATTGCGATACGCAAAGTCGTGTCGCCGGCACGGCTCAGTGAAGTTGAACGACCGGCCGGTGTTGCCGACCAATGGGGCCGAACACAGGTCGGTGCTCCAATCGAACCACGTGTCGCCAGCAGTGCCCTGCAGGCCGACCCGAGTCCGAGCCGTGTTGGAGAACTGGCTGAGTGTCACGTTGAACACAAGATGCTGCACATAGGCCGAATCGTTGACCGCGTTATTGCCAACGGCGAGCGCTGGGTGAGCGGAAGGAACGGCAGTCAACAAACTCGTGACTGCGACGAGGACACGGGCGAAACGCCTCATGATGCCCCCTTGGGTATGCACCGGACGGATCCGGTGGAGTTACTGATTCGGCATGTGCCGAGGTGCAGATTCAAGCAGCGTCAATCGACGCGCGCAACCTCGCGACTCGACGCAAACGATGCGGGCTACGGCGCGAGCGATTGCAGCAATTGCCAGCCGTCGAGCACATGGCGTTCGGTGGTGAGCCGTGATCCGATCGAGAAGCGCAGGGTGCTCTGCGTGTTCAGCACGGTGCGCGTGAACAACGCCTTGCCGGTGAGGTTGGCGCGCTCGATGAGCGAGTCGGTGGCCTCGTTGCCTTCGCGCAATCGAATGCAGAGCAGGTTCAGCGGATGCGGCGCGACTATCTCGAAGCGATGATCGGCCTCGACCCAATGGGCGAGCAGCTCGGTGAGACGAACGTGTTCGCGGATCATTGCTTGAATCGACTCGATGCCATCGCAGCGAATGGTGAACCACAACTTCAGCGATCTGAAGCGACGCCCAAGTGGAACCTGCCAGTCTCGATAGTCGATGACCGCACCCGACTCGGCGGCCTTTGAACGGAGGTACTCGGGCAAGATGCTGAGCGCGCCCAGCAGCGCAGCGCGATCGGCGGTCCAGAACAGATCGCAATCGAAGTTGACGCCCATCCACTTGTGAGGGTTGGTGCAGTAACTGTCGGCGAGCTCGAGCCCGTTGTTCACCCAGCGATACTCGGGGGCCAATGCTGCGATCCCACTCATCGCCGCATCGACGTGAAGCCACACATTGTTGGCGCTGCATACCGCGGCTATCTCGGCCGTGGGATCGAACGCGGTGGAGCTGGTGGTGCCATGCGTGGCGCAGACGAAGAACGGTGTGAGGCCGGCATCGATGTCGGCAGCAATCATGCGCGCGAGTTCATCGACGCGCATCGCGAAATTCTCATCGACCGGAACCATACGAATTTGGGCGAGACCAATTCCGGCGATTCGCAAACCCTTCTCGATGCTGCTGTGCGCCTGAGTAGTTGCATATGCAACAAGTGACGACGTGTTGCCGTCGAGGTTCACGTGGCCGTTCGTTGCGCGCCAGCGCGCTGCGAGGATGGCTGCGAGCGTGGCCTCTGATGCGGACCCGTGGATGACGCCGCCGCCTGTTGTCGAGTCGCTGCGAAAGCGCTGTGGAAGGCCCAGTAGTTCTTGCATCCAGTCGAGCATGAGGGTCTCTACCTCGGTGCAAGCGGGGCTCGTGATCCAGCTCATACCTTGAACGCTGAGGCCCGCTGATGCGAGCTCACCAAGAATCGACGAGTACGACGCGTTGGCCGGAAAGTATGCGAAGAAGTTGGGGTGCTGCCAATGCGTGATGCCCGGCAGAATCACGGCATCAAGGTCGCGCAGCACTGCATCGAACGGCTCAATGGCGGTGGGCGGGTGCGCTGGAAGGGCCGCGCGAACATCGCCCGGCTGTAGCTCTGGATCGATCACGGGGAAGGCCTCGATGCCCTCGATGTAGTCGGTGATCCAATCGATGAGCGCATAACCGTTCTGACGAAATTCTTCGGGTGTCACAGACACATACGGTAACCGTGGCCCTGCCGTGCCGATGCGCGCTGGCGTACCCTTGGCGAATGTCGTCAGCAGATATCGACCCACATCGTTTTGTCGTGCATACCGCCGAGCCCCGAGGGTTTCGCCAAGCCTTCGTGCGTGAGGGAGTCGGTGGGGTGCCGTTGCTGTGCGTGCACGGTTGGCCTGAGACGATGCGAATCTTTTGGAAGGTGATTCAGCCGCTCGCCGATGCTGGCTTCGAAGTGATCGTTCCCGACTTACGCGGATTTGGTCAGAGCGCCGTGAGCGCCGACGGGTTCAACGATGTGGCCTCGCATGCACGTGATCTGTACGCGTTGGTGCACGATCACCTTGGGCACGAATCGGTGGTGTTGTTGGGCGGCGATCTTGGCGGACCGGTGATTCAAGATCTCGCCCTGCGCTATCCCGAATGGGTGGACCGAATGGTGCTGTTCAACTCGCCGCTGCCATATCTGAAACAGGAGATGTCCGGCATCGAAGGAACGCGGGCGCCGCGTGAGGCCGCCGACTACTTCATTCGTCAGGGCACCGATCCCGACGGACTTGCCGCTGAATTGTCCACCGCCGAGCAACGTCAGCGATACATCGCCACGTTTTACACCAGTCGCTTCTGGGCCCACCCTGGGGCGTTCGCTGGCGCGGGCGAGGTCGATTTCCACACCGAACCATTTGCCAACGCTGAGTCGCTCAGGGCGAGCTTTGGTGGTTACGAGAGTGCGTTCTCGGCGAGCGCACGCAGCGAAGCCTCGATGATTGGGCGAAACGATCGAACCCGCACGCTGATCATGCACGGCACCAGTGATCACGTGATCTATCCGGCGTTCGATCGCATGGCAGCGGCAGTGTTCGCCGATCACGTTGGACCGTTCCTGCTGCGTGACTGCGGCCATTTCGTTCCGTGGGAAGCAGCACACGCGTTGGTGAGCGGCACGGTTGCCTTCTGCGGCGATCGGCTTGCGACGGGCTAGTTGTTAGGGCTGAGCGGGATCGACTGCTGAATCGCGGGCTCTGACCCCGCGACTCACTCGCCAGAAGATAAAAGCGATACCCAGCGCCATCAGCGCAAACGTGACGTACTGCAGCGATCCGCCGCGTGCGCCGGGGGTGGTTGGCTCAATGCCACAATCGGGCAGATCAACCGAGTTGCCAAGGCACTCGGAGATGTCTCTCTTGGTGTTGAGAAACTCGTTGTCGATCGAGGTGGTGGTGACGGCTGTGTCGCTGGTGACGCCCGAGTCAGGGGGTCCCACCGCAAACGCCGGTGCCGGAGCAAGCACGGCCAGAACTGTCAGGGTGAGTACAAACCATCGACGCATGGATCCATCGTCGCGCGTAATGGGTGTGTTCGCCCAGCGGGGGCTAGATTCGGGATCTTGACCGACCGTATCGAAACCGTCCTTGTCGTTGACTTTGGTGCCCAGTACGCGCAACTCATTGCGCGCCGCGTGCGTGAGCTCAACGTGTACAGCGAGATAGTGCCCCACCGCATTACTGCCGAAGAAGTCATCCGTCGTCAGCCCGCTGCGATCATTCTGTCGGGAGGCCCCAAGAGCGTTCACGTCGATGGCGCCCCATCACTGGATCCGGCTATCTACGAGCTCGGCATTCCGATCTTGGGCATCTGCTACGGGGCGCAGCTCATTGCGCAACAACTTGATGGCGGCGAGGTCGGCCGAGGCATGCGTGGCGAATACGGGCGCGCTCAGCTCACCGTGACCAACACGGCCACGCAACTGTTGGCCGACCTCCCTGTTCAGCAAGACGTGTGGATGAGCCATTTCGACGCGGTGGTTACTCCACCCACCGGTTTCATCGCCACGGCGTCTACACCCGACGCGCCAGTAGCTGCGCTCGAATGCGCAGACCGTCGAATCTGGGGTGTGCAGTTCCACCCAGAGGTAGTGCACTCACCGTTTGGCATGCAGGTGCTGCGCCGGTTCTTGCACGATCTGGCGGGCTGCAAACCAAGTTGGACGATGACCTCGGTCATCGACGATCAGATCGCTGCAGTGCGCGCCAAGGTGGGCGAGCATCGCGTGATCTGTGGTCTCTCGGGCGGGGTCGACTCTGCTGTTGCTGCGGCACTGGTGCATCGCGCCATTGGCTCGCAGCTCACTTGCGTGTACGTAGACACCGGCCTGATGCGTAAGGGCGAAAGCGATCAGGTCGTTGAAACGTTTCGACGCAACATGGGCATCGAACTCATTCATGTCGATGCCGGGCAACGCTTCTTTGAGCGCCTGGCAGGAGTCACCGATCCAGAACTGAAACGCAAGGCCATTGGCGAACTGTTCGTGCGCATCTTCGAAGAGAACACTGGCGGCCTCACCGACGCGCTGTTCTTGGTGCAGGGAACGTTGTACCCCGATGTCATCGAGAGTGGTGGCAGCGACGGCACCGCTTCGGTCATCAAGAGCCATCACAATGTTGGCGGCCTGCCCGACGACATGACCTTGAAGCTGGTCGAGCCGTTGCGCAGTTTGTTCAAAGACGAAGTGCGTCGCCTCGGATCAGAGCTTGGGTTGCCCGACGAGATCGTGTGGCGCCAGCCGTTTCCAGGTCCGGGTCTTGGTGTTCGCATCATTGGCGAGGTCACCCCAGAGCTCGTGGCGGTGTTGCAAGAGGCCGACGCCATCGTTCGCGAAGAGATTCGCCTTGCCGGCCTCGAGCGTGAAATCTGGCAGGCGTTCGCAGTGTTGGCCGACATCCGCTCGGTTGGCGTGATGGGCGACGAGCGCACCTATGAGAACCCAATCATCATCCGCGCGGTTACCAGTGACGACGCAATGACCGCCGATTGGGCGCGGCTTCCGTACGACTTGCTTGAGCGGATGGCCAGTCGCATCATCAACGAGGTCAAGGGAATCAACCGAGTTGTGTACGACATCACCTCGAAGCCGCCAGGCACCATCGAGTGGGAATAGCGGCCATCACGGCCGGTGTGCCAGAGGTCCGTCGCTCTGTTTCGCAACATAACCGTAATATTTGATAGATTCCTGTTTGTCATGCGTGCGCCTCGGACCATTCGATTCTGTCTCGGAATCGCTCTTGCCTTGTTCGGCGGAGCCGTCTCGATTGAGCCCGCAGCCGCCGATGGCATCAGCAATCAGCAGGCCGAGGTGAAGCGGGTGCTCGCCGAGATCGATGCGCTCGAGCAGAAAGAGGGGCAGTTCGCCGAACTCGGTGTGCAGGCCCTCGACCTCAAGTCGCAACTTGACGCTGAGATCGTGGTGGCGCAGGGCAAGATCGCCGCACAGCAAGCCGAACTCAATGTGCTTGGTGGGCAACTCTCGAACGTGGCCGTACAAAAAGTGATGGGCGGCGGCAGCGGGGCATTGGGGCCGTTGTTTACCGATCCAGCCGCCATCGACGAGGGGCTGCAACGCGATCATCTTGCTCGGGTCGCGGTGAACGCTGGCGCAGCCACCACCGACGATTTCGAAGCGCTGTTACGAGCGCTCGACAAAGAGCAGCGGTCGCTCACCAAGAAGCAAACCAAGGCCACCGATCTCGCGGCGAACGCCGAAGTCAACCGCAAGGCCGCCGACAAGGCTGGCCGCGAGGCCACAACTCGTCTCGCCAAGGCCAAGGTGAAACTCGGCTCCCTCATCGAGCAAGAGCGTCAGCGCCAAGAAGCGGCAGCAAAGCGTCAGTATCAGCAGAAGCTCCAGCAACAACAAGCCGCTGCGGCCGCCCGTAAGGGTTCGGGCAAGAGTGGCAGTGGCGCCTTTGGCGGCGGGGCCTCTCTTGGCGGCGGTGGTGGCGGCGGTGCTGGTGGCGGTGGCGGCTCGTATGTCGCGGTTTCGGGACAGGCTGGCGCGGCTATCAGAGCCGCGCAGGGTCAGCTTGGCGTTCCGTATCGGTTCGCCGCGTCTACACCAGGAGTTGCGTTCGATTGTTCGGGTCTCACAGCATGGGCGTGGGGCACGGCGGGGGTTTCGCTACCGCATCAATCTCGAAGTCAGTACTCGTCGCTTCCGCATGTGCCGGCAAGCGAAGCGCAGCCTGGAGATCTGATTTTCTATTACTCGCCGATCAGCCATGTGGGCCTGTATCTCGGTGGTGGGATGATGATTCATAGCCCACAAACCGGAACCTCGGTGAGCTACACCCAGGTGCGATGGAACAAAGTGGTCGGCGTCGCTCGACCGGGCTAGTCCCTGCTGGCGCCCGCACGATACGGTCGCAGCGTGCAGGGATTCAATGTCGCCAACATCACCAAATGGTTGCTCGCCAACATCGACAATGTCGTCGCGCCGTTCTCGGTAGAGCTCATCGCTGGTGGCCGCTCGAACCTCACCTTCTTGGTCACTGATGGTGCCGGTCGAAAGCTGGTGCTGCGTCGCCCACCGCTTGGTCATGTGTTGGCCACAGCGCACGACATGGCACGCGAGTACCGCATCATCGCTGCCGTTGGTAAGACGTCGGTTCCCGTGCCGCCAGCGCTCGGACTGTGCACCGACCTCGAGGTCAACGACGCACCGTTTTATGTAATGGGCCATGTCGATGGTGTTGTGCTCGACAGTGCCGAGCGTGCCGCTGCATTGCCTCGTGAGTTGCGGGTACCCGCGAGCGAGCATCTCGTGCACGTGCTCGCCGATCTGCATGCCGTCGATATCGACGCCATTGGTTTGGGCGACCTTGCTCGCCGCGAGGGATACATCGAGCGGCAGCTCAAGCGTTGGTCCACGCAGTGGGAAAACAGCAAGACCCGCGAACTGCCCGCACTCGACGAAGTCGCTCTGCGCCTACGCGATCGGGTGCCTGCGCAACACGGTGTCTCCATCGTGCACGGCGACTTTCGCTTCGGCAATTGCCTCGTCGACACCACGCGCGGGCAGGTTGCTGCAGTGCTCGACTGGGAACTATGCACCCTTGGTGATCCGCTCGCCGACCTTGGCTATCTGGGCGTCTACTGGAGCGATGGCGACGAATCGTCGTCACTTCGCGCCAACGATCCCACGCCAGCTGGCGGGTTCTTGAGCTACGCCGACGTCGTTGAGTTGTACGGCAAGCTCACTGGTCGCGATGTGAGCGATGTTGCCTATTACGTTGCCTTCTCGTGCTGGCGCCTGGCCGTGATCAGCGAAGGTGTGTACGCCCGTTATATGCACGGAGCGATGGGTGATCAAGGTCTCGATCTCGCACCCATGAAAGCCGGAACCGAGGGGCTCGCCGAGCGGGCTCTCGCTGCAGTCAGGAGTTTGTCATGACACAGAACCAAACAGCGGTGCTCGAGGGTTGGGCCAAGAGCAGCTTTACTGCGGCCGGATTCACGCGTGATGTGTACCGTCGCGGCAGCGGCCCAGCGGTTGTGGTTGTGCACGAGATTCCAGGCGTCACGCCCGCGGTGGCAGCGTTTGCGAACAACGTTGTCGACGCAGGTTTCACCGTGGTGATGCCGTCGCTAGTTGGCACACCCGGGCGCGGTCCGAGCGGCAGCTACATCGCGAGCTCGATGCTCAAGGTTTGCGTCGCCAAAGAGTTCACCACGATGGCGATGAAGCAGACCTCGCCGATCATTGCGTGGTTACGCGCGCTCGCGCGATCACTGCACAACGAACTCGGTGGACCCGGCGTGGGCGCTATCGGCATGTGTTTCAGCGGCGGTTTCGCGTTGGGCATGATGGTCGACGACATCATGGTTGCACCAGTGTTGTCGCAGCCCTCGATGCCATTTGCTGTCGGCGGTAAAACTCGTGGCGCCGATCTCAACCTGTCGCCCGACGATGCCTTAGCGATTGCCGAACGCGCAGCCCAAGGCTGTCAGGTGCTCGGGCTGCGTTTCACCGGCGACAAGCTTGTTGGCTCGCGGTTCGACTCGCTGCGCGAACTGTTGGGCGATGCGTTCATTGCGATCGAGCTACCCAGCGCGGCCAAGACCGATCACTCGGTGCTCACCGAGCAACGTGATGAGCCCAGCGTGCAACGCGTGCTCAGCTTCTTGCAGGACAAGCTGCTGAGCTGAGCCCTGTCGTGCTGAGCTGAAATCAGTTGGCCCGCCGCCGGGCCAACTGCCTATGCCTTACCCAAGGCCTCGAGAGCTTGCTGCTTGGCGGCTTTGTAGTCGGCCTTACCATTTGGTGCACGGGGCACGGCCGACACGAAGATCACTCGCTTGGGCGCCTTGTATCCGGCCAACTGGCCCTTCACGGAGGCGATGATGGTGGCTTCGTCGATGGTGGCGCCCTCGGCGAGCGACGCTACCGCGGTCACGCTTTGGCCGAACTTCTCGTCGTCGACGCCCACGACGAGGCAGTCGAGCACACCCTCTGAGCGCTTGACGGCCTCTTCGACTTCTTCAGGGAACACCTTTTCGCCAGCGGTGTTGATGACCTGACTGCCGCGACCGAGTAACGCCAAGCTGCCGTCGGCGTTGACTGTGGCCATGTCGCCGGGGAATGAGTAGCGCACGCCGCGAATCGTGCGAAACGTACGTGCAGACTTTTCGGGGTCTTTGAAATATCCGATCGGCACGTTGCCGCCAGCAGCGACCATGCCGGCCTCACCCGAGCCGGCAACGACCTCGCGGTCGTCGTCGGTGAAGACTTTTGTGGTTGGAGATTGGCTGAATTTTGCGGTCTCGATGGGCATGCCTCGCATCGAGATCTGCATGCCCATGCTGCCCTCGCTGGAGCCCATCGCGTCGAGCAACACAGCTTGCGGGATGAGCTCGAGCATCTCCGCTTTCACCTCGGAGGTCCACATGACTCCCGACGACACGACCATCTTGAGCGTTGTCGTGTCGAAGGGCTTGCCAGCCTCAATGGCTGCCTCGAGGGCGCGCACGATGGGCTTGGCGAACGAGTCGCCGACAATGACGACGCTGGTGGCCTTTTCGTTCTGAACAGTGGTGAGCAGTTCGTCGCTGTCGAGCGAACGCGATGGCAATGTGATGACGCTGCCACCCATGAGGTGGGGGATGAATGCGCCAAGCCACAAGCCCGTGCCATGCATGAGCGGGCAGCTGGGAATGCTGATGATCTGATTGCCCGCGCCGACGATGTCGGTGACAGCAGATGCCACAAGCGCTGCCTCGGTGATAGGCGCAGCGCCGACCAGTGGGAAGCCGCTCGTGATGAAGCCGCCGGTCATGCCGCCCATCTCGTACATCACGCCCTTGGGCATGCCGGTAGTGCCGCCGGTGTAGAGCATGTAGATGTCTGATTCGTCGCGGGTGATGCGTGGCATCGGGTCGTAGCCGGCGACTATTTGGTCGTAGCTGCGTGCGCCATCGACCTGTTGGGTACCGCCATCGTCGACTTCGATGAGCAGCTTGATCTTGGGCAGGCGACCGATAATTCGCGCAACGCGATCGCCGAGCGACGAATGAAAGACGAGCGCTTCTGCGTCGCTGTTATCGAGCAAGTACCAGAGTTCTTCGTCGAGGTAGCGGTAGTTCACGTTGACCGGGACGCCGCGCATCTTGAACGCGGCGTATTGGGCTTCGAGGTATTCGTTGCTGTTGTAGAGAAACAGGCCGACCTTGCTGTCGGGCACGAGACCTGCATCGACATATGCAGCAGCAATGCGCGCCGAGCGGTTGTCGTATTCGGTCCATGTGCGGCGGGTGTCGCCGTGCACAATCGCCGTAGCGTCACCGATTACATCGGCGAGGGACTCCCACACTGTCGCAAAATGCATTTCCATGCGTGCAGCGTAGGCCGTTTGCGAAACCTGCGCTGCTATTGCAGCAACGCTGGCTGACCTCGATCAGTCGGTGGCCCAGACCAGCAGTTCGGCGCCGTCTGGCCCAGCAGTCATCGAGATCGACGCGGCGTCGGTGAGGCGCACAGCCGCTCCCTGATCGAGTGGGTAGCCGCCCTCAAGAACTGCGGTGCCCAAAGCGACAAAGGCGTGCACGTGAGGAGTCGACGGAAGCGCAACTGTTTGACCCTCGGTGAGCCGCGCTCCCCACAGCACGGCGCCGCGCTGGTTGATGGTGATGGCCGCGTCGTGGCCCTGGCCCGATGCAATCGGCACGAGTCCGCCTTTGGCGAGCTCGGCGTTGATGTCGAGTTGCTGATAGCTCGGCCGAATTCCTGTGGTGTCGGGGTGCACCCACATCTGCACGAAGTGCACCTCGGTGTCGGGGCTCGGGTTCTCTTCGCTATGGCGGATTCCGGAGCCGGCGGACATTCGTTGGGCGAGGCCGGGGTACAACACGCCGTGGTTGCCTTCGCTGTCGCGATGTTCGAGCGTGCCGCTGAGCACCCAGGTGATGATCTCCATGTCGCGGTGCCCGTGCATGCCAAAACCAGTTGCAGGTGCAACAAGATCGTCATTGTTCACGAGCAGTAAGCCGTGCCCGTTGTGGTGCGGCGAGTAGTGCCCGCCGAAGTTGAACGAGTGTTTCGATTTCAACCAACCGACATCGGTGGAGAAGCGGTTATCGGCCGACTGAATTGCGATTGTCATTGGCTCATCAAACATCGTGTCGACGGCTGCTATTCCCCGATGCCGCGATTGCTTAGCGCGGGCCGCCGTCGATGTTGAGTAAGGCGCCAGTGGTGTAGCTGCTCGCTGCGCTGGCGAAGTAGAGCGCTGCGCCAACGACCTCGTTGGGTTCGCCGCCACGCTGCAACGAGAAGCCCGACTTGGCGCTGCGGCTGAATGCATCGAGGTCCCACGCTTTGCTGATGTCGGTGAGGAACGGTCCGGGCACGATGCAGTTGACCCGAACCTTTGGGCCAAGCGTGCGCGCTAGGCCCAGGGTGAGGTTGTTGATGCCAGCCTTCGCCGCGCCGTAGACCAACTCATTGGGAGTGGGCCGGTGCGATGCGATCGATGACACAAAGATGATTGAGCCGCCATCACCCTTTGCCATCTCCGTGCCCACAACTGCCGAGAGACGAAATGGGCCCTTCAGGTTCACGCCGACCACCTTGTCGAAGAGGTCTTCGGTGATGGCGTCGACCGATGGGTACAACGGCGACATGCCTGCGTTGTTCACGAGGATGTCGACATGACCGAACTCGGCGTAGGCGCGCTCGGCGAGTTGGTCGGCACCATCCCATGACGCGGCGTGATAGGCGACAGCGAGGGCTCGCTGTCCGATCGAGCGCACCTCGTCGGCCACGACTTCGCAGTTCTCAAGCTTGCGACTGGCGATGACCACGTCGGCTCCGTTTGCTGCAAACGCCAGTGCCATTTCTCGGCCGAGCCCACGGCTGCCCCCGGTGACGACAGCAACTTTTCCCGATAGGTCGAACAGTTCGGTGCTCATCAGCGAATGCTGCCACATCACCCGCCCGAGTTGTCGTCTCGCTGAGGCGGCTGGGTTATGAAAACCGGGTGACGAAGCCGCGGCGGCGAAAGACGTGCAGCATCCGCGCCGTGAACGCGAAGCCGGCGAGCAGCATCACGAACGCTCCGATCACGCCGAGCGCAATCTCGTGGCCGGGTAACGGATTGCCGTTGAGCACCGCGCGCAACGCATTGAAGGCGTGGGTACTGGGCAGGATTCGGGCGATTGGCTGCAGGGCGCCCGGCAGCGCGTCGACGGGATTGAACACGCCGCTGAACGCCATCAAGATGAAGTTGCTCCCCCAAATGAGAATCTCGGCACCTTGCCCGAACCGCAGCACGATGCCGATGTTGGCAATGCCCGCCGACCACCCGACGATGGTGAGGATCAGCGCGATGGGCAGTATCGACCAACCGATCGAGCTCAGCTCGAAGCGGAAGAATCCAAAGGCCGTGATGGACAATGTGGCGAGTGCGAACAGCACCTTGAACAAGCCGAACGCGGCCGTGCCCGCAAGGTATTCGAACTCGGTGACCGGAGTGGTGAGCACGTTGAGCAGGTTGCGGCTCCAGGTCTCCTCAAGGAACCCGGTGCCCACCGCAATCTGGCTCTGGAACAGAATGTGAAACATCATGATTCCAGCGATGAGGTACGGCGTGCCGCTGGTGGCCGACGTGCTATTGCGGGCCACGTAGGTGCCGAGGCTGCCCCACAAAATGATGTCCATCAGCGGCCAAAAACCGATGTCGAACCAACGGTGAGGGGCGCGCCACAACACATAGGCGTGTCGACGCATGACCACTCGGATGCGATGCCAACTCATGCGCGCCTCGCTTCATCGGCGAGTTGCATAAACACGCCTTCAAGATCGTCGTAGCCAAAGGTTGCAGCGATTGCTGCGGGGGTGTCGTTGGCGACAACCTGTCCGTTCGCCAAGAAGATGACCCGCTCAGTGAGCATCTCGACCTCGCGCATGTCGTGGCTGGTAATGAGTAGCGCCGCTCCGGTAGATGCGCAGAACTGAAGCAAACCGGTGCGCACTCGCAGGGCTACGTCGGGGTCGAGTGACGCCGTTGGCTCGTCGAGCACGAGCAACTTCGGATTGTGCAACGTGGCTTTCACGATGCCCACGAGCGTGCGTTGCCCACTGCTCAGTGCGCTGCACAGTCGGTCGGCGAGATGGGTGATCTCGAAACGTTCGAGGGCCTCGTTCACCGCCTGTTTCTCGTTGCGTACGCCGTACCACCCAGCGAACACGCCGAGTGCCTCGCGTACTTTGAGCCGGTCAGGAAGCGGTAGGTAACCGGCAGCGAAACCCACACTCTCCATCGCCCGTGAGCGGTGCCGCGGCAGACGGTGACCCACGATGGTGACGCTGCCGGTGTCGGGCAGGATCGCGCCGAGCAGCATCAGCAGTGTTGTGGTTTTACCCGCGCCGTTGGGTCCGAGCAATCCAACACGTTCGCCTGGCGACACCGTGATGGAGATGCCACGAACGGCTTCCACCTTCTTGAAGGTTTTGCGCAGTTCGTGAGCGACGAGAACGTCGGCTGCTTGTTGCGTCATGGCGCAATTCTGCCCGACGCCCCGTCTGCCCGTCTGCATGGGCGCGATTTGGGACAACTGCTGTCCCAAATCGCGCCCATGCAACTGGGTTGAGGCGGTGAGGGTGTGCTGAGGGGGTGAGGCGGTGAGGGTGGGTTGAGGGGGTGAGGCGCCGATCGGGCGTTAGACGTTGTCGATGGCTAGCGCGGCGCGCCGGCCTTCGAGTATTGCTTCGTACACCGTGCGTGGCGCCACGCAATCGCCGGCCTGCAGTTGTGCACCG
>Ga0194063_10000135_pt1 | contig 50086 bp, 46 predicted proteins | sample SepL3720m_MetaG_FD_155459 | JGI IMG/M metagenome (GOLD analysis project Ga0194063, IMG submission 155459) | Anoxic zone freshwater microbial communities from boreal shield lake in IISD Experimental Lakes Area, Ontario, Canada - Sep2016-L373-20m | ecosystem: Environmental > Aquatic > Freshwater...
GTCTTGGAGAACCCGCTGGGCGCCACCACGATGGGCCTGATCTACGTCAATCCCGAAGGCCCCGAGGGTGTTCCGGATCCGTTGGCCGCCGCGATGGATATCCGTGAGACATTCGGCCGGATGGCGATGAATGACGTCGAGACCGCAGCGCTGATCGTTGGCGGTCACACCTTCGGCAAGACGCACGGCGCCGGCGGCGACGGAACCGTCGGCCCAGATCCGGAGGCCGCCCCGATCGAGCTGCAGGGCCTCGGCTGGAAGAGTGACTTCGGCACCGGTGTCGGAAAGGACGCCGTCACCAGCGGCTTGGAGGTTATCTGGACGCACACCCCGACCAAGTGGGACAACAGTTACCTGGAGATCCTGTACGGCAATGAATGGGAACTGACCGCCAGCCCCACCGGAGCCCATCAGTGGAAGCCCAAGGACGGTGGCTGGGCGAACTCGGTGCCCGAACCCTTCGGAACCGGCAGGACCCATCCGTCGATGCTGACTACAGATATCTCGATGCGGGTGGATCCGATCTACGAGAAGATCACCCGCCGCTGGCTTGATCACCCCAGGGAGCTCGAGGACGCGTTCGCCCGGGCTTGGTTCAAGTTAATCCACCGCGACATGGGGCCGGTCGTCCGTTATGTGGGCCCACTGGTACCCAAGGAGGCGCTCCTTTGGCAGGACATCGTTCCGGCCGGCCAGAGCAAGCTCGGTGCCGATGACATCTCCGCGCTGAAGGAGCAGATCCTGGCGTCGGGCCTTACTGTGCCGCAGCTGGTTTCGACCGCGTGGAAGGCGGCCTCGTCGTACCGCGACAGTGATAAGCGCGGTGGCGCCAACGGTGGACGCATCCGCCTGCAACCGCAAGCCGGCTGGGAGTCCAACGAGCCCGACGAACTGGCCCAGGTGGTGCGCAAGCTCGAGGAGATCCAGAAGGCGTCCGGTACCACGGTGTCGTTCGCCGATCTCGTTGTTCTCGGCGGTGTCGCGGCTGTCGAAAAGGCAGCCAAGGCTGCCGGATTCGACATCACGGTGCCGTTCACTCCGGGTCGCGGCGACGCCACCCAGGAGATGACTGACACCGAGTCGTTCGCACACCTGGAGCCGAAATCGGACGGTTTCCGCAACTTCGCCGGCAAGGGCAACCCCCTGCCGGCCGAGTACATGCTGATTGACCGGGCGAATCTGTTGACGCTGACCGTGCCGGAGATGACGGTTCTGGTGGGTGGCCTCCGGGTTCTCGGTGCCAACCACAGCGATTCCACGCTCGGGGTGCTCACGGATAACCCGGGTCGGCTGACCAACGACTACTTCGTGAACCTGCTCGATATGGACACCGAGTGGTCACCGTCACCGAAGGATGACGGCACCTATGTGGGCAAGGATCGGGTCAGTGGCAAAGAGAAGTGGACCGGCACCCGTGTTGACCTGATCTTCGGGTCGAATTCACAGTTGCGTGCGCTGGCGGAGGTCTACGCCGAAGACGATGCCCAGGAGAAGTTCGCGCGCGACTTCGCCGCGGCGTGGGCCAAGGTCATGGACCTCGACCGCTTCGACGTCAAGAAGTAAAGAGCGCTGAATAACCAACCCCGCGGGCCTGATGGCGCGCGGGGTTGGTTAGTTAGTAGGGCGCGCTCAGTTACATCCGCCGGCGCTGACCCACCGGCCGTTGTATCCCACGCAACCGGTCACGTTCGGAGTGGGGTCCCCCGGCAATGGTGCATAGGCATTGGGTTGCACCACGTACGGAGCCATCACGTCGGAAAGGTTCGCGCATCCACTAACGGAGATCCGGCGGCCTGCGCTGGCGCACACGTCCGCGTTGGCCGCACCGCTGGTGACGATCGTGACGACGGCAGCGGGCGTGACGAGGCCGAGGACGGCCGCCGTAGCGGCAATCACGGTGCGGGTGGACGGTTTCATCTTCTGTCCTCTCATGGGGCACGGCCCTAGGGCTGGCCGACCCGGGAAAGTATATCGGCGTTTACAACTAACGGAGTGCCCTGCGATGGCGTCGCCGCCTCCAGATCGCCGCCGTGGCCGCCGCCAACACGCCCAGTATCAGCAACCACGGCCAGGCCCCGTGCTGATAGACCCAGCCTGCGAGTGTCCGCTGGATCCGGCCGGCTGCGTTGATGACGGGATCGTCGGCGCTGCCGTTGGCAGAGAACAGCCGGATCTCGTAGAAGCCGTAATAGCCGACATACAGTCCGACGATCACCAGGATCAGCCCGCTGATCCGGTTGATGTAGGGCAGCACGGTTCGCATCCGGTCGACCAGCGAGGAACTCGCCAGCGCCACCGCCACCGCGAGCACCCCGACCACCAGGGCGATCCCGGCCGCGTACGCCAGATAGACCAGCACGCCCTGGGCCGGCGACCCGTTGCGCAGGCTGCTGCCGGTGACTGCCAGGAACGGACCGATGGTGCACGACAGTGACGCGATCGCATAGCCGACTCCGTACCCGAACATCGACCCCAACCTCGACGACGGCACCCAGCGACCACCCGCCAGATTCGGAGCCCGTAGTTCCCGGCCGGATAGCAGCCAGATCCCGAGGCCGACGAGGGTGACGCCGATCAGCAGCGTCACGTATGGCAGGTACTGCTGCACCGTCGAAGCCACCGACACCGTCAGCAGACCGAATGATCCGAACACCGCCAGGAAACCCATTGCCATGGCCGCGGTGGCGGCCAGTGCGCGTCCCACCGCGGCGACCTGGCTGCTGCCCTCCGGGTCGATCACCAGGGTCAGATATGCGGGCAGCATCGCGAAGCCGCACGGGTTGAACGCCGCCACCATGCCGGCGACGAACGCCAGACCGACAAGGTTTTGGTTCAAGAGCAGTTCAGGTCAGTTCGAGTCAGGACGTCAGAGCTTGCACCCGGCCGGACAGTTCCTGCTGGGACATCGCCCCCATCGGATTGTTGACGAAGGTGGATGACCCGTCCGGCCGCAGGAACACGTACGCGGGCTGCCAGGGCACATTGAACAGAGCCCAGATCGACCCGTCGGCGTCGTTGAGGTTGGTGAAGTTCAGGTTGTACTTGGCGGCGAAGTTCGCCATGGCGCCGACGTCCGCCCGGGTGGACACCCCGACGAAGGTCACCTTCGGATTGGCGGCCGCGACCGCGCTGACGTTGGGCGCCTCGGCGTTGCAGAACGGGCACCACGGGGTCCAGAACCACAGCACGGCCGGCTTGCCCTGCAGGCTCGTGCCGTTGAAGGGTGCGCCACTGAGCGTGGTGCCGGTGAAGTTCAGGTCAGCGGCGGCCGCAGTCGCCGGCTTGGCGATACCGAAGGTCAGTCCCACCACCGCCAGCATCAGGGCCAGCGTTCTGACCAGGCCACGGATTGGTGCGTTCATAGCTGTTCCTCCCACATTTCTTTGCTCGCGTCGCTTCCGAGCAAACGACATGTAGTAAGACTATGGGCCTCCGGGTGTCCGGTGCGACAGATTCGGGTCCCAGGTCAGAAAAGCGTAAGACTGCGCGCGCCACGGCATAACGTGGACACCGGGGGTGGCCGAAGGAGCGCAGGGCAATGGCGGGCGATGAACTTTCGCAGGCTTTCCACGAGTTACTCGACGAGTTGGCGGCCGTCGAGGCAAAGTTCCTGACCGCCGATCCCCCACTGGACGAACCCGACATCCTCGACGGATACCGCCTGACGTTCAGTCTGCTACGCGTCGCCGTCGACGCCTACGTCTGGGGCGATAGGGACAACCCCCGCTTCGTCGACGTCATCGGCCCGTACCAGAAGTGGGGCGGGGACAATTCCGACGCGTTCTACCAGCTCGCGCCGATCGCGCCCAACCGCAGCTATTCCGTGACCGGGAACCGCGGGGACTCGGTGTACCTGTCGATCACCGTCTACGGCGGGCCGGACGACGGCCACTACAGCAACCGCATCGTCGGGACCCTCAACGACCGCTCGCTGCAGTTCGACGCCGACGGCAACTTCGAGTTCCTGCTCTCCCCCGGACCACTGGGTGCGCAGCAGGGCCTCACCCTCGACGCCGACGCCGTCGTCGCACTGACCCGCGACTATCTGGATAACCCCGATACCGACCGGCGGGCGCACTGGCGCATCGAGGCGATCGATCCGCCGGGCCGCCGCCAGGACAGCCGCGACGACCTCACCCGGAGGCTGCGGGCCGCCCGCACCTGGATCAACGAACAGTGCTCCTTCATCCCGACCCGGGTCTCGCCGCCCAACGAGGTCGCCGAGCCCTACCCGGTGCCCCAGCACGCCTACGGATGGTCAGCGGCCGACGCGGCCTACGCGATGGGCGCCTACGAACTCGAGCCCGATCAGGCGCTGATCATCGACGGCACCTCGCCGGATTGTGCGTTCTGGAACCTGTGCCTGTGGAACCCATTCCTGCACACCTACGACTACACCTACGAACGCGTCACCGGTGAACGCGTCACCATCAACGGCGCGCACATCACTTACGAGCCGGACGGATCGTGGCGGATCGTGGTCAGCGATACCGACCCCGGCCATCCCAACTGGGTGTCCACCGCAGGCCGCTCGAAGGGTCTGATCTGGTTGCGCTGGTTCCTGCCCGCCCAAACCCCGCAGCGCCCGGTATGCCGGGTGGTCCAAGCCGCCGAGGTGTGCGGGTGAGCGCGCCGCGGCCGGACCCGATCCGGCTCGACGATCTGGCCAGCCCGGCTTATCCGGAATCCGCCACACCGATGCGCGCAGGTCTCGGCGCCTACGGCGCCACCCTGGACCTGTCCCCGGCGGCGCTGATGTCGACTGCGTCCGAACGCACCGGACTCGACCACTGGGGTGACCCCGCTTTCCGGGAGCGACTGGAGATCCTGTGCACGGCCCTGCGTACCGAGGCCGGCCTCTCGGACACCGGGGTTGGGATCGTGTTCGAGCAACTGGTGGGCAACCTGGTGAACCGATTACGCCTGGAAGCCCTGATCGCCGAACATCCCGAGATCGAGTCCATTCCGATCACCCGGCCCATCATCATCTGCGGGCTGCCCCGAAGCGGCACCACTCACCTGCACAATCTCATCGCCGCCGACCCCAACATCCGATCGCTGCCGTACTGGGAAAGTCTTGAGCCGATCGGTGCGCCCGGCGAGGACGAACAGGCCCGACGGGATCGCTGCTCGGCCGGTCTGGATCTACTGGACGCGATCATGCCGGAGTTCAAGCGGATGCACGAGATGACCGTCGATCATGCGCATGAGGAGATCCAGCTGCTCGCCAACGACATCTCCGGCATGCTGTTCGAAACCACCTACCACGTTCCGACCTTTGCCGCGCACTACAGGTCGCACGACCAACTGCCCTCCTACAACTACGTCAAACGCAGCCTTGCAGCCATGCAGTGGCTGCGCGGCGGTACCCGATGGGTGTTGAAGTCGCCGCAGCATCTCGAACAGTTCCCGACGCTGTATGCCGCGTTCCCGGATGCGACTTTCGTTGTCACACATCGCGATCCGGTGGAGGTGACCCGATCTATGATCACCATGGTCGCGTACGGGTCACGAATGGCGTGTGATCACCCCGACCCGGTCGCAATCGGGCAGTACTGGCTGCGCCGGTCCGAGGACCTACTGAACGGATGCCTGCGCGACCGCGAGGTACTGCCCGCCGATCAGTCGATCGACATACGGTTCACCGACTTCATGGCCGACGAGCAGGCGACGCTGCGCGCGATCTACGACCTTGCCGACCAGCCGTTCAGTGCGGAGGCACGGGAGTCAATGGCCGCGTTCACCGCCGAGCATCCACGCGGCCGACACGGCGAGGTGATCTACGACCACGCCGCCGTCGGGCTTGACCCGGACGATGTCGCGCGGCGGTTGGGCGGCTACCGTGACCGATTCGTCGGCCAACCGGGCAGCGTATCCTGACTTGCGTGAACAGGGTAGTTGCCTGGGGTGCGGCGGCGGCGATCACCGCCTGCCAGTTCTTCGGTGCCGGATCCGCTTCCGCCGAGCCGGCCACGCCGACCCCGGCGCCCTCGACCGCACCCTCTTCAGCACCTGCGGGCGCACCTTCGACCGAACCGGTGACGCCGCATCTGCCGCCGGTGGGACCCGTAGCCGCCATCGACCGCGACGGTACCTTCGCCATCGGAACCGAGCTGCAGCCCGGCATCTATGCGTCCGCCGGACCGGCCGAGGGCACCAAGTGCTACTGGCGGCGGATCGGCGCCGATAACGTCACGCTCAACAATGCCCTGACATCGCAGCCGCAGCTGATCCAGATCGAGGCGACCGACGTCGCCTTCAAGACCCGAGGCTGCCAACCCTGGCAGCTGACCGCGGACGCCGTCCTCCCCGGCGAGACCCCACCCTGGCTGTCACAGCTGAAGCTTCGCCACCAACTCGATATCCTCAATGGACTAGCCGGGCAGTCCGGTAACGGCCAACTACCGCCCTACTGATCACCGATCACGGACTAACGTCTGCGTCGTGATCGTGCTGCTTCCGCCCTCGGAGACCAAACGCGCCGGCGGCGACGGTCCACCGCTGAAGCTTCGTAGCCTCAGTTGCCCCGAGTTGCGACCACTGCGCGAGACACTGGTGGCCGAACTCGTCGACCTGTCCGCCGACCCCGCGGCGAGCAGACAGGCCCTGGGGATCTCGGAATCCCAGTCCGCCGAGATTGAGCGCAACGCGGCACTTCGAAACTCCCCCACCCTGCCAGCCATCCACCGCTACACCGGAGTGCTCTACGACGCACTGGACTTCGGATCGTTGCGCGCCGCCGAGGCAGACCGGGGCCGAGCCCGACTGGCTGTCGGGTCGGCCCTGTTCGGCCTGCTCCGCGCCGATGACCGAATCCCCGCCTACCGGCTCTCCGCCGGCGCCAAACTGCCCGGCAAACCCGGCCTGCCCACGCGATGGCGACCGATGCTGGAACCGGTGCTCGCCGATCTGGCGAGCCGCGAACTGATCGTCGATCTGCGCTCAGGTGCCTATGCCGGACTCGGTCGGATCCCCGGTGCCGTCGGGGTTGACGTCGTCGCCGAGCGTTCCGACGGCCGGCGCACGGTGGTCAGCCATTTCAACAAGGCGCACAAAGGCCGACTGGCGCGCGTACTGGCGGCGGCCAGATCCGAGCCCGACGACGCGGCCGCGGTGGCTGCACTGGCACGTCGGGCCGGGATGCGGGTGGAGCGCAACGGCGGCGAACTGACCGTCGTGGTTCCGGCATGACCACCCGCTGGCAGCGCTCTGCTGCCCCCCGCGGTGACGACTACGACGCCCGCTGGCGCTCCTTGGAAGCATCCGGCCACAACATCCACGGCGAGGCCGATCTGGTCGCGGCTCTGCTGGCCGAGTCGGGCGGAACTCGTGTGCTCGACGCGGGGTGCGGTACCGGTCGGGTGGGAATTGAACTGGCCCGCCGCGGGGTGCGGGTCACCGGGATCGACGCCGATGCCGACATGCTGGCCGCGGCGCGCGCGAAATCGCCCGACATCGATTGGCGCGAAGCAGATCTCAGCGATCCGCGCGCTATCCCGAAGGGAAAGTTCGACCTCGTCCTGCTGGCCGGAAACGTGATGATCTTCCTCGAACCGGGCACCGAGGAACGGGTGCTGGCGAATCTGGTAAGCCGATTAGCGCCCGGCGGCATGCTGGTCTCCGGATTCAGCCTGTGGCCCGACCAACTGTCCTGCGCACGCTATGACGAGATCGCGTCATCCGCCGGACTGGCACCGGTCGCGCGGTGGTCCACCTGGGACCGTCACCCCTTCGCGGACGGTGATTACGCGGTGTCGGTCCACCGACGGGAGGCGGGCGCATGAAACTCTCGCCGCGGGTCGGCCCCGACCAGTACTACGCGTTCACCTCCAGGCTGACCGCGCGCGGTTTGCAACGGACCGCCATGCTGGTGATCGCTTGCTTCACCGTAAGTCTCAGCCTTCCCGCAGTGCTGGCGATGTTCAACCCGAAATCCACCTACCTGCCCGGTGGCAGGGGCATTCTGGTCGGGGCAGTCGTGGCGTGCGTGATCTTCGCGCTGCCCTGGCTGCGATACCGGTGGCCCACCAGGCTGGAGTCGACCGCTCTCATGGCCGGCGGCGCGCTGGCTCTGGCCGTGGGGTGCGTGGTAGCGGCGGACCCACTCGCCGGGTTGCTCATCGGTGTCGCCTTCCCCTTCATCCTCAGCTACGCCGCCCTCTTTCACAGTTCGCGGTTGCTGGCGTTCACGGTGACCGTGGCCGCGTCGACCTACCTCTGGCTGGCATTCCGGGTGGCGGCCACCGACGTGCCGACCGCGTTCGCGGTGACCACGCCCCTGGTGTTTCTCAACATCGTCCTGGTGTTCGCCTGCCGCACCGTCGCCCAGGTCGGTGGATCTGACGACGCTCACACCGATGTCGAGCCACTGACCGGTCTGCTCACCCGCGAGTCGTTCTACGAAGTCGCGGCCAACCTGATGGGAGCGCGTAATCGCGGCGATGACCGTTATCTGGTGGTCGCGGTGATCGGCCTCGACAACTATGCGGCCGTCCTCAGTCTCCAGGGCGACCGTGGCGCGAACCGGGTTCGGGTGGTCACCGGGCAGGCGTTGCGCGACATCATTCGCCACGATGCGGTGCTGGGTCATGTCGAGGAATCCGAATTCCTGATCGCCGACACCTTCACCACACCTCACCCCACGCCGCTGATCGAGCGTGCCCTTGGGGCCGTGGCGGCAACCCCGGGCGGGATGACGGCCAGCATCGGGGTGGTCAGCACCCTGCTGAGCCCACTGGCCGGCCGTCCACCCAGTGCTGTACTCGACGAGGCGATCGCACTGGCCGCCGCGGCTATGCACGATGCGCGACTGGCGGGTGGCAATCAGGCCCGCTACGTCACCGACGTCGACCTCAACGGCCCCGAATGAGTCGGGTCAGTGCTGGCGCTCGCGCAAACACGGCGGCACGCTACACCGGCGGCATCTCCAGCAGTGCGCGTCGCAGCAGGTGCATGGCCACCGTGGTGGAGCGGTCCCGGACGTCGAACCGCTCCCCCGGGATCTGAACACAGCGCGTCACCGTCGGCCCACCGCTGCACATCACGCAGAACCACACGGTGCCGACCGGCTTGTCGGCCGTTCCGCCGCCCGGTCCGGCCACCCCGGTGATCGCGACCGCGGTGTCAGCGCCGAAGCGTTGCAGTGCCCCGGCCGCCATCGCCTCGGCCACCTGTTCTGACACCGCCCCGTGTTCGGCGATCAGTGCGGCATCGACCCCGAGCAGGGCCACCTTGGCCTCGTTGGCATAGGCCACCACACCGCCGGAGATGTAATCCGATGACCCCGGCCGGTCGGTCAGTCGGGCCGCAACCAGTCCCGCGGTGCAGGACTCCGCCGTCGCGAGATGGCGGCCGGCCAATAACCGGGCCACCTGGTCGTCGACCGATGAGCCGTCCTCGGAGAAGATCGTCGCGCCGTGGCGGTCCCGCACCAGGCCCATCAGGTCGCGATAGGCCGCGACATGGGCGGGCTCGTACCGGGTCACCATCTCCACCTCGCCGCGGCGCAGACAGGTGGTGATCTCCAACTCGGTGAAACCGACGACCCTTTTTTCAGCCACGCGCAGGGTGTCGGCCAGGCCGGACTCGGCGAGGCCGAACATCCGCACGGTCTCCTGCCGGTACTCGGTGCGCCCGGCGATGGCGTTCTGGACGGCCTCGGTCGCCATGGCGGCCGGCCACATCGCCTGCAGCTCCTTGGGTGGACCGGGTAGCACCACGACGGTCGGACTGCCCGGAACCACCGCTCCCGGTGCGGTGCCGACCGGATGCAGGACGCTGGCACCCTCGGGAATCATGGCCTGTTTGCGATTGGCCGCGCGGACCGCGTCGAAGTCGGTATCGGGGAAACGGGCCATCCATTTATTGACGATTCCGGCGATCGTGGTTTCCATCGCCTCGTCGAGTACCAACGCGCGGCCGCAGAACCGGGCGACGATCTCCACCGTCATGTCGTCGGCCGTGGGCCCCAATCCGCCGGTCGTGACGATCAGGTCCACGCCCTCAGCGCGAAGGAAGCCCAATTGTGCCTCGATATCGGCGGCACGATCGGCGCAGATGGTGATGTGGGCAAGCTCGACGCCGAGTTCGAGAAGCCTATCGGCGACCCAGGGACCGTTGCGGTCGGTGACCCGTCCGGTGAGGACCTCAGTACCGGTGACCAGGATTGCGGCGCGCGTGCTCACTTAGCGGCCGGCGCCGGGATCGCGCACCACGAGTGGAGTCGCCGGGAATTGGGCTGCTAATTCCGATCGCGAGCGGCGCAGGGCGGCCGTGCCGTAGCCCTTTTTGCGGTGGCCGGGATGGATCCAGATCCGCACGTTCACCTCGCCGCCGGTGAGTTCGCCGAAGACCATGCCCACCTTCTCGTCGCCGTCGACGGCCACGAACCACGCCGCCTCCTCGGCCCACACCCGCCTGCTTGCCGAGCCGATCTCGTCATCGAGTGATCCCGCGGGCGAGCCGGACCCGTCGCCGGCGGAGCCGATCTCCTCGGTGCGGGTGGCGAAGATGTCGCGGTCAGCGTCCGCGGCGAACGGACGCAACCGCAGGCTCTCGTCCGCGCTGGCCGGCCGCTCGCGGGCGGTGAAGCTGAGTTGGCTGTTGAGATCGTCGAGTTCGGCGGCGATCTGCTTGCGTGACTCCGTGGTCAACTGGTCGAAGGACATGTTCATCACGGCCTCGCTGGCGATTCGAGGTGTGCCGAGCAGGTCGGTCACAGCATCGATCGCCGAGGCCCGGTCAGCGGAATCCACAATGGTGTCGAGCACTTCGTGGCGCCGGTCGAGGGCAATCATCAGGGCATCGGCGATAGCGCGGCGGGTGACGGCGCGGTCCTGGTCGGTCATTCGATTAGCCTAAGCCCGAACTCGGCCCGCATCCACCGCGAGGAGACCCGCACACCGTGGCGAAGACCTTTCTGAGGATCTTCGCCGTTGTCATACTTCTCGTCTGTGCCGGTGACTACCGGGTTTCCCCCGCGCCGCAGTCGCCCGGTGCTCAGGACATCGAACTGGCCGAGGGCTGGCGGATGGTCTCCGCAACTGGTCTGGCAGCGGACGGTGCGGCGATCTCGGCAGACGGATACGACGCCGCAGCCTGGGTTCCGGTACGGCGCATGCCCGCCACCGTGCTGCAAATACTGCAGGAAGCCGGCGTGTACCCGAACCTGTACTTCGGCAAGAACATGCTCACCGAAGTCCCCCAGGATCTCTACAGGCAGGACTGGTGGTACCGCACGACATTCACCGCGCCCGCCGACTACCGCACCTACCGACTGGATTTTCCGGGCATCAACTACCGGGCTGACATCTGGCTTAACGGACATCGGATCGCTGACAGCACCCAGATCGTCGGCATGTACAACGACCATGAACTCGATGTCACGCCGTGGCTGCTCGCTGGCAAGTCAAACACGTTGGCGGTCAGGGTTATTCCGGAGCGCGCCATCCAGGATGTCAACGGAGTTGAGTTGGCCGACAGCTGGTACGACTGGATCAACTGGCGCTACCTCGGATATCAGGGCCCGGGAAAGAATCCCGCCAACGGGAACTCTTTCGTTCCGGACCGCAATGCCGGAATCTTCAAACCAGTGCGACTGCGCGCATTCGGATCGGTGGGCATCGGGTCGGCAACGGTGAACAGTGAACTGCCACTTCCCGATACCGGCAGTGCACGGCTGACGGTCTATTCGACCCTGCGCAACTACAGCAGTGAAGCGGTCGAAGGTGTTCTGCAGGCGACCATCACACGCGCCGGGAAGGATCCGATCATTGTGGCCCAGCCGGTGAGTATCGCGGCCGGCGAACAACGCGAAATCAGTTTCACCGCAGCTGATTTCGCGGAACTGGCTGTGGATCGTCCAGATTTGTGGTGGCCCTACACCATGGGTAACCCAAACCTCTATGACCTCAGGCTGGACTTCATCCAGAATCGTCAGGTCACCACTACCTCGTCGATGAGATTCGGAATTCGGACGGTCACCCAGGCCCGCGACTCCGACAGCGGCGCCGGTGACGGTGACGGTGACGGTGGGAACTTCTACCTGAAGATCAACGGCCGCGACTTCCTGGTGCGTGGCGCCACCTACACGCCGGATCTGCTCTACAAATATGACCCTGACCGCGACGGGGCGATCCTGCGCTACGCCAAGGATCTGGGCGTGAACATGCTTCGGTTGGAGTCCAAGATCTCCTCGGCCCGTTTCATCGAACAGGCCGATGAGATGGGTATCCCGCTGATGTACGGGTGGATGTGTTGTAACCAGTGGGAGAAGTGGCAGCAGTGGGACGATGAGGACCGGCGCGTCGCCAGTGACAGCCTGCGCTCGCAGATCGAGATACTGCGTTCCCATCCATCAGTGTTCGTCTGGGCCAACGGCAGCGACGGTCGGCCTCCCGAGGATCTCCGCACCGCGTACCGAACGATCATCGACGATCTGCATTGGCAGAACGCGACCGTCGACACGGTGTCCGCGTTCGCCCGCGGCCCGGACGGCAAGCCACTGTGGGACGGCATCCAGATGTCCGGCCCCTACACCTGGCGGCCGCCGTCGTACTGGTTCAGTGGTCGCTACGGCGCGGCCCGCGGATCCTCGGCCGAACAGGGCGATAACGAACACATCCCGCCCTATGCCAGCCTGCGGCGCTTCATTCCGCCGGACAGGATGTGGCCGATCAACGACACCTGGTCCTTCCACGCCGGGGCGGCACCGCAGAACTCGACCCTGAGCAACGTCCGCCGGGTGATCGACCGGCGGTACGGATTCTCCACCGGTGCCCAGATGTTCGCCGACAAAGCCCAACTCGCGCACTACGAAGCCACCCGCGCACAGTTCGAATCGTTCGCCGCCAACGGTTGGGATGGCCACAAGATGACCATCTACTGGATGCTCAACAGCCACTGGCCGTCGTTTTTCGGAAACATCTTCGACTACTACCTTCGGCCCGGCGGCGCATACTTCGGCGCGAAGCACGGACTACGACCGCTGTCGGTGGTGTTCGACTCCTACGCAGGCGGCGATCACCGGCAGGCCAGGGTCACCGTGGTCAATCAGAGCCCGAATGCCAAGCAGGACTTGCGGGTTCGGGTCCGCACCTACGACCTGTCGGGCAAACTGCGCGATGATCGTGCTGCCGACGGTATCGCCGTCGCCTCGAACGGCACCGCGCCCGCGATGACACTGCCCCCCGGCCCGGCGGATTCCCGGGTGTTCTTCGTGCGCTGCGAACTGTTCGATGCCGGCGGCGGCGTGCTGGCCGAGAATGTCTACTGGCAGTCGCAGGTGCCCGATGACGTCGGCCCGCCGGCCAATGACACCGCTTTCGACTCCCGCCAGATCCGTTGGGCGGATATGACGCCGCTGAACACCATGGCAAAACCCGCACTGGACGTCAGCGCCAGCCATGACGGCACCGGGGGTACCGGTGTCCGGATCACGCTGCGCAATCCGACCGCGCGAATCGCCTTCTTCGAGCGGGCTGAACTTCTCACCACAGCTGATGGTGACGAGATCCTGCCGATTTCCTACGACGACAACTATGTCACCGTTTTTCCCGGCGAGACCGTTGAGATCACCGGACGCGTTCCGGAGGGAGGTCCGGAACCGGCCTGGGTTCGCGTCACCGGCTACGGCAGCGCGCCCGTGGTCGTTCCGGTGCGTTGACACGCGGGACCGCGATCCGCACGGCCCGGTCCCGGTGGCCTAGATTCGGAGCGGGGACCCACGGGCCGAAAGGGACACAACACAGTGTTTGAGCATGCCCTCGTGGTGGCTGCTGCTCTGGCGGGCGCGGTGTTCACCGCAATCGGGATCGTCGTGCGCCAGCGGGCCACCATGGACGTACCGGCCGAGCACGGTATGAGCCTGGTAATGCTGAACACCCTGCTGCGGCGGCCCCGGTGGTGGGCCGGCACCGGTGCCGCGGTGACCGGCTACGCCTTCTATGCGGTGGCCCTGGCCAAGGGCTCGCTACTGCTGGTGGCGCCACTGCTGGTGGCCGCGCTGTTGTTCGCGCTGCCACTGAGTGCGTGGCTATCGCACCGCCGGGTCAGCCGTGCGGAGTGGGCATGGGCGTTGTTGCTCACCCTTGCCCTGGCGGTGTTCGTGGCACTGGCGAGGACCGCGCCCGGTGACTACGAGGGTTCGGAACTTCCCGCGGTGGCGGTGGCCGGGCTGAGTTTCGCTCTGGTGGGATGTTGCCTGCTGGCCGCGGCGCGATTCTCCGACTGGCGTCGGGCCATCCTGCTGGCACTGGCCGTTGGCGTTCTCTTCGGTGTGGTGGCAGTTCTGACCAAGATCGAGATGAACCTGCTGACCGAGGATGGTGTCATGCGGGTGCTGCGCTCGCCGGTGACGTACGCGCTGATCGCGACCGCCGTCGCCGCGACCCTGCTGCAGCAGTCCGCCTTTCACGCCGGTTCCCTGAAGGCCTCCGTCCCGGCGATGCTGGTCCTGGAACCCCTGGTCGCGGTGCTGTTGGGTCAGGTGATCCTCGGTGAGCACCTCACCGTGGGCACACCGAGTGCGGTGGCGCTCGCCATCGCCACCGGTGCCATGGCTGTGGCGACCGTCGCACTGGGGCGCGATGAGGGTGCCTTCGAAGACGAACTCGAGGCCGCTGCTGCACGACGGCTGGAGCCGTAACTGCACGCCCACGCGTCGGGCGCATGATGGTGGGGTGACGCTGTCATCGGATCCCCTGGCTCAGATCGAGGCCGGCCCGGGTGGGCCCGAGGTCGGCGCCTTCTTCGATCTTGACGGCACCCTGATAGCCGGCTTCACCGCGACCGCGCACGCCAGTGACCGACTCCGCACCGGAAAGGCGCGGATCGGTGAGGTGCTGGGCGTCATCGAAGCCTCGGTGCGCTACAAACTGGGTCGCATGCAGTTCGAACGACTGCTGGTGCGGGCCGCAACCTATCTGCGCGACGAGTCACTGACCGAACTCAGTGCAGTCGCCGACCGGGTCTACACCGAGCACGTGGCACACAAGGTCTACCCGCTGATGCGCGAGATAGTCAGCGCACACCAGAAGCGCGGCCACACCGTCGTTCTGAGTTCCTCGGCGTTGACCATCCACGCCGAACCCGTTGCCCGCGCGCTGGGTATCACCGATGTGGTGTGCAACACCTTCGAACTGGGTGCGAACGGACTTCTGACCGGACGAGTGAATACGCCGATCGTGTGGGGCCGACAGAAAGCCGCTGCGGTACAACGACTTTGCGCCGAGCGCGGTGTCGAACTCACCCGGAGTTACTTCTATGCCGATGGCAACGAGGACGCCGCACTGATGAAACTGGTGGGCAATCCGAGACCGGTCAATCCCCGGCCGGGACTGGCCGCTCTGGCACAGACGAACGATTGGCCGGTACTGCAGGTCGCAGTGTCGGGGCACTCGGGTCCGGCCAACGCACTGGGCCACCTGCCGGGGCTGGCCAAGGCTGCGGGTGGTGCGGCGGTGCGAGCGGTTGCGCGGCGCGGAAAACCCGCGCCACCCCGGACGGATCAGGGATGGTAGCCGGGCACCAGGGTCGCACCGGGATACCAGCCGTACCCGCCGTTCACATACAGCGACAGGCACTGTGCTCGGAGAGCATCGCTACCGATATTGCAGTTGAGCAGCGCGGTCTGATCTGGTGCCGATCCATTTACCCGGGACGGGCGCGACGGTATGGCGCAGTTATCGACGTAGGGATTCAGCGGGAACACCCCGTTGTAGCAGGGGGCGTTCGGCTGATCCGGCACTGCCGACGCCACCGGCGCCGCGGCGAGAATCGTCGTGGCCAGCGCGGCGCCGCCGAGTGCCGCCAGGGCTGACTCGCGGACAATCCCCATACTGAACACCCCTTCATCCCCCACGCACTACGGTGAGCGCACGTCCAACGGTACTCCTGAGGCGAGGGCGGATGAGTATCCCAATTCTGACGGCCTGCGCAGGATTCCTGCTCGCTGTCCTCTGGATGGACCTGATGTTCGACACCCAGGCCGGATTACGCGGCGCTGACCCCGATGAATCGGACGTAGCGTCCATCGCCGCCTACTACCAACGGGCGACCACCACCTCCCAACCCATGGGAACCCTGATCGCGGTCGTGATGGGTGTGCTGCTGGTCTGCCTCGGCATCGAAGCATGGCGCGGCGGGCGCCCGAACTTGGTCCTCATCGCCTCGGCAGTGCTGGCCGGCGGTCCGATCCTGGTGGCGCTGTTGCGCACCGTGCCGAGTGCGGTCCGGTTGGGCCGATGTTCCGATACCCCTGCTGAGCAATCGCGCCTCGCCCGCGCGATATACCGCGACCACCTGGTGTGCTTCGCGGGCATGGCGCTATTTCTGCTGCTGTGGCTCACCGTGGTAGTAAGGTCATAACAAACTAGAACACGTTTCAGTTGGTCCCCGTCACCCCAGGAGCCGGTCATGCACACCTCCCTTTGCGACGAACTCGGTATCGAGTTCCCGATTTTCGCCTTCACTCATTGTCGCGACGTCGTCGTAGCCGTCAGCAAAGCCGGCGGGTACGGAGTTCTGGGCGCCGTGGGATACACCCCCGAACAGCTGGAGATCGAACTGAACTGGATCGATGAGCGCATCGGCGACCACCCCTACGGCGTCGACATCGTGATCCCCAACAAGTACGAGGGCATGGATTCCGACCTTGACCCCGAAACGCTCACCAAGATGCTCCAGGACATGGTGCCCCAGCAGCACCTCGACTTCGCCAAGAAGATCCTCGCCGACCACGGTGTGCCCACCGCGGATGCGGACTCCAACGCGCTGCAACTGCTCGGCTGGACCGAGGCGACGGCCACCCCGCAGGTCGAGGTCGCACTGCGGCACCCCAAGGTCACCATGATCGCCAACGCCCTCGGTACCCCGCCGGTGGAGATGATCAAGCGCATTCATGAGTCCGGCCGTAAGGTCGCCGCGCTGTGCGGTTCACCCGCCCAGGCGCTCAAGCATGCGCAGGCCGACGTCGACATCATCATCGCTCAGGGCGGCGAGGGCGGCGGACATTGCGGCGAGGTGGGCTCGATCGTGTTGTGGCCGCAGGTGGTCAAGGCGGTGGCGCCACGTCCGGTGCTGGCCGCCGGCGGGATCGGCAGCGGCTACCAGATTGCGGCGGCGCTGGCACTGGGCTGTGCGGGCAGTTGGTCGGGTTCGCAGTGGCTGATGGTCGAGGAGGCCGAGAACACCCCGGTACAGCAGGCTGCCTACGTCAAGGCCAGTAGCCGCGACACCGTCCGCAGCCGGTCCTTCACCGGCAAGCCGTGCCGGATGTTGCGCAACGACTGGACCGATGCCTGGCAGAAGGCCGGGAACCCCGAACCGCTGGGAATGCCGTTGCAGTACATGGTGTCCGGCATGGCGGTATCCGCCACCAACAAGTACCCGAACGAGACCGTCGACGTCGCATTCAATCCGGTGGGCCAGGTCGTCGGCCAGTTCACCCGGGTGGAGAAGACGGCCGCGGTGATCGAGCGGTGGGTTGAGGAGTACCTGGAGTCCAGCACTCGACTTAACGACCTCAACGAGGCCGCCGCGGCGGTGTAGCAGGCAGGCTTCCCGGCCGGGCAGAACCTACTCGGCCGGGAAGAAGTAGCCTCCGTTGCCCCAGTCGCCTGCCTTCTGGTAGCCCGACTGCCAGCCCAGCGATCCACGGCACAACATCGGGAAGCCCTCCGGGGACTGGGCGGCGGCCTGCGGGCCCGGGCATGGCGCCCCCGGTGTCTGCACTCCGTACAGCTTCGGTGAGATCACCCAGAAACCGGTGCCCTCCGGCGGCCGGTACAGGCCCACGTAGGACTGATTCTCGATGAAGTGGCAGGCCATCGCCTGACCGTCGCGGCCCCGGCCGAAGATGAACCTGTCCCACTGGTAGCAGGGTGCGCTCAGGTTTGCGCCGTAGGTGATTCCCGGTACGTCCCCGGCATAGGGGCCGTCGGCCGACGCTACGGGCGTGAGGGAGAGCGCGCTGCCGACAACAGCAGCTGCAGTGGCGAGTCCGCGGAACATACCGCAGAGCCTAACCGGTCGGCGCCCCGCGGCTCCGCGAAACGACCGGATCCGGGCATGTCGATGGTGGTGGCCGCATCCGCATCGGCTGCGCGGATATCGGCAACCGATCCGGAAAACGCCGCCGTGGCACCGCCACAATCACCGCGTGAGGTGGTTCGCTTGAAGACGCCGGTGAAGGGAGCCTGAATGTGGTGTCGTGAATATTCCGGAAGCCCCGGATTGGCGGCCGCCGCCGTGGGTGCCGTGGCCGTGGGTGTCGCGATCGCTGTGGCATCGCCTGCCCTGCTGCCCGAAGCATCGGCGGCCCCGGCCGGGCCGACCAGTGACGAGCTTGGGTACGTGGGCTCCGCGGCCCGATGCGATGACACCCAGACGCTGATGGCCTACGGCCGCACCGCGCGCGCCCTGGTGGTGATCTGCGTCGACCCCGACGGCCAACTGGAGTACCGCGGAGTCAGGATCAGCGATCAGGCGGCGCTGTCAATGGCGGCCGCACGCGCCTCCAGTGGGACGATCATCGCCACCAACGACGGTGTGACCTACGTCGTGTCGCCGACGATGTTGCTGGTCTCCGAGGGCGATACCGTGCTGTACCGCGACTCGTGGGCGGACTTCCACCAGCCTCGCTTCTCCGCGGGGTCCACGACCACCACGCCGACGTCGTCAACGACACCGACACCGTCGTCAACAACGACGGCAACGTCGTCAACCACACCGACCGTGAGCACCACGACGGTCACTCCGACCCCGAAGTCCGGCGGCTGACCGGTTCGCCGTTTTTCCCAAAGCCGCCCACGGCGTGCCCGGTTGCCGTGTAGTCATGGATGTTGCCGTGTAGTCGACGAATTCACCCGCGAACACCTGGAGGTGCACCCCCCATGCCCAGTCCCAACCTGCCACCGGGTTTTGACTTCACCGATCCCGACATCCACGCCGAGCGACTGCCCGTCGAAGAACTTGCCGAACTGCGCAAGACCGCGCCGATCTGGTGGAACGAGCAGCCGCAGGACTTCGGGTTCGAGGACGGCGGCTACTGGGTGGTCACCAAACTCAAAGACGTCAAAGAGATCTCGCGGCGCAGTGACGTGTTCTCCAGTCAGGAGAAAACGGCGATCCCGCGCTACCGGGACGGCACGTTCGCCGAGCAGGTCGATCGGGGCAAATTCGTTCTGCTCAACATGGACGCCCCGCATCACACGCATCTGCGCAAAATTATCTCGCGGGCGTTCACGCCGCGGGCTATCGAGGTGCTTCGTGCGGACCTGGCCCGCCGCGCCGCCGAGATTGCCCGGGAGGCGGCCGCGAGCGGCTCCGGGGACTTCGTCGAACAGGTCTCAGCCGAGTTGCCACTGCAGGCGATCGCCGGCCTGATGGGTGTGCCCCAGGAGGAACGCAAGAAACTCTTCGACTGGTCCAACCAGATGGTCGGCGACGTCGACCCCGAGTTCGAGTCCAACGATGCGATGGCTGCGTCCATCGAGTTGATCATGTACGCCATGCAGATGGCCGCCGACCGCAACGCGAACCCGCGCGATGATCTGGTCACCAAGTTGGTGCAGGCCGATGTGGAGGGGGACAAGCTCTCCGATGACGAGTTCGGATTCTTCGTCATTCTGTTGGCGGTGGCGGGCAATGAAACAACGCGCAATTCGATCACCCACGGCATGCACGCCTTCACAGAGTTTCCCGAGCAGTGGCAGCTGTACAAGAAACTGCGGCCTGCCACCGCTGTCGACGAGATCGTCCGCTGGGCCACGCCGGTCACATCATTTCAGCGAACTGCTTTGTGCGACACCGAACTTAGCGGCGTCACGATCAAAAAAGGTCAGCGCGTGATGATGGTCTACCGGTCAGCGAACTTCGACGAGGAGGTGTTCGAGGACCCCTTCGCCTTCAACATCCTGCGCGACCCCAACCCGCACGTCGGGTTCGGTGGTACCGGCGCGCACTACTGCATCGGCGCCAACCTGGCCAGGATGACCATCGATCTGATGTTCAACGCGATCGCCGATGCCATGCCCGACCTGACCGCTCTGAGCAAGCCTGATCGACTGCGGTCGGGCTGGCTCAACGGGATCAAGCACTGGAACGTCGACTACACCGGCGCTGGGGCCGACCGCGCCGGGTAGACCGGCGCGGCGTCGCCTTGCTCAGCCGTTGATGATGACCGGGTCGCCGATGCCGACCTGGTTGAAATACCAGACCGCGTTATCGGGCCCGAGGTTGATGCAGCCGTGGCTGACATTGGCGTAACCCTGCGACCCCACCGACCACGGCGCCGAGTGAACGTAGACACCACCCCAGGTGATCCGGACCGCGTCGGCCACCGTCAACTTGTAGCCCTCCGGGTCTGTCAACGGGATGCCGATCGTGCGGGAATCCATCACGATCGACTTGTACTTCTCCAACACGCTGAACGATCCGATCGGCGTGGGGAATTTGGGCTTGCCCATGGACGCCGGCATCTGCCGCATGATCACGCCGTCGATGCTGACGGTGAAGGTGTGCGCGGAGATGCTCCCCACTCCGAGAACCGTCGCTCCGGTACCGAAACTGCGGGGAACCCCTCCCGCCATCAGTGTGATCCGGGAATGCGCGGGCCAGAATTGGTCGGGGATCCACTGGACCACGTTGGCATCAAGCCATTGGAAGCGGCCGGTCAGATTGGCCGGCGAGGTGACGGTGATGGTCTGCTCGGCGGCGCGACGGTCGACGACCGCCCCGGTAAACGTCACGATGATCGGGTGCGCGACGCCCACGGTCTGGCCGTTGACGGGACGTACCGAAGCAACCGACCCCGAAGCAACCGACCCCGTGCCCGCCGATGGCACCGTTGCGGCGGGTGATACCGGCGCTGTGGCCGTCATGGCAACAAGCGCGATACCCGCGGCGGCAAGTGCCCGTCGAAGTGCTCTGGCCATGGGTCCCTGTCCTGTCGGTGTCAGCAAATTGCAGTGTAGATGTTTGCGCAATTCCACCACGCAGTCGCATACCCCCGGCGCGTCGGAAGCAGGCGAGCAGGGATTTGTAAGAGTTCAGGCCTGATGGCGTGGCAGTGCGGCGACCATCGGCGTATCCATCCCGACGGGTCCCACGCTCTCGGCCCCGCCCGGTGTACCCAGCGCGGCGGCGCGGCCCGGAAGGATCTCAGCGAAGAATGCCGCGTTATCCGCCAGGAACGGCTCCTCGGACTCGGGCAGGTCGTCGGCGTAGAAGATCGCGTCGGCCTCGCACAGTAATTTGCAGGCGCCGCAGTCGACGCATTCCTCCGCGTTGATGTACATGGTGCGGTCGCCTTCGTAGATGCAGTCGACCGGGCATTCGGCGGCGCAGGCCTGGTGTTTGACGTCGACGCAGGCACTGGTGATCACGTACGTGATGATCGGCTCAATTCTTCCGACGTGGGGTTCGGTGCGCCGGGTGCTGAGCCGGTGCCGACCCTCACCGCTGGCGCATACTCGCGGCGCAACAGCCAGGCCGCACCTCCGTAGGCGGCCAGTAGGACGCCCACCAACGTCACAGTGTTCATAAATTGATTGTAGGTGTGACAGGCCGTACCAGACACGGGCCGAGGACCCGCCACGCCGGGGACCAAAGTCCTCAGTTCCCGCCCATCCCCAGCGGATGCGGCAGAAAATCAGCGGTAGAGCTCGCCGGTGACATTGGTGAAACCGACGGTTTCCCGCTGATGATCGGTGGTAACGCGGCATTCGCCGTAGATCTGAAGCACGCCGCGGCGGGTGAGATCGGGGTTGCGGTAGTAGACGGCGGCCACCCCGTCCTTGACCAACGTGTGCCCGCCCGGGTGGTGGCTCGGCGGCAGCCCCTCAGTCCATCCCCGTGCGGTCAGGGAGCGGGCGATCTCGCGGAAATAAGCCGGGGTCGCGGTAATGGTGGGCACATCGAAGTCCAGGTACGCGCTGCCCTGGTAGGGCGGCGCGTTGTCCGGTGCACACGACACCAGGATGTAGGTGCCACTCGCCGCCCTGAGCTTGCCGGCCCCGATCACCTGGCGGGCCGATTGCAGCACCTGGTCCTTGGCCGCAGCGTCGGTGATCGGCCGCGCTGGCGACTCGACGGCCGGCCCGCGCAAATCATAGATCCGGTGCATGACGATGAAGGTCACGGCGAGAACTGCGGACATCACCAGGGATGCCGCGAGGAGCAACCGGAACGGCCGGGAGCGGAGGGTCTTGGTGAGCATAGGTTCCTCGGCCGGTGATGACGACTACCCGATGCTACCGGTCCGGGCGGGGGCCGACTCGGGTCCGATCACGGCGAGGCTTTTCGCCGTTTCGGATGTTTTCAGGCAAAGTTAAGGGCATGCACGCACCGCATCGACTAGCACCAGGCCATCGGGTGAGGCGCCTGCCTGGCGTGCTGGCTGTCCTGGTGCTGCTCGCGGGCCTGGTTGCCACGCCCGCTACGGCGGCACCGGCACCGTCACCCCGGACTCCTCTGGACCAGTCGGCCCTGTTGAGTCAGGTGGTACCCGGTCTGGTCGACATCAACACCACACTGAGCTACCAGGGTGCCGTCGGAGCCGGCACCGGAATCCTGTTGAATCCCGACGGCGAGGTGCTGACCAACAACCACGTCATCGAGGGAGCCACCGAGATCACCGCGGTGAGCCTGGCCAACAGCCGCACCTATGCCGTTGATGTGATCGGCTTCGACCGGGCCAGCGACATCGCCCTGGTTCGACTCCGCGGTGCCGGCAGCCTGCCCACCGCGGTGTTGGGCACCTCATCGACGCTGGCCGTCGGGGACCCGATCGCCGCGATCGGCAACTCCAACGGATCCGGTGCGCCACCGAGTTTCGCCCCGGGCACGGTGACCCAGATCGGCGCATCGGTGCGCGCGTCCGACGAGTCCGGCGGCGGCACCCGGGAGTTGTACGACCTGATCCGGGTGGCTGCCGACATCCGGCCGGGTGATTCCGGTGGACCCCTGGTCAACGGGGCCGGGCAGGTGGTGGGAGTCAACGTCGCGGCCACCCTGACCTACCGCATGGGCGGAGTCACCGGCGGGGAGGGTTTCGCGATTCCGATCGACAGGGCAGTGGGCATCGCGAACCAGATCCGTTCCGGTGTGCCCTCTCCCGCCATCCACCTCGGTGATACCGCATTCATCGGGGTCGCGATCGCCGACTCATCGCCGATGGGTCGGGGGCCGGTCGGCGCGGTGGTGCGACAGGTGCTGCCCGGGACCCCGGCCGGCCAGGTCGGGTTGTTCGGTGGTGACGTGATCACCGCGGTCGACGGGATCGCGATCACCTCGGCGGCGGATCTGTCCAACATCATGGATCAACGTCGGCCCGGGGACACCGTTGTGCTCAGCTGGATTGACCGCGGCGGCGTGCCGCGCAGTGCGCCCGTGTTGCTGGCCAAGGGTCCGGTCGGGTGAAAACCCGGCCGGTGTTTCCGGCCCTGGTGCACCGGCTGGTTCTTAACTCTCGCCGCCCTCGCGTGGATCGGACACCATTTTCTCGATCCGCCGCAATGCCACCGCACACACCGGCAGATATCCCGTCGCCCACCACGGTGCCTCGAAGCGGACCCGGCAGCCGGCGCGGGTGACGCTGACCTGGTGGCCGGTGGCCGGCACGCCCGCCACCGACCAACTCCACCGGTGACCGGGGTCGAACTCGGTGATGACGAACCCCATCCGCACGCCGACCGCGGTCCAGACGTCGCCACGGACTCCGAGCCCCAACTCCGTTGCGCCGTCGCGCAGAGTCGCACTGCGCACCGACGGCCCCCAGATCGGCCATGCAGCAATGTCGACGAGCACGTCCCACACCGCATCGGGCGGGGCGGGAATGTCGCGGTCCACACTGGCAGTCGACCGACGCCGGACTATCCCCATGCGGCTATCCCCACATGCCCAGACGCTACCCGCCTAGGATCTAGCGTCATGGATGGTTCCGTAACGGTTCACATGGCCGCCCCCGCCGACAAGATCTGGAATCTCATCGCCGACGTCCGCAATACCGGCCGGTTTTCCCCCGAGGTGTTCGAGTCGGAATGGCTCGACGGTGCCACCGGTCCGGTGCTCGGCGCGAAGTTCCGCGGGCACGTCCGCCGCAACGAGATCGGCCCGGTGTACTGGACCGTCTGTCGGGTCACCGCGTGCGAACCCGGCCGGGAGTTCGGGTTCGCCGTCCTCGGCCCGGGCGATACCGCGGTCAACAACTGGCACTATCGGCTCGTCCCGGCGGGCGACGGCACCGATGTGACTGAATCGTTCCGGCTGAACAGCTCTGCGTTGACGAAGGTGTTCTGGATGTTCGCGGGACACCTGCGCGGGCGGCGAAATGTCCGCGACATGCGGACCACGCTGGAGCGCATCAAGAAGGTCGTGGAAGAAGAGTCGTAGCCGCGCGGAGCCAGCGAGTCCGGCGCACCCCTCTAATGTGGAGTCGATCATTCCCAACCAAGGACGGTAATCATGGGCATCGCAACCCGGGTCAACGGCCAGACTCCCCCGCAGGTCCCGCTCGCGGACATCAACCTGGGCACCCTGGAGTTCTGGGCTCTCGACGATTCGATTCGGGACGGGGCGTTCGCGACCCTGCGCAATGAGGCGCCGATCAAGTTCTTCAATGAGGTTGGTTTCGAGGGCTTTCCTGCCGGTGCGGGCCACTGGGCGTTGATGAAATTCGACGATGTGCACTACGCCAGCCGCCATCCTGAGATCTTCAGTTCGGTCCCGAATATCACCATCGGGGATCAGGCGCCCGAGGTAGCCGAGTATTTCGGGTCGATGATTGCCATGGACGATCCGCGCCATGCGCGGCTGCGCAATATCGTGCGCAGCGCCTTCACTCCGAAGGTGGTGGCACGCATCGAGGAATCCGTTCGCGACCGCGCCCGTCGGCTGGTCGAGGATCTGATCGCCAACCATCCCGACGGCAAGGCCGAACTGGTGGCCGAATTGTCCGGACCCCTTCCGCTGCAGGTGATCTGCGACATGATGGGCATCCCGGAGGATGACCACCAGACCATTTTCCACTGGACCAACATCATCCTCGGTTTCGGTGACCCGGACTTCAGCACCGACTTCGAGGAATTCATGAAGGTCGCCATCGATATCGGCGCCTATGCCACCGCACTGGCCGAGGATCGGCGGCTCAATCCGCGCGACGATCTCACCACCGCACTGGTGACCGCGGAGGTCGACGGCGAGCAACTCACCTCAGCGGAGATCGCCTCGTTCTTCATCCTGCTCGCTGTCGCCGGCAACGAGACCACGCGCAACGCGATCAGTCACGGTGTCCTGGCGCTGTCCCGCTACCCCGAGCAGCGTGAGATCTGGTGGAACGATTTCGACGCGCTCACGCCGAGTGCGGTCGAGGAGATCGTGCGCTGGTCGTCGCCAGTGGTCTACATGCGCCGCACCGCGACCCGCGATGTGGAACTCAGCGGCGTCACAATCGCCGCCGGCGACAAGGTCTCCATGTGGTACGCCTCGGCCAACCGCGACGAGGACAAGTTCACCGACCCCTGGAAGTTCGACGTGGCCCGCACCGGCAACAACCACGTCGGGTTCGGTGGCGGCGGCGTCCATTTCTGCCTCGGCGCGAACCTGGCCCGCCGCGAAATCTCGCTGGCGTTCGAGGAACTGCATCGCCGGATTCCGGACATCACGGTGACCGAGGAACCGGCGATGCTGTTGTCGGCGTTCATTCACGGCATTAAGCGGCTACCGGTGAGTTGGACACCGCAGTGAATTGGACACCGTAGTGAATTGGACACCGTAGTGAATTGGACACCGCAGTGAATTGGACACCGCAGTGAATTGGACACCGCAGTGAATTGGATGCCCTGGTGAGCACCCGGGAACGCCTGCACTGGTTCGCCATGCACGGCGTGGTGCGCTCGGCTGCCGCCTTCTCGGCGAAGCGTGGTGATCTGCAGGCCCGGCTGATGGCCGATCCGGCGGTGCGTGCCGATCCGGTGCCGTTCTACGAGGAGTTGCGCGCGCATGGCCCGATGGTGCGGTCCCGAGTCGGCTACCTCACCGTCGATCATGCAATCGCCCACGAGTTACTGCGGTCTGATGACTTCCGGGTGATCACCTCGGGCGCCAATCTGCCGGCACCGCTGCGCTGGCTGGAACGCCGAACCCGGGCCGATCTGCTGCACCCACTGCTGGCGCCGTCGCTGCTGGCCGTCGAGCCGCCCGAACACACGCGCTATCGCAAGACGGTCTCGTCGGTGTTCACCTCCCGGGCAGTGGCCGGGTTGCGCGACGGCGTCGAGGCGACCGCGGCGGAGTTGCTCAACGGACTTGCCGACGCCACCAGCCCCACGGACCACAGCGGGGTGGTCGACAGCGGGGTGGTCGACATCGTCGACAGGTATTGCTCGCAGCTTCCGGTCGCGGTGATCAGCGAGATCCTCGGGGTGCCGGAGGCCGATCGGTCGAAGATTCTTGAATTCGGTGAATTGGCGGCCCCCAGTCTTGATTTCGGCCTGGGGTGGCAGCAGTATCAGCGGGTTCAGCACGGTATTTCCGGGTTCAACGACTGGCTCGGCGCGCATTTGCAACACCTGCGCGACCATCCCGGCAACGATCTGATGAGTCAGCTAATCGAGGCTTCCGAAGGCGGAGTCCGGCTGGATCAGACCGAACTGCGGGCGGTAGCCGGTCTGGTGTTAGCAGCCGGGTTCGAGACCACCGTCAATCTGCTCGGCAACGGGATCCGACTGCTGCTGCACCACCCCGACCAGCTGGAGGTCCTGGCTGCCGATCCGTCACTGTGGCCGGGAGCGGTCGAGGAGATCCTCCGCCTCGACTCCCCCGTACAACTCACCGCGCGGGTGGCCAGGACGGACTCCCTCGTCGGCGGCACGACGGTCAGACGCGGGGAGGTGGTGGTGATCTACCTGGCGGCGGCCAACCGTGACCCCGCGGTCTTTGAGGATCCCCAGCGTTTCGACGTGCGCCGCCCCAATGCGGGCAAGCATCTCGCGTTCTCCGGGGGCCGGCACTTCTGCCTCGGTGCGGCCCTGGCCCGGATCGAGGGCGAAGTCGGCCTGCGCCAGTTCTTCACCCGTTTTCCCGACGTGCAACTCGCCGGTGCCGGGCTGCGGCGCGACACCCGGGTATTGCGGGGTTGGGTGCAACTGCCAGTTCGGCTGGGTCCGGCGGCCAGAAGCGCCGCGGCACCCGGAGGTCGTTGACACCCGTGAAACTGCGCTGTTCGATGGCCCTGTGAGCTACGACGCGATCATCCGCGGCGGCCGCTGGTTCGACGGCAGCGGTGCGCCCTCTGCCGTGCGCAATATCGGCATCCGCGCCGGCCGCATCGCGGCGGTGACCCCGCACGACCTCGACCCGACCGGGTGCCCACAGGTCATCGAGGCGGACGGCAAATGGGTACTGCCCGGGTTGGTCGACATTCACACGCACTACGACGTCGAGGTCCTCGGTGGCCCCGGACTTCCGGAGTCGGTGCGACACGGCGTGACGACGGTGCTGATCGGATCCTGCTCGCTGTCGACCATCCATATTGGCGGAGTCGACGCCGGCAATCTGTTCGGCCGGGTCGAGGCGATCCCGCGCGAGCACGTCATCAACGCCGTGGATGGCGCGAAAACCTGGGAGACCGCGCAGGAGTATGTCGCCGCCCTCGAGTCGCGGCCGCTCGGTCCGAATATCGCGGCATTCATCGGGCACTCCGATATGCGCACCGCCACCATGGGTTTGGATCGGGCAACCCGCAAGGACAGTCGGCCCACCTCCGGGGAGCAAGCCGAGATGGAGCGGATGCTCGCCGAGGCACTCGACGCCGGCTTCCTCGGGATGTCGTCCATGCAGTTGCTCTTCGACAAGATCGACGGCGAGGTCTGCCGATCCCGCACCCTGCCGTCGACCTATGCCAAACCCCGCGAACTTCGCCGGCTCAAGTCCGCGCTGCGTCGCCGCGGCCGGGTACTGCAGTCCGGACCGGATATCGAGAACCCGTTTAATCTGTTTTCGCAAGTGGCGCAATCACTTCCGGTACTTCGAAAGAAACTCAAGACCTCCCTGCTGTCGGCCGCCGACGTCAAATCCAATCCCTTCGCAATCGCCCTGCTGGGCCCGGTGGCCAGGTTCGTCAACCGATTCGGCGCCGACTTTCGCTGGCAGCACCTTCCGGTGCCGTTTGAGGTCTACGCCGACGGCATCGACCTGGTGGTCTTCGAGGAGTTTGGATCGGGTGCGGCGGCGCTGCATCTACGCGATGAGATCGAGCGCAACGCCATGTTCAACGACGAGCACTACCGCCGCCAGTTCCGCAGGGACTACGACAGCAGGTTCGGTCTGCGGGTGTGGCACCGGGATTTCTTCGACGCCGAGATCGTCGCCTGTCCCGACGAATCGGTGGTCGGCAAGTCGTTCGGACAGGTGGGTCTCGACCGGGGTGGCCTGCACCCGGTAGACGCCTTCCTCGATCTCGTCGTCGAACACGGCACCAAGGTGCGCTGGCGCACCACCATCTCCAATCACCGTCCCGAGGTGCTCAAGAAACTGGCCGGCGACTCCGGAGTCCAGATGGGCTTCTCTGACGCCGGAGCGCACCTGCGCAATATGGCGTTCTACAACTTCGGATTGCGCCTGCTGCGCCATGTGCGCGACGCGGAAGCGCAGGGTCAGCCCTTCATGACCATCGAGCAGGCCGTGCACCGGCTGACCGGGGAACTGGCCGACTGGTACCAGATCGATGCCGGTCATCTTCGCATCGGAGATCGCGCCGATCTGGTGGTGATCGATCCCGAGCACCTCGACGAGCGTCTGGATGACTACGCCGAGGAACCGGTCCTGCAGTACGCAAACCTGCCGCGGATGGTCAATCGCAACGGCGCGGCCGTCAACCTGGTCCTGATCAGCGGTCGCACTGTCGTGCGCGACGGTACGCCGACCGGACTGTTGGGTGCCGAACGGACCGGAAGTTTCCTACGCGCCGGCCGTCGCACGTCCGCGCCGACCAGCACGGCACCCATCCCCACGGAAGAGGTTCTGTCCCATGTCAGTTGAGCAGACGGTGCTCGGAATGTGGCACGCCCTGTCCGACCGTGACTGGGAGAAGCTGAAGGCCTTCATTGCCGACGACTGCATCTACGTCGACATGCCGGTGGGGCTTGCCGCCGCCGCGCGCGGCCCGGAGGACATCGTGAAGCGACTCAAGGTGGGTCTGGAGTCGCTATCCGGTTACGAGAACCACGACGGGGTGCTGGTGAGTAACGGCGTCGACGCCATGTACGAACATTCCGAGACCTGGAATTGGGCCACCGGCGAGAGCACCGTCCTGCAGTTCGTCACCGTTCACAAGGTGCGGGGTGACAAGATCACGCTGTGGAAGGACTACTGGGATTTCGGCGGCCTGCTCAATCATGCGCCGGCGGACTGGATGGAACAGCTCGCCGCCGCAGACACGTCGTGGATGTTCGACGCCACCGGGCTCATCTGACCCTCAGTCGATGCGTCGATGGTTGTTTATAGGCTCCAGGCCAATCGGAACCTATCTGCCAATGCCACGGCATCGAGATCGGCGTAGTGCTGCTGCTCATACCGCCGCACGGCGATGAGCGCGTCAATGACCGAATCACCGAGGATCGTCCGCAGCCGCGATGAATGATCCAGTGCCGCAATCAGATCGCGCTGGTCGGCGGAAAGCTGTACCGCCCCGACACCGTGACGTTCAGCATCGGTCAAGCGTTGCGGATCGACGGTGACTTCAGGCGGCAGCGTCACAGTGTTCTCGATGCCGTCGATGACCAGTCCGAGTATCGCGGCGGTGGCGAGATATGGGTTCGCGGACGGATCGACGATCTTCACCTCCGCGTTGGCACCAATCGGAGTGCCGCGCGTCGCCGGTATGAAACGCACCGCCGCTTCGCGATTCTCAGTTCCCCAGCAGGTGTAGGCGCCGGCCCAACTGCCGGGCTGCATCCGAAGTCCGGAGACGATCGATCCGCAGAGAACAAGTTGTGCGTCGGTCAGGCCGGAGACAATGCCGGCGATCGCTGCGGCGCCGTGCGCGGTGAGGCCGTGTTCGCCGTCACCGCCGGAGAGCAAAGGTGTATCGCCACGCCACAGCGAAAAGTGTTGATGGGCTCCGCAGCCGGCGCCGTCGGCGAATGGTTTCGGTGACATGCTCACCCGCATGCCGTGCTGGCGCGCCACCCTGCTGATCAGGATCCGGGTCAGAACCAATTGATCGGCAGCCGCCACCGGTGTTCTCGGCGACAGGGAGATCTCGAACTGATTCACGCCGTACTCCGGGTGGAATTGTTCCACTCCCACACCGGTAGCGGTTAGGGCCGCCATCGCGTCCCGAACGAAGCTCTCGTGTTCCAGCACTCCCGCAAGCCCGTACTGGGCCCAGAGCTCCCCCGGTAACCGGTTACCTACCGGATCGACGAGGATGAACTCCATCTCGTGGCCGACCTGGGCGCGCAGACCCAGCTGCGCCAGCCGGGATTCGATACGCGCAAGCGTTCCCCGGGTGCATGCGGCGACCGGGTTGCCGTCCTGATCGAAGAAGGCCCCCGGCGCCCAGGCGAGTCCGTCGTCGATCACCCGCAGTGCGTTCGGATCGATACGTATCCGTTGGTCACCGATGACGCTGATCTCGTCGGTAAAGGCGATGCCGGTGCGGTCAATCGCGAACCCGTGCCAGGTCGGACTCGCACCAAGACCGGGATCGACGAATCTGCCTGCGCCACTGGCCGAAACGACCTTGGCCAACGTCAGCCCAGCAGGATTGACGATGGTTCCGATGAGGGTGTCGTAGCCGGGCGTGCCCACCGGTCGGTTCAGGCCCGGCTGGGCAGCGTGAGCGTGCAGGCCTGACCCATGTCCAGGGTGCGCAGCATCCGCCCCATGCCCAGCCACATCGCGCACGACATGGTCAGGTCTGCCAATAGTTCGTCGGAGAAGTGGTCGCGGCATCGCACCCAGAATGCGTCATCGGCACGCAGGCCGATGTGATCGGTGGCGAACCGGTGGGCGAATTCGGCGGCCAGCCGTTCCTGGTCGGTGAACCCCGGCCAGGTTCGCCACTGGAGCGCATGGGCGTAGAGGTCCTCGTCGACACCGGCCGCCGGGCCGTCGGCGTCGCGGGTGTTCTGACACACCACGCACTCGTTGTCGTAGGCAATCACGATGCGGGCGATTTCGCGCACCCGCATCGGCAGGCGGTTGCGGTTGTAGACGGCACCGCTGAACGCCGCCATCGCCTTCCCGAGTTCGGGCGACAGGGCGATCCAGCCCGACACGTCATCGTCTGCGAAGTCTCCGATTCGGCTCATGAATCGATGGTAGTTGCGGACCGGGGCGACGAACCAGTTCGGGTGCCCTAGAATTCTGCGCGCCCGGTAGATCTAGTCAGGAGGCGCTGTCCATGGATTACAACTGGCTCAGTCCCAAGGCCGAGGCTCGGCCCGCCGGTGGCAAGGGCTGGGGTTCTTTCGCCCTCGAGCCCATCCCGGCCGGTGAGACCGTCGCTGCGTTCGGTGGATGGATCGTGACCGGGGCCTACCTGGCTGAACTCAGCGACGACCGGCAGAGTCGGTCGATTCAGGTGGACTCCGACCTGTATCTGCTCTCCGGCGACACCCCGGAACCTGGCGACATGCTCAATCACTCCTGTGAGCCGAACTGCGGCCTGGTCGGGCAGACGTTGCTGGTCGCGATGCGCGATATCGCGCCCGGCGAGGAAATGTGTTTCGACTACGCGATGTGTGATGCCAGCGACTACGACGAGTTCCGCTGCCTATGCGAAACACCGACCTGCCGGGAGGTCGTCACCGGGTCCGACTGGCGCGACCCGGATCTGCGGACGAAGTACGACGGCTGGTTCTCGCCGTATATAGCTCGGCGGATCGCAGCCCTGCCCGCGCAGAGGTGATCGCCGCTACCCCGTCGCGGTGCCCGACCGTCCCCTAGTGAACTCGGCGAGCGCTTCGGCGTTGGCCTGGGCTCCCATCAAGTCGGCGAAGTAGGCGTCTTCCCGGGCGCGCGCGGCGGCGATTTCGGCGCGGGTCGGTTCGACCATGGCTTCCTTCACCGCAATCAGACTCGGAATCGGTTTGGCCGCAAGCACTTCCGCGTGCCGCCGCGCGTCGGCCAGCAGTTCGTCGGGCTCGCATACCTTCCACACCAGGCCCATCCTGAGCGCCTCGGCGGCATCGACCCACTCCGAGGACATCAGCAGCCAGGCGGCGTTCTGCCGGCCAATCAAGGCGGGAACCAGATACGACGACGCCGCCTCCGGTGCCACCCCGAGACTGGTGAACGGACACTTCAGTCGCGCCGTGGCAGACATGAAAGCCAGATCGGCGAAGCCCAGGATGGTCACCCCAAGTCCAAGTCCGACACCGTTGACCACACAGATCAGCGGTTTGGGGAACCGGCCCAGCGCGTCGATCAGACCGGGGAATCCGTGTCTACCACCGGTGAAGCCCGGATCGGTGATCCGGGCCTGCATCTCGGCGAGGTCCTGCCCGGCGCTGAAGGCCCGGCCGGTGCCGGTAATCATCACCACGGCCACCTCGGGATCGTCGGCCGCTGCGGCCAGTGCCTCGGCCGTCGCATCGTAGAGAGCTTCGTTGAAGGCGTTAAGCGCGTCGGGCCGGTTGAGGGTCAGCGTGCGGACCCGGTTTTCGTCATCGATGAGCAGCGTCACGCGAGCCAGCCTAGGTGGTCAATCCCGGAACGGGCGCGCGAACACATACCGTCCGGTGGCCACGGTGTCGATATTGACGTTGGCGCCGAATGCTGAGGTGCTGGCCACCATTTTGCCGAGTCGGTCGGCTAAATCCGCGTCATCGGCGGCACCGAAGAACGCGTGCAGGCTCGTCACCGATTCGATGGGGAACAACTCCTCGACGATGGCCGATATCGGTGGCGCGTCCGGGGTCAGTGCGCGCACGACGTAATTCTGGACGTAGCCGAAGGTCGACTGGGTGTCTATGGCGACCGGTGTGTGGTCGCGGTGCCAGCGGGTGAGCCACGTCGCCTCGTCCATATCCGCCGGCCGGCGCAGCAGGGCGATATTCGCCATGCCCGCCGCGCGTGCGCCCGGCGGCGACGTCGGCGGCGGCATCGGCGCGGACTCGGTGACCAGATACGCGGCCACCAGATCGGCCTCGCGAGCCAGGATCTCCAACGCGCCATGAATCTGCGGGCCGTAGCTCTGCTGGGTCCACAGACTCACCAGCGCCTGCACCGGCGGATCCAGAGTCGTCAGCGTCATCAGCGACGCGCGCACGGGGGCGTCGCGCACATTGATGATCAGCCCGGGCGGATCAAGGTTGCGCAGTGCGGTGGCGACCGGGCCGCACAACCGGTCCACCCACTCATCGTCGGCGATTGCGCGCCGCAGCGTCACAATGACTTTTTCCATCGCATCTACCTCCTAGCTTTCCCGCAGCCAGCGCGGCGTGATGAACACTCCCTCGGCCTCCACCGTGACACCCTCGGCGTCGGCGATATGACCCGTGCAGTAGGTCTTGATGCCGTCGGTCCGAACCTGCACCGCCTCGGTGCGCAGCGGCCCGAGTTTGGTCGGGCGGACGTAGCGCATGGTGATGGTTCCGGTGAATCGCGGTTGGCGGTCGACGCTGGCCGCCTCGCCGAGCACATGGTCGAGGATCATCGCTGCCACCCCGCCGTGGACGTGGCCGGGCGGACCCTCGTAGGCCGCCCCGAGATGGAAGTCCGCCGAAACCCGGCCGTCGGCGTCGCGCTGCGTCATCAACGGCGGTGCAAACGCATTGCGAATGCCGATCACGGCGTTGCCCCAGCCCATGCTCTCCCCGGAGGTGGTCACCCGGACGCCGAACGCACCGTCAAGTTGGCGGGCTTGCAGCCGTGCCACCGCGGCGTCGATATCCCGCTTCACCTCGGCGACGGTCTGCGCGTCGGCCTCGGTTCGGATGGTGGCGTCGACGAGCAACCGCACCGATTCGGCAAGCGGCTCATAGATTCCGCGCAACCGTTCGACGTCGGCGTTCGACAGGTCCTCGATGGTGAACTCCAGCACCCTGGCACTAGAACACGCCGCCGGTCGCGGTGTCTAATGCGGTCGACTGCGTAGAGTCAGCAACCATGCCCGACAGTGGGATCCGCACCGGGCCGGACTGGGTGCGTCACGCGATCTGGTGGCACGTCTATCCCCTCGGTTTCGTCGGCGCCTTCCCCTCCGCTACCCCACCCGGCACCGGCGAACACCGGCTATCCCGGATCATCGACTGGCTCGATCACGCCGTCGAACTCGGCGCCTCCGGGATCGCGCTCGGCCCGGTATTCGCCTCCCGCACCCACGGCTACGACACCACCGACCACTATCGGATCGACCCTCGACTGGGCGACGACGCCGATTTCGACCGATTGATCCACGAAGCCCACAGTCGCGGCCTGCGCGTGCTCCTCGACGGGGTGTTCAACCACGTCGGTACCGATTTCGCGCGCTACCGGCAGGCGATCGAGCATCAGGACCCCGAAGCGCAAGCATGGTTTCGAGGCCGGCCCGGACACTTCGACACCTTCGAAGGCCACGGCGATCTGATCACGGTGAACCACGGCAACGCGGACGTCATCGACTACGTCGTCGAGGTGATGACGCACTGGCTGGGCCGCGGTGCGGACGGCTGGCGACTGGACGCCGCCTATGCGGTGCCGGAGGCGTTCTGGGCGCAGGTGCTACCGCGGGTGCGCCAGTCTCATCCGCAGGCCTGGTTCGTCGCGGAGGTGATTCACGGTGACTACGGCGCATTCGTCGAGGGCACCGGCGTCGACTCGGTAACCCAGTACGAACTGTGGAAGGCAATCTGGAGCAGCCTCAATGACAGCAACTTCCACGAACTGGACTGGGCGATGCAGCGCCACAACGAATTCCAGGACACCTTCGCGCCGCTGACTTTTGTCGGCAACCACGACGTCACCCGCATCGCAAGCCAGTTGCAGCACCCTGGAAACCTCGCTCACGCACTGGTGCTGCTGTTCACCGTCGGCGGCGTTCCGTCGGTCTACGCCGGTGACGAGTTCGCCTTCCTGGGTGTCAAGGAGGGTCGCGCCGGCGGCGACGACGCCGTGCGACCGGAGTTCGGCTCCCCTCTCGGGTCCGTGGATAGCGCCGCGCAAGAAATTCTGAATCTGCACCGCTACCTGATCGGATTGCGCCGTCGGCACCCGTGGCTGCACGAGGCAAGAACCACGGCGCTTCGACTCCAGAACCGGTTTCTGGCCTACGAAACCCGCCATGGTGACGACGCGCTGATCGTCGCGCTCAATATCGACGACGCGCCGTGTGCGCTTCCCGTCGAAAAACTGACCGGCCGAAAAGCGCAGCTGCTGGCCGGCTCCGGCGCACCACCGGAGAAGGTGGTGAGCGCAACGGAGGTGCCCGCCCACGGTTGGCAAGTGCTCCGACCGTCCTAATGGGACTACCCTCAGGAGCCATGTCAGCACCAAACCCGCAGCCCCGGCCCCGGCGGCGCCTGCTCTCCCGGGTCGGCATCCAGTCCAAGCTGCTGCTGATGATCCTGACGATGAGCGTTTTGGCCGCACTGGCGGCTGGCGGAATCGGATTCCAGTCCGGTCGCTCGTCGCTGCGCGCCGCGGTGTTCGACCGGCTCACCGGCATCCGGGAGTTGCAGACCCAGACGATAGAGGGCCGTTTCACCGACATGCGCAACTCGGTGCTCAACACCGCCGCCAACGAAACCACCCTCGCGGCGATCGGCGCGTTCACCGCGGGATTCGACCGACTCGCCGACGCCAGCGTCACCCCGGAACAGGCCGGAGCCCTCGACGCCTACTACGCCGCCCGGTTCGCCGGCGCCAGCGACGGCGGCGGCACTGTCGACGTCAAAGCGCTGATGCCCGCCTCGAACGCCCAGAAGTATCTACAGGCGGAATACACGGTTGCCGCCACCGATCCCATCGCCGGGCGTGGCCGCGACGATGCCGGCGACGGCAGTGCCTGGTCGACGGCGAACGCCCGCTACAACGCCTACTTCCGGCGTCTCATCGAACGGACCGGCTACGCCGATCTACTCCTCCTCGATAAAAACGGCGATGTGGTGTACTCCGCGAACAAGGGAGTGGATCTCGGGACCAACATCATCACCGGCCCCTACCGCGGCGAGAGCACCCTGGCCGACGCCTATCGCCGGGCGATGTCGACCAACGACGTCGACTCCGTCGAGACCACCGACTTCGCCCGATACCTTCCGGTCGATGAGCCCACGGCCTGGATCGTCACTCCGATCGGACAGGTGGGCAGGCCTGTCGGAGTGCTGGCAATGCAGTTTCCGTTGTCGATGCTCAACCGGGTCATGACATTCGACAGGAACTGGACCGAGGTCGGGATGGGACAGACCGGCGAGACATTCCTGATCGGACCCGACGACCGGATGCGCTCAGATTCCCGGCTGTTCCTGGAAGATCCAGACGCCTACCGCAAAGCCGTGACCGCCGCGGGCACACCCGCCGTTGTCGCGGATCAGGCGGTCCGGATCGGCACCACCGTCCTTATTCAGCCGGTCGGCACCTCCGCATCGAAAGCCGCGCAGGGGGGCAATGCCGGGACCGACATCATCACCGACTACCTCGGCCGCCGAGCATTGGTGGCCTATGCGCCGGTGAAACTCGCGGGGCTGCAGTGGGTCATGATCGCCACCGCCGACAGCGCGGAGGCATTCGCACCGGAAAGCAGATTCGCTCAACGTCTTGTCCGGACCACGGCGGGAATCATCTTTATCGCCTGCCTGGTGTCTGCGCTGTGGTCACGGGTTTTCATCCGCCCGATCCGGCGCCTCGAGGACGGGGCGCGACGGATCAGCGCCGGCGACTACGACATCGCCATGCCCGTCGAATCCCGCGACGAATTCGGCCAACTCGCAGGCGCCTTCAACGATATGAGTCGCAATCTTGCCGTCAAGGATCAACTCCTTACCGAGCAGCGTGCCGAAAACGAGCGCCTACTGCGCTCCCTGATGCCTGACACCGTGGTGCAGCGGTACCGTGACGGCGAGGAGACCATCGCCGAGGAGCATCAGAACGTCAGTGTTCTCTTCGCCGACGTGGTCGGACTCGACGACCTGTCCGGCGAACTCGATGCCGAGAAGACGTTGGCGATCATCAACAACCTGGCCAGCGAATTCGATCGAGCCGCCGAAGATCTGGGCGTCGAACGGGTGCGCAACACCTACGGCGGCTACCTGGCCAGTTGCGGGCTCACCATTCCGCGGCTGGACAACGTGGCGCGCACAGTGGACTTCGCCGTCGAAATGCAGCGGATCGTCGAGCGATATAACGCCGAGAACGATCAACACATCGCATTGCGTGTCGTCATCAACACCGGCGCGGTGACAAGCGGACTTGTCGGACGAGCCGGCCTGGTGTACGACATGTGGGGCTCGGCGGTGAACCTGGCGGCCGCCATCCGCCGCAGCACCGCTAAATCCGGTGTGTACGTCGCCACCGGCGTGCGCGAGGCCACCGCGGATACCCGGCGCTATCTCCCGGCCGGCTCGGTTACCACCGGCGGCCGGGAGGAACCGGTCTGGCTGCTTGCCGAAGACAACACATGAGTGGTGATTCGTGAGCATCGTGACAACCCCGTGGTTCTACTGGGCGCTGATCCTCGCCATTGGACTGCCGACGGCACTGGTGCTGCTGACCGAACTGCACAACAGCCTCAACCGCCGAGGCAGTGCGTTGGCAAAGCCGGTCGGCCTGCTGCGCAACTATGTCCTGCCACTGGGTGCCGTCTTGCTTCTCATCGTGCAAACCAGCGATATCTCGGCGCAGACGACCGGGGTGCGAATCGTCACCACGGTGTTGGGCTTCCTGGTACTGCTGATGCTGCTCGCCGGTCTCAACGCCACACTGTTCCAGGGCGCGCCCGAGGGCAGTTGGCGGCGCCGGCTGCCGTCGATCTTCCTCGACGTGGCCCGATTCGTGATCATCGCCCTCGGCGTGGCACTGATCTTCTCCCAGGTCTGGGGCGCCAATGTCGGCAAGCTGTTCACCGTATTGGGTATCGGCTCGATCGTGCTCGGCCTGACCCTGCAGAACTCCGTTGGCCAGATCATCTCGGGACTGCTGCTGCTCTTCGAGCAACCGTTCAAGTTGGGCGACTGGGTGGAAACCAACATTCCGAGTATCCGCGTGATTCGCGGACGAGTGACCGAGGTGAATTGGCGCGCAACACATATCGACACCGGCAGCGGCATGCAGATCATTCCCAACTCGGTACTGGCGGCGGCATCGTTTGCGAATCTGAGCAGACCCGCCGGGAGCTATAACTTGGTGGTGGAGTCAACCTTCACCGCCGCCGATGCCCCCGACGAGGTTTGCGCGCTACTGGCCAGGATCGCCTCGAAACTTCCGCAGCTTCGCGATGGCGCCACAGCGGTGGTGGCCGCCACCGGCAGTACCGGATACACGACCACGATCCCGCTGGCCTCTCCCGGCGACGACGCCGCCGCCAGGACTACGTTCCAGCGGTGGCTGTGGTACGCGTCCCGACGTGCCGGCCTGCACTCCGACGGTGCCGACGACGACTTCTCCGCACTACCGCACCGGGTCGCGGCACTACGGAAGATCGCGCCGATTCTGCGACTCGGCCACTGCGACATGGAAGCGCTATTGCCGAACACCACCCTCGCCCGGTACGGCGACGGCGAACTCGTCCTCGGCCACGGGGAGATCCCCTCGGCGATGACGTTCGTGATCAAGGGCCGGATCAGGCTGTGCGTCGATGCCGGGGGCGGACCGAGCGTGCCGATCCGCACCCTGCAGCAGGGTGATTTCCTCGGCCAGACCGCGCTCACCCGCGAACCCGTCACCGGGGATGCCTACGCAGAGGGGGAGCTCACCGTCCTCGCGATCAAACGCATCGCGATGGAGGAGTTGCTGCTCGACCGACCCGCGTTACTGCAAGATGTCAGCCGGGCCATCGACGAGCGCAGAGCGGTGGCCCTCGCCGCGCTCTCGGATGGGATTGCTCCCTAAGACCACCGGACGCTGTCCCGCGGCCGAGTCCGTCGCGTCTCCTTATCGTTAGCCAACCGCGACTTGACGCTCCGCGCCGCGTACTCGTTAACGCCCGCGGCCGGTGTTTGACTACCGGCACACGGCAGGTACTGCTGAGTGTCAAGCGTACGAAAGGTGATGGGAGTCCTTATGAATATCGTCGAGAAATTGCGAGGCAACTGGGTGCGCCGCGCGGCCGCCGCCGCGATGGCAGCACTGTCCCTGCCCGGACTGATCGGCGCCGTCGGGGGTTCAGCGACGGCAGCCGCCTTCTCCCGGCCCGGGCTTCCGGTGCTCTATCTAGATGTGCCGTCTGCGTCCATGGGCCGCAACATCCGCATTCAGTTCCAGGGTGGCGGCGAGCATGCCGTATTCCTTATGGACGGCCTGCGCGCCCAGGAAGACTACAGCGGCTGGGATATCAACACTCCGGCGTTCGAGTGGACGCTCAACTCGGGCCTGTCGACGGTGATGCCGGTTGGCGGACAGTCCAGCTTCTACTCCGACTGGTACCAGCCGTCGCAGGGCAATGGTCAGAACTACACCTATAAGTGGGAAACGTTCATGAACTCCGAGTTGCCGGCTTATCTGCAGGCCAATCACGGGATCAACCCGAATGGCAATGCAGTAGTGGGTATCTCGATGGCGGGCAGCGCGGGGCTGAACTACGCGATCTACTACCCACAGAAGTATGTCTACGCGGCATCGCTGTCGGGCTTCCTCAACCCGTCCGAGGGGTGGTGGCCGATGCTGATCGGTATGGCGATGAGCGATGCCGGCGGCTTCAACGCCCAAAGCATGTGGGGCCCGTCCTCGGACCCGGCCTGGCGGCGCAATGATCCGATGGTCAACATCAATCAGTTGGTGGCCAACAACACCCGGCTGTGGATCTACTGCGGTACCGGCACACCATCGGACCTGGATACCTCCGGTGGTGGCGGAAACCTGATGGCAGCTCAGTTCCTCGAGGGTTTCACGTTGCGCACCAACAAGACGTTCATGGAGAACTATCTGGCTGCCGGCGGCAAGAACGGGGTGTTCAACTTCCCGGCTAACGGCACCCACAGCTGGGGATACTGGGGTTCACAACTTCAGCAGATGATCCCCGATATTCAACGGGTTCTCGGCGCCACCCCATCCGGCGCCTGAGTTCCCGCCACACAGCAGGCCTGTCGCCCTTCCCCCCGGGCGGCAGGCCTGCTGCTTTGTCGGGCGCTCATCCTTAGCGCACGATGGCACTGCCATCCGATCAGACCAGGGCGGCACTGCCATCCGATCAGACCAGGGCGGCACTGCCATCCGATCGGACCCTCACCTCTGCGCCGGCGATGTCCTCGATGACCGTGGCCGCAGCCGCATCTGAGTCGGAGATGAGCGCCCAGGTGCGTGACCCATCGGGTGTGCGCACTGCGAGGAATGCCCTCTCCGGCAGGCCTTCCCGGTCGAAGGCCGTTGTCCAGGACTCCACAGTGCCGGTGCCCTCCCACTCGACCAGTGCGGTGCGCGTCGGCTCGCGGTCCACGGCGGCCTGAACGTCCTCCCAACGGAACTCGTCCGTCGGTGGCGTGGCGCTGTAGACACCGAAGCTGTGTTTGGTCAGATAGCCGCCGTTAGCGGTGATCAGCCCGCGCGAATCAGGATTGCCGCGCAGCAGCTCGGCCATCGTGGCGATGGAGTGCGTCACGTAGTTGTTCCACGGTCCACCGGCGAAGGTCAGTCCGCCGGTGACGGTCAGCGGCCGCCGGGCGTCGCCGATCGGAAGGCCGATCTCGCGGGCGGCGATCTGCACCGCCGACGGGAAGCATGAGTAGACGTCGACGAAGTCCAGATCGTCGACGCCGACACCGGCCAGTTCCAACACCCGCGCTCCGCCGATCCGGATCGCGGGCGACCGGTCCAACTCCTGGCGTTCAGCGACGCTGTAGGTGTCGTGCGAGTCGGTGCCGGCATGCGGGAAGATCCAGCGGTCGCGTGGAATCTGCAGCTGTTCGGCCTTGCCCGCCGAGCACAGGATCAGCGCGGCGCCCTGATCCACCATGTTGTTGGAGTTCATCAGCTTCGGGTACGGCCAACTGATCATCCGGTTGTCCGGCCCGGGCCGCCAGATCTGTTCAGCTGTGAACGCCTCGCGGTTCCAGGCGTGTGGATTGCCCTGTGCCACCGCACTGAACTGTGCCCACAGCGCACCGATGCGGTGGCGGTGATCATCCATCGACTCGCCGTCGGCGATCCGCAGTGCCTGTTCGAACAGTGGGTAGACGAATGAGGGCGGCACCAGACCGATGCGGTCCTCCCCCGGGCCCGACATCGGAACGTCCTGCGCTCCCGGTGGCACCGGCACGGCGTCATCCTGTTTCGTCCAGTCCGGCCGGATACCGTTGGCCCGCAACCGCATTCGGGTCCGCCAGGTCTCAGCTCCGGCCAGCAGTACCGCATCCGCGCGGCCCGCTTGAATGTCCAGGCAGGTTTGGTTCACCAGCGACTGCGGGGTGTTCCCGCCGATCCCGGTGTACTGGGTGTGCACTTTGGCCGCGCCTATCCGCACACCCAGTAGCAGGCCCGGATCGCGGTAGCGCCAGGACAGCAGGTTGACCACCCGAATGGAGTCCAATGCGGCCAGCACCCGCGAGTCGGCCGCCTCCCGGGCGGCACCGGCCATCAGGTCGACCGGTTCGACCTCGGGCGATTCGCGGTGCTGGTTGATCTGACCGACCCCGACGATGACCGGTGTCCGCGGATCCAGAGCCATCGGCGATCACTCCTGTCGTTCCCGGCGTCACGGAATCGACGCGCGTCAAAACCTAACACCGACAGTGCCACGAGCAGGTGTTCAGCAGGTGTTCAAGAACAGCAAACCGGAAGTCGGGTCCACGTCGATAGGGTGACGTGCCATCATCAGTGCCGAACTGATATTGAGCAAAGGAGAGAACTGTGGCCGAGACGTTCAAGGGTGTCATCAAACTCGACGTCAGGGATTCGACTCCGGACTGGGGTCCCTATGAACTGAAGCGGGCTCCCGAGGGTTCGCCGAACATTCTCGTGGTGCTCTACGACGACACCGGCCTGGCGGCTTGGTCGCCCTATGGCGGCGGGATCAACATGCCCACCCTGGACCGGCTCGCCGACAACGGCGTGGCCTACACCCAGTGGCACACCACGGCGCTGTGCTCCCCCACCCGGTCGACCTTCCTGACCGGTCGCAACCACCACGTCAACCGCAGCGCGGCCATCACCGAGGGATCCAACGGATTCCCGGGCGCGGCCGGCCGGCTACCCGCGGAGTGCGCGACTATCGGCCAGATCCTGCAGGACAACGGCTACAGCACCTTCTGGATCGGCAAGAATCACAACGTTCCCGAGGAGGACATCTCCGCGGGCGGCAGCCGTTCAGAGTGGCCGCTGGCCAAGGGCTTCGACCGGTTCTACGGCTTCCTCGGCGGTGAGACCAACAACTGGTACCCCGACCTGGTCGAGGACAACCGCTTCATCGAGCCGCCGTACGGCCCCGACGAGGGCTATCACCTCTCGAAAGACCTGGCCGACCAGGCGCTTCGGATGCTGCGCGACCAGCACTCCGCCACCCCGTCCAAGCCCTGGTACATGTGGTTCTGCCCCGGCGCCAACCACGCGCCGCACCATGCGCCAGAGGAGTACATCGCCAAATACAAGGGCAAATTCGACGACGGCTACGAGGCCTACCGGGAGTGGGTGCTGGCGCGGATGATCGAGCGCGGTGTGATGCCGAAGGGCACCGAGCTGACTCCGTTGAATCCGATGCCCGACGACGTGGCCAATGAGGTCGACTTCGTGCGGCCGTGGGCCGAACTCAACGCCGATGAGCGCAAGCTGTTCGCCCGGATGGCGGAGGTGTTCGCTGGATTCTCGGAGTACACCGATGTTCAGGTGGGCCGGATCGTCGACTACCTCGAGCAGACCGGCCAGCTGGAGAACACGCTGATCTTTTACTGCGCCGACAACGGCGCCTCCGGCGAAGGCTCGCCGAACGGATCAGTCAACGAGAACAAGTTCTTCAACGGCTACCCCGACGAGCTGAGCGAGAACATGCAGTACCTCGACACCCTTGGCAGCGCGGAGACCTACAACCACTACCCGACCGGCTGGGCGGCGGCGTTCTCCACACCGTTCCCGATGTTCAAGCGCTACGCCCAGTACTCCGGCGGCACCTGCGATCCGCTGGTGATCCACTGGCCCAAGGGCATCAAGGCCAAGGGCGAGATGCGCCACCAATACCATCACTCCACCGACATCGTCCCGACCATCCTGGACGTCACCGGTCTGGAGATGCCTAAGGTCTATCGCGGCGTTGAGCAGTACCCGCTCAACGGAGTGTCGATGCGCTACAGCTTCGACAAGGCCGATGCGCCGACCAAGAAGGAGCGGCAGTACTACGCGATGCTGGGCACCCGCGGCCTGTGGCAGGACGGCTGGAAGGCCTCGGCCCTGCACGCCCCGATCAGCGGTAAGGGCCACTTTGACCAGGACCCATGGGAGCTCTTCCACGTCGATGAGGATCGCGCGGAGTCGCGCAACCTCGCCGCCGAACACCCCGAAAAACTCCAGGAACTCATCGACGTCTGGTTCTCCGAGGCGGAAGCGAATTTCGTTCTGCCCCTGGATGATCGGACCGCCGTCGAACAATTGAGCAACGCCCGCCCGCAGGCCGAGCCGCCGCGGTCTCGCTATATCTACTACCCCGACACCGCGCCGGTGCCGGAGGGCGCGGCGGTCAATGTCCGTGGGCGCTCCTACAAGATTCTCGCCGACGTGAAGGTGACGCCGGAGACCGAAGGGGTGATTTTCGCCCACGGCTCCCGGTTCGGTGGGCACACGCTGTTCATCAAGGATCACAAGCTGCACTACGTCTACAACTTCCTGGGTATCAAGCCCGAGCAGACCTTCGTCTCGAAGAAACTCGAACCCGGTAACCGCACCCTCGGGGTGGAGTTCATTCGCGAGGGGGCCGGCGAGCACGGCGAATCGACCGGCACCGCCAAGCTCTACGTCGACGATCAAGTGGTGGCCGAAGGTCCGATGCGCGCGCAGGTCGGCAAGTTCACCCTGTCCGGTGACGGCTTGTGCGTCGGCTTCGACAGTGCCGACCCGGTGAGCCGGTCCTACCCGCCGGGTTTCCCGTTCAAGGGCGGGGAGATCCTCGGCGTCGGTGTGGACGTCGGCGACGACGTGTACCTGGACTTGGAGCGGGAGGCCGCCGCGGCTTTTGCCCGCGACTAGTCCGGCAAACCGACCCGGTAGATGGACTTGAGACAGAAGAATTCGTCGAGTCCCTCGGGGCCGAGTTCGCGGCCGATGCCGCTGGCCTTGACCCCGCCGAACGGCGCGCCCATATCCAACTGGTAGTCGTTGATTCCGACGGTGCCGGTGTGGATCTCGCGGGCCACCTCGGTGGCGCGGTCGGTGTCGGTGGACCACACCGTGCCGGCCAACCCGAACTCGCTGTCATTGGCCAGCGCGATCGCGTGCTCATCGCTGTCGTAGGGGATCACCGCCAGCACCGGGCCGAAGATCTCCTCCTGGGCGATGCGGTCGGAGTTGTCGACGTTGGCGAAGACCGTCGGCGAGACGAACCAACCCCGCGGCTGATCCTTCGGAACACCGCCGCCGACAACGAGTTTCGCGCCGCTGCTCTTACCGGCCTCGATGTAGTCGAGCACCCGGTCGCGCTGCCGCGCGCTGACGACCGGACCGATATCGGTTGCCCTGTCCAATGGGTCGCCTACGGAGAAGCCGTTGACGAGATCAGCGAGGGCGTCAACGACTTCGGCGTACCGGGATCGCGGCGCCAGGATCCGCGAGCCCAGATAACAGGTCTGGCCGTTGTTGACGAACGACACCGAACGCAACCCGCGCATGGTGGCGTCGAGGTCGGCGTCATCGAGGATGATCGCCGCAGACTTGCCACCGAGTTCGAGTGTGACCGGCCGCAGCAGTCGCCCACACACCTCGCCGATGATGCGTCCGGCCGCCGTGGACCCGGTGAAGCTGACCTTGTCCACACCGGGATGGGATACCAGGTGTTTGCCTGTCTCGACCCCGCCGGGTACGACATTGAGCACACCGGGCGGCATCCCGCACTCCTGGGCCGCTTCCGCGAAAACCAAGGCATCCAAAGCGGTTTCGGGTGCCGCCTTGAGCACCACGGTGCAACCGGCCGCGAGCGCGGGTGCGAGTTTAAACGCGGCGAGGGCTTGCGGATAGTTCCACGGAACGATCGCGGCGACCACCCCGACGGGCTCGCGACGGACGATCGTATGGCCGATCGCACTCGGCCGGATCTGCTCGATCGGAGTCTCGGTGATGAGCTTGGCGTAATAGCCCAGCAGCGCCGCCGGGAACAGTCCGTTGGCTCCCCGCGACAACGACATCGGCATGCCGTTCTCCCGGGTCACCAGTTTGTCGGTGGTCTCGGCACGTGCGTGCAATGCGGCGGCGAATGCCAGCAATACTCCAGCGCGGTGGTCCGGTGAGGCTGATCGCCACTGCGGCAGCGCAGCGCGGGCGGCGGCGACCGCCGCATCGACCTCGGCTCCGGTGCCACTCGCGCCGTCGCCGATCGGCTCTCCGGTCGCGGCTTCCAGCACCGGTTCGGCCTGGGTGGCGAGGTGGAACTCACCGTCGATGAACACCTGTGGACTCGCGGTCATAGCGGTACTTCCTTTCGCTCGGTTTCGAACAGCACACCGTCGGCGATCTGCCGATCGATTGCCTCGTCGTCCATGCCCAGGATGTCGCGACAGATCTCCCGGGTATCCGCGCCGGGCAGCGGTGCCGGACGCTGCGCCGCCGGCGGGATATTGCGGTAGCGCGCCGGGCCGGACTCGGTGGGTAGTCCGAACTCCAGCAGTGGGTGGGTCATCTCGCTGAACACCTGCCGCAACTGCAGTTGCGGATCCTCGTAGACGTCGTCGGGCCGGTTCATCGGCCCCGCGGCGATACCGTGCGCCTGCATAATCACGGCCACCTGCAGCGGTGCGTGGGTTCGCGTCCAGGCCGCCAGATCGGCAGACAGAGCGTCAGTGGCCGCGGATTCCGGATGCCCGATGACCTCGGCCACCGCCCGGCGGTCCGCCTCGGAACCAAGGGAGATGACGCACCACTCGTCATCACCCGCGCAGGGGTACACCCGGTGGGCCGTGATGTTTCCTTGAGAGGTGTTTCCTTGAGACGGATCCAGACGCACCGCGCCCGGGTCGGCGCCCAGGACCACGTAGCTGGTGTCCAACTGGTTCAGGACAGCCTCGGCCTGCGACACGTGAACATGTGCGCCGCCGCCGCAACGGCGCCGTCGGATCAAAGCGGCCAGTGCGCCGATCGCGGTGATCCGGCCCACGACGTGATCGGGGAAAATCGTCGTCGCGTCGAAGAAGGGGTGCCGGGCGTCCGCGGTCTCAGGTTGCTCGGCGGTCCACAGTCGGGTGAGCCCGGTGGCCGCCCGGACCAGGGGTCCGTATCCCATCCGGGTGCTCCACGGGCCGGTGTCGCCGAACGCGCTGCTTTCGGCCAGTACCAGCCCCGGGTTTAACGCGCGCAACCGGTCATACGAAAATCCCAGTGCCGCAAGTGTTCCCGGCTTGAAGTTCGCGAAGACAGCATCGGAGGTGGCGGCCAGTTTCGCAAAGAGTTCCGCGCCGGCGGGGCTGCGTAGATCCAGTCCGAGGCCCAGGTTGTTGCGGTGCGCCCGGGCAAATGAGTCGCCGATCGCCTGATCCTCGCGTTTCTGGCGCAGCCCGTCGGGGTAGGCCGCACTCTCGACTTTGATGATCTGCGCGCCCAGGTCGCCAAACAGCCTGCTGAGTTCGCCGCCGGCAACGATGATGCCCAGATCTATCACCCGGATCCCGTCCAGCGGCCGTGCGCCGACCGTGCCGGTGGCCGGCGGCTTGAACTGCGGTGCCCGCCAGGTGGGCTCGGAACTGCCGGCGGCGGGTGCCGGGGTGCGATAACCGGCGCGGGTGTCGTCGACAACCCAGTAGCCGGCCGGGACGCGCGCCCGCACGCCCGGGGCGAGTTCAGCGTCGGTGAATGCACCCACCGCGCCGAGATGTTCGGACTCCAGTACCTGCGCCGGGGTCAGAACGGCGGCGATCGGCACGCCGTAGTTCTGACCGTCGGCCACCAGTTGCTCCATCGTCTGATCGGCGAACAGTGCGGCGATCAGGCCGCCGAGTTCACCGAAGGCCCGCACCCGGGCCGCGATGGAGTCGAAGCGCGGATCCTGGAACTGTTCGGGCTCTCCCAGCCATGCCCGCAGTCCGCGCCACTGCCGGGGCGACATCACGCAAAGCCGGACGTAGCCGTCGCTGCACGCGAAGATCGGGTAGGAGTCCTGGTTCTTCGGTCTGCCCCGCCAGCGGTCGGACCGGTTTCGTGCGGTCGCGGCCTGCCCCTGGGTGCCGAACGGTGGATCAAGTGCCAGCACCACCGCGTCGAACCGGGCGAAATCGATGAAATCGCCAGTGCCACAACGCAACCGGTTGAAGTATGCGACCAGCACCGCCCACACCGCCTGCACCGCCGCGGTGGCAGAGGCGATGCCGTCCGGTGGCAGCACCGGCGTTCCGGCCGTCGGTCCGGACCGGGACAGCGCACATGCCATGGCGTACAGCACCGGGTCCGTGGCGGCCCAGTCGGCATACGGACCGGCCGACCCGAAATCGGTGACTGCCATGGTGACCAGGTGCTCGAACCGGTCGGCCAGCTGCGCACAGGATGTGCCGTAATGGGTTGCCCGGCCGGGCAGTCCACTGTCGATGACGATGTCTGCGGCTCCGGCGAGAGCGACCAGCCGATGTCGGTCGACGTCGTCGTCGGGGTCCAGCACCGCCGCGCGTTTGTTGGCGTTGTGCAGAGCGAACGGGATGCTCACCCCGTCCAGGGTCGGCGGAGCGTGCCGGGACGGCTCAGCCGACGGTGCCTCGATCTTGAGCACATCGGCACCGAGGTCGGCGAGCAGTCGACCGATCGCGTCGGCCGTTCCTTCGCAGAGGTCAAGCACCCGCAGGGAAGCCAGCAGCGGCTCATTGTCGGTCACGACCACGCCTTCCTTCCTCCGGCGCCGAGCTTAGCCACCGCAGCCCGCGGGTAGAATCTCCTACACATGTCCCAGCACTTTGCGGTGATCGCCTTGGCCCAACCCCCCCGAGCCACACTGGCCCCGGCCCAACCCGCCCACACCCGGCTGCCTGCACCGCACCGTGTGCGGGCGTACGTTGATATCGGCGTGGTGGTGGCGGTGCTCGCGATCGCCAACGTGATGGCCCACTTCACCACGGCGTGGGCGAATATCGCCACCGTTCCCGTCGTGGCGATCGGCCTGGTACTGCTGGTACGCGCCCGCGGGCTGAGTTGGACGGAACTGGGCCTGGGCCGAGAGCACTGGAAATCCGGCACGCGCTACGCGCTGGCCGCCGTCGCACTGGTCGGGATCGTGATCGCGGTGGGTGCCCTGCTGCCCTGGACACGGCCGATGTTCCTCAATGACCGCTACGCCACCCTGTCCGGCGCGCTAGTGGCCTCCATGGTGATCATCCCGTTGCAGACCGTCATCCCGGAGGAATTGGCGTTTCGCGGCGTGCTGCACGGCGCGTTGGATCGGGCCTGGGGATTCCGCGGCGTCGCGGCCGCCGGTTCGGTGCTCTTCGGGTTCTGGCACATCGCCAGTTCCCTGGGTCTGACGGCCGGCAACGTCGGCTTCACCCGGATCCTCGGCGGCGGCGTGCTCGGCATGGCGGCCGGCGTTACCGGTGCCGTACTCGCCACTGCCGCAGCAGGATTCGTCTTCACCTGGCTGCGCCGACGCAGTGGCAGCCTGATCGCGCCGATCGCGCTGCACTGGTCACTCAACGGCCTCGGCGCGTTGGCCGCGGCCGTGGTGTGGCACGTCTCGAGTTGACGGCCCGGCTTCAGACCTTGGTGCCGCGTCCGGACACCGACCTGTAGATCAGCAGCAGAATCACAGCGCCCACCAGGGCGCCGAGAAACGAATGCTTGATCGGCGGCGTGATGTCGAACTGGTGCGGGGAAAACACGAGGCTGCCCAAGGTGCCCCCCACCCAGCCTCCCGCGATTCCCAGCAGGCCTGTTTGAATCCAGCCAAGATTCGCGCTGCCGGGAACAATCGATTTCGCGATCCAGCCCACGATAAGGCCAAGGATGATCATCCAAATCAGGCTCATCATTTCGCACTCCCTTTGACTAATCCGAGCAACCGCCGCGTCGCCCCGACCCGGTGGTTGCGGCTGGCACGGGCGCCATCCGCGTCCTTCAGGTATAGCTCACCCCGATAACGGTTGTCCTGCCGAAAGCGCCACGATCAGATGGCGGAGCCTCAGCCTGCGGGCATCATCTCCGGCACCGGGGTTTCCACCGGAATCGGGATACCGATCCGGTTGCCGGGCGCCGGCGGTGGCGCCGCGGGTGCGTTGGGATCGGCCGGTGGCGGCGGCGGCGGTGGCGGCGGGGTGTACGGCTTGATCGACTGAGCAAGCGCCTTGGCCACCGCAGGGTCGATCGGATCCTTCGCCGTGCCGAGGTACACCACGAACCAACGCTCAGCGGATTGGCTGCGTGACGCACTCGCGGCCGCGGTACCGACCACGCCGGCCCAGATCTGGCCATTGGGTTTGGCGGAGTCGGAGAACTTGACGTCATAGGACGCCGAGGAGCCCGGCAGCGGCCCCGCCTGCAGGCTTCCGGCCTGCTGGTTCATCCGGGTGCCGGGGAACGGCATGAAGAACTCACCCATGTCCGAGGCCAGCCGGACGGCAGCCTTGGCGTTGTCCGCCTCGGCACCGGCGAAGAGCTTCAGGTCCAGCCGACCGATCAGGATGTTGGTGTCATTGGCGGTTGGCGCGCTCTGGCCGTTCAGCGCCGGACCGGTCTGCTTGAGCAGTAGCGCCTGGCCGTAGCTCAGGCGCGATGCGTCGGCCACCTCCCAGCCGGCCGGCAACAGGTAGCTGAACCCGCCCGCGGAGTTGGTGACCCGGCCAGGCTCGAGTCC
>Ga0194063_10000136_pt1 | contig 50072 bp, 51 predicted proteins | sample SepL3720m_MetaG_FD_155459 | JGI IMG/M metagenome (GOLD analysis project Ga0194063, IMG submission 155459) | Anoxic zone freshwater microbial communities from boreal shield lake in IISD Experimental Lakes Area, Ontario, Canada - Sep2016-L373-20m | ecosystem: Environmental > Aquatic > Freshwater...
TCACCTATTGAGGCTGACTTCTTCAACATCCCTTGGATCTGGCCCCGATCAAACACAGTAAGCTTTGTGGCATTTTTCATACGACTGATATTGTATCCAGTCGTTCGGATTCTCAGTTGAACTTAGGCTTTCTATTATACGATCTTGGGGTAAACTATGCGTACAAGTTCGCACAAAGAAAATTTCTTGGCAAGCTCGAAATGACAATCCGATCCATTAGTGTTATAAAAAAACTCAGTCAACTTTTCACCCTTTTTGTGGTGATAGGAGCGTTTGTGCTTTTGCCTCGCATGAGCTCAGCCGAGGCTAACAATAAATTTGGCATCCATCTCGCAGTCACAAGCGATGAGGATATCGAAAAAGCTGCAGATCTCGTCAATAGCAATGGGGGAGACTATGGATATATCACTCTTGTTATCCAGGAAAATAATAGAGATGTTGGGTATTGGCAGGGAATATTTGAAAAACTACGCGAAAAACACCTCATACCAATCATTCGTATTGCTACTCAACCTGAGGGAGACAATTGGCGCACGCCCAATCCCGAAGATGCCAGTGGATGGGCCACATTTTTAGCCAAACTACATTGGGTAGTCAAAGATCGCTACATCATCCTATTCAATGAGACCAACCACGGGACTGAGTGGGGCGGCGCTGTTGATCCAGTGCGCTATGGACAGATTGCGGCCGAATTTGCACGTGAACTCAAAGGCAAATCGCCAGATTTTCGCATCATGCTCGCTGGATTTGACTTAGCTGCTCCTCAGTCACCCCCAAATTACTATGATGCCTACCAATATCTTCAAGAAGCATCAAAGTCATTTTGTGACACACTGCAGTCACGCGACCAAAAGTGCGCGGACTACATCGACTATATTTCCGCACATTCGTATCCGAACCCTGGATTTAGTGGGACTCCCTATGATACTGCGCGCACCTCGATCCGTGGATATACCTTCGAGATTGGCTGGTACCGGCAGATATTCGGGCGAGAGTATCCCGTGATGATTACCGAGACAGGATGGGATGCATTCAAAGTCGGACAATCGACAGCTGCTGAGTATTTCAGAACTGCCTTCCAGGATGTCTGGCTTCCCGACAATCGAGTCGTCGCAGTCACTCCTTTTGTGTTGAACTACCAAGGAGAGCCGTTTTTGTCTTTTTCATTCTTAACTTCTGGAGATGCACGACCGTATCAAAAGTATGCGGTCATACAGTCATTGGCCAAAACGCTTGGGTCACCCGATATCATCGATGATGCACGTATTTTGATCGATCTCCCTAAGGCTTTTGTGGAAAACTCGACATATTCCATACCCATTAGCATCAAAAACCAAGGGCAGCGGATATGGAAAACTGGAGAGTATGCATTGGACTTGAGCCAACGGGGCGACGCGAGTGTAGATGTTCAGATGCCCCCCCTCATATTGGGCGAACTGAAGCCCTTCGAGTCATGGAGAGGCTCGATACAATTGAAAACGGGCGAAGCGACAGTCGCAGACGGCACAGTGAGTCTCGAGCTTGTACGTGGGGACAAAATGATAGCCTCGATTCTTCCACAACCTTTTCACCTTGATTCTCAGCCATCTCTGACGGTGAAAGCTGAGCTTTTTGCAAAAGGTCTGAGCACAGCATCAGATTTTGAACTCCAAGTATTTGATCAGGATGAGCGGCTCGTATATACACAAGAAAAGTTCAAGGTCACTCTCGGACGTGGCAACATAGTCCATTTGCCGAATATCATCCCGGGGAAACGATATCGGATAGTCATCCTCAAACCGTACTACTTACCACGCCAACAAATTATCACGATGCTCGTTGCAGATAACACCGTCCAATTTGAGCGCATGCTTCCTTTTGACTTCAATCGAGATGGCAAACTCTCTCCTGCCGATGCGGTTGGACTATTTACTGGCGAGGGAAAAAATGACCTCAGTACCATCGAGAAAATCAAACTTCTCTTGCCGTAGGTTGACTCCGATATTGATATGATACATATATGCACCACTATGCAGATGCCCTCAAACTCCTTGCTGAATATATAGCTATTCCTTCAGTCTCAACAGATCCTGGCAGAAAAAGTGACATGGATAGGGCGGTAGTCTTTCTCACGGGTGTGCTAAAGGATCTTGGTGCACAGGTACAAGTCGTCGGTACGACCCATTCACTCGTTGTGGGATACCTCCAGGTGCTCCACGCACAGAGCACGATTGGGATCTATGGGCATTATGACGTGCAACCAGAAGATCCAGAAGCTGAATGGCATACTCCACCATTTGTCTTAACTCAAAAAGACGGCAAACTATATGGCAGGGGAGTCGCCGACAATAAGGGCCATATCATTCAAAACCTAGTCGCAATAAAAGAGCTCATTTCGAGTTCAAGGCTCAAGAACAATGTATTATTTATATTTGAAGGTGAAGAAGAGGCGGGAAGTGCATGTTTTGAAGATTATTTGACACAAATAACACTCTGCAAACCATCATCCGTCGATGTGTGGTACATCACGGATACGGGGATGAGAAATATGCAGGTGCCCCAAATATATTCAGGGCTCAGGGGCTTGCTATATACTGAGCTTACTATTGAAACAGGCAGCCGTGATCTGCACTCTGGGATATATGGTAATCGCGTATACAATGCCGCTCATCTACTAAGCACAGTGATTAGTCGCTTGAAAGATGTCGAAACAGGGCGGGTGAATATACCCGGATTTTATGAGCATATACAGTATCCAGATGATGTCGAATATGCACGGTTATTACAACTGCAAGAGGTTGATGAGGTGACTCGTCATGAGTCTGGTCAGTTTGTCTTGCCTCCCCAATCAGTCATCCCGGACTCGATCCGGGATCTAGATTCCGGGACTATGCCCGGAATGACATCAAAGGAAAGATTTCCACGCACACTGCAGTCAAAACTTCTTCCTTCATGCGACATTCACGGTATGGAGTCGGGATACAATGGTCCCGGAGCAAAAACGGTGATTCCGCGTAGAGCATCTGCAAAAATCTCATTCCGGCTTGTAGCTGGGCAAAACCCTGATGAAATTGAGGAATTTTTTCGTACATTTCTCACGAGTAAAATTCCTACTGGAGTAGTATGGAATCTCAGTGTTATGAGCAAGGAGGCTGCGTTTCTCACTGATATTCAAAACCCCTGGATGCATAAGACTTCTCAAGCTCTGGAAAGGGTGTTTGGCCATCCAGTGCAATATAATCGATCGGGAGGGTCGATCCCAGCCGCGGGAATACTGCAGGAATTATTCAAAAAGCCAGTGATACTCACCGGGTTCACCCAACCAGATGATTGCATTCATGCTCCAAACGAAAATTATCCGCTAGAGATGTTTGAAAAGGGGATTGAAGCACTGCAGGCAATATATACTGCTTAAGCCTTCTTTGCTTTTCCCTGATTTTTGATTTCAGAGATGACCGCTTCCACCTCTGCATCCGATGCGAGATAGTACTTCTTCTGAAATTTCATATCGTCATCAAACTCATATACCAGTGGGATACTGTATGCGATGTTGAAGCCCATCACCTGATCTGGTGTCATCCCTTCGACATGCATACAAATAGCACGCATGCTGTTGTGACTGGCCGAAATGAGTACTTTTTTGCCTGACTTGATGGTGGGCATGATCTCCTCAGTCCAATAGGGCACAGCACGGGCAACGGTATCCTTGAGACTCTCACCAAGTGGTATCTCAGTAGGAGAAAGATGTGCATATCGGGGATCATGTTTTGGATTTCTTGGATCATCTTCTGTCAATAGGGGGGGTGGGGTATCATAACTACGTCGCCATATCTGAACCTGATCCTCACCATATTTTGCAGCAGTCTCAGCTTTGTTCAGTCCTTGCAGAGCACCATAATGTCGCTCATTGAGTTTCCATGAGGTTTTAACGGGGATATACATCTGGTCATTCGCTTCAAGGACCGTCCATAGGGTTCGGATTGCTCGCTTCAAATATGAGGTATATGCGATATCAAAGGTAAATCCCGCCTCTTTTAAACGAGGAGCAAATTTTCTCGTCTGCTCAATCCCTTCGGGGGTCACGTCAATATCAGTCCATCCGGTGAACTTGTCAGCCCATGAGGTTTTGCCATGTCGTACGAAAACGAGTTTGTGCATAGATATGAATTTCCCAAATTTAAGATTACTCTTGAGGTTGTGGACTGATCTCGACTGGCGTGCTTTTGCTCGTCTGTTCCTTCAACGGGGCAGTCACAGTGATCTCCGTTTCAGAAACAGCTATATCATATCCAGTATCAAAATCTGCACATCCTTTCCATTCCGCACCATTTTTGTCTTTCAAAGATGGATCTGTGGGGAGTTTGGGGAGATATACATTACCGCCCTTACGGGTGAGAGACTCACACAAATGTATCATATCTGGCCCAGATGAGCTAGCAAACCTGATAGGTCCAGATGATTTTGTTGATATGCTCTGGATGAGTTCGCGGCCTGTTCCACTTATTGATACTTCGATAGCTCTTTGAATTATCTCAACATCTGCATTACGACTTATATTCCGTGCCTCTCGGAATTTTGCTGCAGGATTGATGGCAAGCAGCGCGATCACCATCGGCATAATCAACAGGAATGGCAAAATGGGGAGTACGGTAAGGAGTATTTTTACCCAGATTTTCCACTTTGGCCAAATCCACATAACTATGATGCCGATTGGCAATGCAAATAAGAGCAATAGAATAGTGACAATAGTGGGTGTACTGCCAGCAGGTTGAACTACTGTTTGGTTTGGTTGTAACGGTTGAGGATTAGTATTGTTAGAGACTGGCAGAACAGAAGGTTTGTCTTCTCCCAACGGAGACATGTTTGATTTTTGTTCCATAGTATGATTTTTAGTATACAGTTGCCTACAGTCAGAGTCAAAATCTGACCTTCATCTGTCGCCTTAGTATCCAGCCTCGATCTCGAGGAGCCGATTGTACTTACTCAGTCGATCAGACCTGCTCATAGAACCTGTTTTGATGAACTCAGCACCACACGCATATGCCAAATCAGCGATAAAGTTGTCCTCAGTCTCGCCAGATCGATGTGAAATAGCGATTTTCCATCCGGCATCTTGTGCCATTCGGATTGCGTCAACCGTCTCAGAGAGAGAACCGATCTGATTCACCTTCACCAGGACTGCGCTGGAGGCCTTTTCCTCGATCCCGCGCTTGATTCGCTTTGGATTCGTCACCAGGAGATCATCGCCAACAACTTGGAACTCATACTTACTACCCAACTCGGTAAACTTCTTGAAAGCTGCCCAATCATCTTCGGCGAACGGATCCTCAAATGACTCAATATTATATTTTTGGCCGATTTTTGAATAAAACTCAGTCAGCTGATCGGGAGTGAGCACCTCGCCAGTCTTTTGCATAACATATTTGCCATCTTTGAAAAACTCAGTCGCAGCAGAATCAAGAGCAAATCCGAAATCCTTCGTATTTGTATATCCCAGATCCTGGGCCGCTTGGATGATCTCAGCGAGAACTTCCTCATTGCTTGATAGAGCTGGTGAGTAACCTCCCTCATCCCCAACGAGTGTAGAAAGCTTCTTCTTTTTGAGATTTTTGCCCAACTGCTGGAAGATCTCGGCTGCGATACGAGTCGACTGAGTCGGAATGTTAGATTTTGGAACAATCATGAACTCTTGGATATCAAAATTCCATCCTGCATGCTTGCCACCATTTACCACGTTGACCATAAGCCGTGGAAAGTTCGCCTTACGATCTGCAAAAAACGCATCATGCAAATATTCCCATCGTTTTTTACCTTGGACCGCTGCAGCAGCCTTTGAAACTGCCATACTGACAGCGAGGATCGCATTTGCACCCAATTTTCCTTTATTTTCTGTCCCGTCCAACGCAATCATTTTCTCATCAATTGCTCGCTGGTCCAGGACGGACATGCCTTTGAGGGCAGGGGAAATGATCTTATTCACATTTTTTACTGCTGTCAGGACACCTTGGCCCATATGGCGCTTTGCATCACCATCGCGCAGCTCGACAGCCTCGTGAGCTCCTGTAGAGGCACCTGAGGGTACTGAAGATCGGAATAATCTGCCATCCTGTAGCTTCAAAAATACTCGGATGGTTGGTTTGCCTCGTGAATCTAGGATTTCGAGCGCGTTGAGGGAAGAGATGATAGACATATACGGCAGTTTACCACAAAACCATTAAATGGTATACTTCCTCCTTAAACATGGATACACCTGCCCAAACGTACGGAACGGTCGTATTTATTCTCAAATATTTTCCTTTTCCAGCTGATACCGGTGGAAAACTAGCTTCATACGGTCGGATTGTGGGACTAGCCCGAATTACGCCAGTCTGCATCATACTCTTGCCAATGGATGATAGTGAAGAAAATGTCGAAAAATATGACTTTAGCACGCCGAAAAAACTCGGCATTGAGGTGCTTGACTTGCGTGGATTTACAAAACAGAAGGTCATGGAGGAGATAGAAGCATTCTTGAAGCTCAAAAAACCAAAGACACTATTTCTTGAGGCTCATTTGTTCGTGGAATTCCTCAATACGTCAGTTAGAAATGACCAAACCATCAAAAAAGTGGTTGTATGCTATGACATACATCGCAAGCTCGAAGCGGCGAATATGCACAGAGAATCGCTACTCAAACGTGTCGTTTTCTGGCTATTTCAGTGGACATTTGATCTGCGAGAAAAAAGAAATCTTGAGGTTGCTGATGTTGTAGTCACCGTTTCATTGAGAGACAAGGAGCACTTTATGAGCTATGGGCTCAAGCGCGTTGTATATATCCCACAGCTTATTTCTATACCGACAAGTTATTGGCACGGTGAGGATTCTGACTACTCTATTTTTGTCGCCTCTTCACTCTGGCACTATCCCAATCGTGAAGGACTCGCGTGGTTTCTGAAGACGGTCGCGCCCCTGATAATGCAGAAATATCCAGATTTTCGCCTGAAAATAGTTGGAGACATCAAAAAGGCAGATCAAATCTCGACCACTTCAAATGTGACGTATCTCGGGTATCTTTCTAGAGATGAGTTGTCTGAGCAAATATCCGGCGCAGCATTTTCAATCGTGCCCATATTGAGTGGTTCGGGCACAAAGTTCAAACTACTCGAGTCTTTGAGCATGCACGTTCCAGTCGTTGCAACCGATCATGCACGTGAGGGTCTCCCAGATGAGCGGGCGATCCCATTCGTTTGCTCAAGCGATCCAATGGTATTTTCTGAAGAAGTATGCAAACTAATGCTAGATAGAGTGTATAGAAGGGATATGTCACAAAAGTGCGGAATGTATTTCGAGAAGCACTTTGATTCTCCTCGCACGCTTCAAAAATGGCTAGAAGTCATGAAATAAACCATATGGGAACATCTCCAGAAAAAGGAACAGTATTGGTCGCTGTTTTTGCCCATCCTGACGATGAGGCATTTATGTTTAGCGGAACGATTTCACTCTACCTCAACAAGGGAATCCCCGTATATCTCATATGCGCAATGACAGACTCAGATGGAAGGGACATTCGGAGGAAGGAAATGCACGCGAGTGCGAAGAAGCTTGGTGTTACGGGGTTGCACATACTCGGGTATTCAGATGGCTCTATCGGCCATCATGCATACCATCAGATATCAAATGACATAAAGAGTAAAATTCTTGAAGTCTCACGCCTTCATCCAGAGGCGCCTTTGCGTATTCTCACCATTGAGCCGAGGGGGGTATCTGGTCATATCGATCACTGTTTCATTTCCTCAGTCACAGCACATGTCTTTTACCAGCTTCCCCAATGTAAAAAGTTGATGTATTTCTGTAAAAGTATCGACCAAAAACCCTCTCGCAATCCAGACTATTTCGTTTACTCGCCGCCAGGGTACCCCTTAGACCAAATACATGAGTCATACGACATTACATCAGTGTGGGACAAAAAAAAGGCGGCAATACTCTGTCACACCAGCCAGATCATTGATCAATATGCGCAGATAGACAGCAGACCGCTCAGTTATTTTAATCCTGAGCATTTTATCGTGCTCGAGCAGGATTATAAAGGTCAGAAGATTAACTAATTATTCATACAGCTGACGGAGGACCTTTTCTACATATTCTTTACTTTTTTCAGTTGATATAACGAGCGGACTCCTTTGATTATCAGATTCACTGCTCGTCAGGATAAGTTCGTTGTGTTTTTTGAGATACGCAACCATGCTTTTTGCTCCCAAATATCCCTGTGTGAACGCTTTTATACCGCTGATTTGGTAGATCATATCCCGGACCAGCTCGTAGTGAGTGCAGCCGGTATAGATGGTCTGACCGGGATCCGGAACAAGAGAGAGATACTCTCTTAATAAATTACTGATAGTGGGAGATTTTTGGAGATCATCCTCCTTTTCGATAGCGCTTGCGAGCTCTGGACAGGCTATCTCGATAAGCTCAATGTCACTTCCCAGCTTCTTGAGTTCGTGTGAATATGAGTCGGCTTTTACGGTCGCCTCAGTTGCGAGAAGATAGATTTTCTTCTTTCCGCTCGCAATCATATGCTCGATCGTCGGACGGATGATCCCTAGTACTCTTCGATCGGGAAAGTGGCGGGGGAGCCACTCTTGTTGGATGCGAGGAAGCACAGTCGTTGCTGTATTACAGGCAAGGATGACGAGCTTACACTCGTTGTCGAACATTTCGCGGAGCGCGTCGGTAGTCAGCTTGTATAACTCGTCCGGAGATTTGTCCCCATAGGGCATGTGAGCGTTGTCGGCGTAGTACATGTACTCATATTGGGGCAAATCATGCATAGCCCATCGAAGGACTGTTGTGCCACCGATGCCAGAGTCGAAAAATCCAATTTTCATACAGGTATTTCACTCGAGAGTAGTGATAAATCGCGAAGCCATTGACCCGCTCCTTGCTATAATCATCTCCGATGATAGTACTATTATACCTTTTTACGGTGACGACACGGCTTGCAGTCTGGGTCCTTCGACGTATTGGGAAAAACGGCACTGCTTTGCCAGGATTATGGGTCGAGCGGTACGCTCCTGGACTGATAGGACAGTTTGCGCGCAGATACTCACATACTATCCTGATCACGGGGACCAACGGTAAAACGACTACCCAACATGCACTTGGTGCCATTTTGGGCGAATCTGGATATCAAGTCGTACACAATGCAAGCGGCTCAAACATGCTGCGCGGTATCGCAACGACCCTTATGCACGCTGGTCCGCCCCATCACAAAAGCGTTCTGTTGCTTGAAGTTGAGGAGGGGACCATGCCGCGACTGACCCGCCATCTCCAGGCTGACGTCATCGTCATCACTAATCTTTTTCGCGACCAGCTTGATGCATATGGCGAGCTACATACTACCTCGCGATACATCCGCACAGCGTGTGAGCGCTGTCCCGATGCGACGCTTCTCATCAATGGCGATGATCCTCTTGTTGTGGATCTCGTCAGGGCACTGCCTCATCGACTCGTGACGTATGGCATCGCTCCATCATATCGCACATCTATGCCGTACGAAGGATCGGTAATAGAAAGTCCAAAAACAGTCGGAGCTCGCCTGATAGAGATAGGCGCTGATTTATCAAGTGTCATCACCTGCGATGATCTTATTGATGGGAAAGGGTCCGAGTGCCTTATTCATTTTCAGCCGCCAGGTATTTACAATGTATACAATGCATTGGCGGCATACTCAGTAGGGAGGCTATTTCACCTCTCTCACCGTGCCATCATCAACGCCATAGAGCAGGTCAGAGCTCCGTATGGACGTGGGGAAAAAGTGGAATTTCTGCACGATGGCAAACCACTTTCTTTCCATATTTTTCTCGTGAAAAATCCTGCTGGATTCGGACAGGTGTGGCAGCTCATACGTCAGATATCTGACCAAAATCTGATTATTGGTCTCAATGATCAGATTGCAGATGGAAGGGATGTGAGCTGGATATGGGATATTGATCTTGAAAAAAGCTTACCTGGAGCCCCAAGCATACACTCAATCCATTTCACTGGACACCGTTCATATGATATGGCAACACGTTTCAAGTACGCTGAGATTCGCTCTTCACAGACTATGATCGAGCCTGATATTACTCGATGCATCGATTCGTGTATTTCAAACCCAACGCAATCGGGCCAATATACGGTACTTGTCACGTATACGGCGATGAATCACGTGAGACACGTATTGTCGAAATATACTTCTATCCGCTCATATTCATCAACATCCCTATGAAACTCACTCTTGTCCACCTTTTTCCCAAACTTATGAACATATATGGAGATCGTGGCAATATTCTCGCTCTTACCAAGCGATGCGAGTGGAGGGGGATAGAGATAGAGTATGTGCCCGTTGATACGCGAGACGATTTTGACAAAATATCATCAGGAGACCTCTTTTTCTTTGGTGGCGGTCAAGACCGGGATCAGATGCGTGTCTGGGACGAGATTTCCCCCGAAAAAGATAGCCTGTCAGAACTCATACAAGCTCGTGTTGACGCACACGCAGTCTTCTTGCTCATTTGTGGAGGGTATCAACTGTTTGGGAAGTATTTTCTCGATGCCACGGGTCATCATATACCAGGTCTTGGAATACTTGATATGACGACAGTTGCTCCTGGATCGCAGGTCAAAGAGCGCTGTATTGGTAACATTGTGATTGAAGCTAGTCTTCCGATATCCCCCAAAACACTTATCGGATTCGAAAATCATGGTGGCCAAACTAAGCTTGGTCATGGGCTCAAACCCTTGGGAAAGGTGCTCAAAGGATTTGGAGATAATGTCACTGACGGCGTCGAGGGGTGCATACACAAAAATGTCTATGGTTGCTATATGCACGGCGCTTTGCTTCCAAAGAACCCACAATTTGCTGATTTCCTCATTAGTCAGTCGCTTCAGACGAAGTACAGGGACAACTCAATCAGCCTAAAACCGCTTGATGATTCGCTTGAGCTTGAAACACATACTGAAGTAATAAAAATGGTACTATAAATCAGTTAATCCGTATGTCAGAAAAACTGAAAACAATCATTCTCATAGCTCTCATCTTTGTCGCCGTAGCCTTTATCCTATTTACCCGCGCTGGATACCAAACGAACTTCCTCAGCTCTTTTAAATAGTGTATTGTGTCGCGACTGAATCCATCTTCTCGACACGTCTGACCATACGTTCTTCTGATCCTGGTTTTGACTGTATCATAGCCATGATGAAGGCCAATGCGTCATCAATAGGAGTGAAATCACTGCCCAATGCGAGAATATTCGCATGATCCCAAACTCTGCCATGTTCTACTTGCTTGAGCGTGTGGCCAAGGACACAATAGATGCCTGTGTACCTATTTGCCGTTATAGATACCCCAACACCTGAGCCACATATGACTACTCCGATTGAGTCGAGTGGGTCCTTTTTCATCACTGCAACGACAGCGTGTGCTGCATCTGGGTCGTCATCTATAGGGTCAAGTGGATGATCCCATACATCGACAATATCAATGTGTTTCTCGCGTAACTTCTGGATAAGCTCCACCTTGTAGGTGTGACCCCGGTGATCAGCAGCGATATAGATCTTCATATGTAGTATGAGTATACTACACTCGATATGTACGTCGATACACATTGCCACCTCAACTTCCATGCTTTTGAAGGTGGAACAGAAAAGATTCTCACCCGTGCTGCAGCTGCTGGAGTGACGTGTATTATCATTCCGGGAACGGATTTGGTGACGTCTCAAAAAGCGTTAGATATTGTGCATGAATTCCCACAGTGTTATGCTGCGGTCGGTATACATCCTCATCATGTCCTCTCGTACATTGACACCCCTGGGGCTCTCGAAAAGGATATATCGACTCTGACACAGATGCTCGCCCAAGACAATGTAGTCGCAATTGGTGAAATAGGGTTGGATCGACATGTCTATACAGTTTCCAAATATGGTCCCGAAGTGCACGTATCACCCGAGTATTTTTCGCTGCAACTTCAGGCTTTTCGTATGCAAATTCAGCTCGCTATCCAATCACACAAATCTGTTGTGATACACAATCGTGAGTGTAGCGACGACATCTTGCAGTTTTTTGCAGATATGTCTCCATCTGACTTAACCCTTTTGCAGAATAGAGTCGTCCTTCATTGTTGTGAGAGTGACGACAGATTGCTCGAGTTGGCGGTCCGTCAGAAATTTTTTATTGGAGTTGATGGCGACGTCACTTTTGATATTTTAAAACAGGATTTTATACGCCGTGTCCCTCTTGAGAGGTTGGTTTTGGAAACTGACGCTCCATATATACTCCCAGAACCAGTGAGAAGCCAGAAAAGACAGCCAAATCACCCAGCATTTATTCCGCTTATTGCTGCAAAAGTCGCAGATCTTATGGGTGTTTCGATTGAAGAAGTCGCGCGCCAAACCACAACAAACGCCTACGAACTATATCATCTACCACAGTAGAAGATTGGTTATTGCTGCAAAAATGAAGCCGAGCTCATACGCTTCAAAATGCCATCCAATGACGCCTCCGAAAGTAAATATTCCTATCATCAATAAGGTATCCGATCCTCGACTGTTGCCTACAGCATAGCGAATAAGCAGTGTAAAAAATACACAGGCAAGGACGTAGAGAAGGAGTGGTGTCATAGGTCTCCAAGTAAAACTCTCCAGTCTTCGGCAAACCGCTCTTTGTTATATGTTGTCTGGTGTTGATATGCCTCTGCACCTTTTTGTTCACGTTGGACGTGATCATCCGCACATATATGCAGTGTCTGCACAATAGCGTCAGGTTTTTCAGGATCCACGAAGATTGCCCCTTTGTCCTGTGATACTTCGTGAAATATGGGGCGGTCAGCCAATATTGAGGGAGTTGACTGCTTAGCAGCTTCCAAATATGAAAACCCGAATCCTTCATCACGAGAGATGAGGATGTTATAGATGGCGTTTTTGTATAGGTGAGCCAGTTCCTGATCATTGATCAAGCCGGTACAAATGACGCGGGGATCATCTGCAACGAGTTTGTGGAAGCTGGCCAATTCTTTTTGCCAGGGATGTGGATGTTTTGGGATTTCTTCGGTAAATGCTTTTCCAACACAAACGAGTGTGAATGGGGTATCTTTGATTGCCTTTGCTATATTTAGTATGTTTTTGTTCCAGTTAACGTCACCTACATAAATGAAATACCCCTGCTTTTTCAGATTGTATTTTACAAGCGTGTCATTTGTACGTTCTTGCTCAGGTTGTATTTGCGCGCTTGCGTAAGGGTATATGACCTGTATCTTTTCAGGTTGTATACCACATATGGTGACCAGGTCCTGTTTTGAGGACTGGCTATCGGTGACGATTGTATCGAGTTTGCGGGCCAATCGAATATTGACACGTGATCGTAGTCGGCCTCGAAATCCAAGGGGAAATCCTTTTGGGTACTTGAGTGGGATGATATCGTGAATTATGGTAATTTTCCGCGTATTAATCTTGTCAATATACGACTTAGCGACATCACCAATCAAGTTAAAAAATGGGTGGATAATCGTTGATGGAGAGATGGCTGACGCAAGGTTGGATAGAGGAACGAGACTGGGGATCGATTCTTTGAGAAGTGAAACATATCTACCAACTCCGCGAAAAGTTGAGGACTTACCAGCAGTTTCCCAGATATATATCTGTTGCATGATGATCTATTATACCTTGATCTGGTCTCCAGAGAGTACGTTTCTTATATTCTGTATATCCAGTCCTATTTGGCGCAACAGCGAAGGAGCATCTACAAATGCTTGTACGGGGCGTATATATGAAATCATTGCAAATGAAATGCGCGCTGGATCATACGAAATGATATTTTGAGGCTCTACGTCAATGATATTTAGTTCAAGGGAGATGTCTTGATCTGTGAATGTTGGTTTCGGACCATAATGTATGGCTGCTGGATATTGTTTTGTTTCTCCCGTTTTGGTGTCAGTGAGGAGTATATATCCTGCATAAATACCATGCTTGTATCCGAAATCTGGGGGTATGGCCACGTTGATTGTCGGAACAAGTATTTTTTTGCCACGACCGAGTCCGGATACTTGATGTGTTGAAAACAGTTTCATGAATGTGTGGTGTGGGTTTTCGTGACGACTGTATGTTCGTTGGTGCGTGGTCGTTGATTTTTTACGATCCGGTACATAGCCATGACCATGATGAGTGCTGCGAGGTATTGCGATGGCATGAGGTAGGCGCCATGTACCGCATCGATCACCAGTCCAGTGATAGGAAAGGCAAGCTCAATGATGCAAGATACATGTGCTGGCACGTGCTGAAGGCCTTTGTAATATATGAGAAGGGCGACCATGCCCGTGCTAGATGCAATAAGCCCAAGAGAAATGTACTGATCTGAAGACAGTGTCAGCAGAGTGTTTTGAGTCCCCGTTGCTAATACGACGATACCAGCGATGATACTGGTCAATACAAATCGGATGAAAGTGACCGTGAACATAGACTTTCTTTGTAGAAGATACCGAGAAAATATTGTTGATACACCCCAGCTAGCTGCAGCAATCAGTGCGAGCCCAGCAGCGATAGTGTAGGGAGATTGTGTGTCAATTTTGACTTGACCACCCGGAAACGTCATGAAAACTCCAGCACATATTGCCAGGAGTGCCCATATCAAAAATCCCTTAGATGGCTTTTCCTTCAAGAAGATATAAGCTGCGCTGATAGTAAATAATGGCTGTATTTTTTGAATGAGAAAGACAATGCTAAACGGAATGTAGTTTACCCGTGCCAACGCAGATGTGAAAGCGAGTGTCCCTACTAATCCTGAAAAAAGTGATATGAAAAGTGCGGAAAACATCATTTTTTTTGTAAATCCTTTGAGGTCGATAGGGCGTCTTTTAATGAGAATTATGAGAGACAAGAGGATGAGGCCCAAGATATGTTCCCCAAAGACAATGACAAATGGCTGCACTGTATACAGCTTGCTTCGGAGAAGGCCATCAAAACCCCATAAAACCGCTGCAACTAGAATGTAAAGGTGGTACATGAATATGTTTGTTGGATTATAACAAAAAGCCCATTGTCGATATCGGAAAGATCTGTTTTGGCAGCGGCTAACGTCATTCTGGCTCGGCACTTCCCTCGAAGATAACTCCTTTGAGCTCAGGGTGGAGGCGATACAGTACTTTGAGGGTATTTTTCATATGTCCTGCATATCGATAATGTGCACCTATGCCGGTACGCAGCTCGGCTTCGTAAATGTATTTTTCGAGGGTAGTGACATGCTCAAATGGCATCGTGTGCCCGAGTAAGTAATCATAGACATATGTGAAATCGCCCTTATTTATTTTTTGGATCATTTGTGGAATGAGGCGGTTTGGGTATTTTGAGAGAATCTCAAGCTCTTTTGTCATTTTTGAGTTGGGAGATTGATCAATCGCAACATGAAAGCCATTTGGTTTAAAAATGCTTAGTTTATTGCCCGTTCGATGTCGGTTGAGATCGCGCAGTTCGGCAAATGCAATTCTTTTCCATCCAAACTTCACTGTCATCATTCGAACCGCATCCCCACAAAGTGAGTATCTATTTTTTCTATTCGATAAATATTTCTTTAGATTTGTCTTTTTATCTTCGTAAAGCCTCAAATATGCTCCATCATCAGCTCCATTTGTTACTTTATATTCTCTCAGAGCCTCAAATGACTGTTGGAATACATCTCTCGTCTCTTGCTTGTATGCGGCGTGCTTTATGAGTCGGGGCGTTGCAAAAGCTAGTTCATCACGCATCTTTTCTCCGATTGTATTAAGCTCCTTATATGGCACGGACAGGAGAAGTGATATGAGCTCGACCCAGTTTCGAGCTGACATGGTGAGCATGAGATTGGTCAGTGCGCACGCAGGCAAAAATACACGTGCACGATCAAATGCGAAGTTGCGAATCATCCGCTGTAGCCGCTTTACTCCCTTTTCTGATGTGTCCTCAATGACTTCGCGGGGGAGATTCATGAGCTCTGGACTTTTTTCTGCGAGATTCGTCCACATCTGAGCGGCTTTCTCATACAGCTCAAATGCTTTTTTTGTGTGAGCCAAATATGATTTCTTATTACGTATTCCAAGCGATTCAGGTCGAGCAATGCTTGTAGAACTGTATTTGATATAGCGGGTTGATGATTCTTGGCCTGATCCGGTTGGGGATTGGGCCCAAAGGTAGTATGCGGCGAATACTGATACCCCATCTATAAACATTGCCACTGGTGCCATATCTGCGATCGAGGCATGGCCATAGTCGACCATCCGAAATATCCCGTCAACTGATTTGTCCACGTTGGCCCAGTCGATTTTTGCGACTATTTGATCGAGTCCTTCGTTGTTGCGCGAGTATCGAGCTCCAGTAGCAGCCAGCAGCTCTGGTGTTAGAGCTATCCCACCTCGTTTTTCGTGAGCCTGTGTTGGGCGTAGAGCGACATAGCGTATCTTCATATGAGATTGATTATATAATAGGCACTCGATAATGAAATATCACTTTATGTATCATGGATTATTCATACTCTCTTCCAGATAAATTGATTGCAAAAGCGCCACAAGAGCCTAGAGACTCATCTAGGCTGTTGGTTTATGACTCCGTGAGAGATCTTGTGCATTTTGATATATTCAGAAATATCGCTCATTATCTTCCAGGCGGCGCACTTGTTGTTTTGAATAATACTCACGTTTCTCCAGCACGGATTGAGCTGCAAAAGAAGACGGGAGGGAAAGTCATCTGCTTGTTTCTCATGAATGAGCCAGAAGAAGGTCAAAATGAGGTCAAAGTGATGCTTGATCGCAAAATTGAGATTGGCCAATCGCTCTATCTGCGTAGTTGTGAGATCGCCCAAATTAGTGCGCATCGGGAGGGCTCGGTATTTATTGCAACTCTATTGATCACGAGGCAACAGCTCTTCGATATATTAGAAAAAGAGGGGAATATGCCTATACCGCTCTATTTAAGGAGTACGACACTAAGTGAAGGTGAGCTGCAAGAGAAGTATCAAACTGTGTTTGCGCAAAAAAACTCTAGTTCGAGAATAGACGCACTCTCATCAGTCGCCGCTCCCACAGCTAGTCTGCATATCACAGAAAGGGTACTCCGCAGCTTTGCTGATAAGTTGATTGATACCACAGATGTGAAATTGGAGGTAGGCATGGGTACATTTGCCCCGTTGACTGAGTCGCATATACGTGAAGGCAAGCTCCATACAGAATGGTGTGGCATACCCCCAGGGAGTATACAAAAGATTTTGAAAGCGAAAGAGGAGAAGCGACCTGTTGTGGCTGTTGGTACGACTGTCGTTCGGACACTTGAGTCGTGGGCTGGTACATCTTCAAGTTTCAATTTTCAACCAACTCAGATATTCATCAAACCAGGACACGTATTCCATATTGTCGATATGCTTGTCACGAATTTTCATATACCAAACTCATCCCTCATGATGTTGGTCCAGGCTCTTTTGACAGCGAAAAAGTCCAGAAAATCACTCATTGACCTGTATGATATCGCTATCAGAGAAAACTTTCGATTTTATAGCTTTGGAGACGCGATGATCATCATTTGAAATATAGTATGAAAACTCTTTTTACCACCACATACCAGTCAAAAAAATCCGGGAGTCGAGCACGTCGAGGGGTCCTCCAAACTGCGCATGGAGCAGTTCAAACCCCGGCATTTGTACCTGTAGCCACTAAAGGTACGATAAAAGGTCTGACTCCTGCACAAATAGGCTCTATTCCACTCCAGATTTCATTCGTGAATACATATCATCTGGTAACCCATCCAGGTTCGGCCATTGTGCAAAGTGGGGGATATATTCATGCCTATTCAGGTATGCAGCAGCCACTTATGAGTGACTCTGGTGGATTTCAGGTTTTTTCTCTCGCAGAACGCGCACGCAGAGCAAAAGTTCGAGGTGATGAAGAGCCACTGCTGATATCTATTAACGAGTCTGGTGTGATGTTTAGATCCATATACGATGGCACTCTTATCGAATTTACCCCCGAAAAAAGCATGCAGTATCAAACGGAAATAGGAGCGGATATAAACATGGCATTCGATGAATGTACGTATCATCCAGCAACGCATGGATATGCGGAAAAGTCCATGAAGCGTACTCATGATTGGTTGACGAGGTGTATCGCGTATCGATCTGAACACAGGCACCCCACATATCAGCAATACCTATATGGAGTAATCCAGGGTTCGATGTATGAGGATCTGCGCATACAATCAGCTCAATATGTCACCAAGCAGCTCGTGGATGGTATCGCCATTGGTGGAGTGAGCGTCGGAGAAAGCAAGCAAGATATGCGTGATCAAGTAGGATGGGTGAGAGATTCACTACCAACCGACAAGCCCGTTCATCTCTTGGGTGTCGGCCACATAGATGACATTATTGAATTAGTCCATCACGGCATTGATACATTCGACTGTGTTGAGCCAACACGCTTGGCGCGCATGGGTATTTTAATTGATCTAAAGCATCTTGATAAACAGATCAACCAGTGGGAATCTCACGAGATAGACATAACACAAAATGTATATAAGTCAGAGATGAACGAGACCCTACTTGGTCTCCAAAATGCGGCACCTGTGACTTTTTCGTATGCACATCACTTATTCAAACAAAAGGAGCTTTTGGGATATACATACGCAACTATTCATAATCTCATGCAGATGGAAAGGCTCATGGCGCGTATTCGCGAAGAAATTGAGCAGGATAGAGTGTAGTTCCAACTCAGACTGAGTGGTCCTGGGTAAATCTGTCCCACGACATAGGCTCTTTTCCCTCGATTTGTACCGTGACTATTTTCATTGGCTGCTGAGCATCTATCTCTATGATCTTTAGCCTTTTATTCATCCCATTTTCAGTAATATGTGTCCATATACCTGGCCATGGGTGCAGGGCTTTCCAAAGGGTGTAAAGGGACACATGTGCGGGAATAAAGTTTATTTCTGACGGATTGCGTACGAGATACCTCGCGTAAACAGACATATTCTGCGTGTCGATATATCCATTATGAATCGCATTACGCAAACATTCTGGCGAAAGGTATCCATCTTCTCGACTATATCGCTGGGTGTATGTCGCTCGAGCGGAATCTTGAGGCTTTGGGACAATATGTAAGTTCGAATCGATCAGGTCAATGATCCCCCCAAATACTATTGGGAGTGCTTGAGTCAGTATAGACTGCGCGCTTGAATTAATCTCGATCGCGAAATTTTTTTGGAAAATAATATCGCCTGTATCCATTTGCGCATCCATTTGGATTAGACTCACTCCAGTCTCTTTTTCCTCAAGTAAGATAGGCATAGTTGTTGGGCTTGGCCCACGGTATTTGGGAAGAAGGGAAGGATGCACATTGATGAATCTACCCTTAAGTGTCTCTAGCAGCTCGGGACTGATGATCTCACCATAGGCAAATACGATAGCAACATTAATCTTTTTTGTGAGGAAAAGCTCTTTTAGCTTCTGAATATTTTTTCTTGCCGACATATCAAAAACAGGAATATGTTCGTGTTCAGCAATCATCTTTACGGGACTTTTTTTGAGTGCGAGCCCGCGACCTGATGGCTTATCTTCCGGGCACACGACAAGATCAATTTGATAGGTCACATTACATTTGGGCGATTGCGCAAGCATCTGGAGTAGCTCAGCCGAAAACTGTGGACTTCCAAAATAAGCTATGTGCAACATAGGGGTCAGTAGGATGTAATAGACTCGAGGACTAGCTCTCGATAAGGACGAGCAACTTTAACGAATATATCCCTCGTACCAAGTGACGTTTTTTCATATCCAAGTGCAGTCAATTCGGCTTCGTCAGATGCTGTTGAATCTGAACAGGCTATTTGGACTAATGGGTCTGATGTCTTAGGAATGAGATAGCTGACTTGACAGGGTTGATCAATAACCCTTTTGAGTGCGGGTATTTGTAGGCCTGGGGAAGGGGTAAGAGCGAGTCGACTTTGTAGCTTGAAAAGATACTCGTTGACCTCTGTATTTTTTTGAATATAGCTACCATATCGCACAGAAATGACGACAAGGAGTAGTAAGGCAAGAGCAATCAAAAAAGCATACGGGATATATCGTCTGTGCATTCACGTATTATACGTGAGATTGATTGTAATGAGATGTAGACTGGCGAAGCGGATCAAAGGGCCATCAGCTGGCGATTGACAGGACTCTTTCATGCTGTTATCATATGTTTGTCCTCCATACGAACTCGTACGTTAGAAACTTTTTCTTGACAACATAATATCAGGGTAATGCACGTAGTGCACACAAGGCTTGATCTTAAAACATTTTGATGTATTGAGTCGGCTCAAACCCATTTCTACCGAGAAAAAGTCCATAACTCAGTACGGTCGAGGAGGATATTTTCTCCTCCCTTAGCCTTCGGAAATGACTTTAGTTTATTAGTATTTTTTAATAGTTTCACTACATATGTCTTCTCAACCAACTACATCTACTCCTATGAGTCCTTCTTTGAAAATTGACGATATCTTGGATACATTACAGTTCTCTCCATCTCCAATGGAGCAAAATGACACCAAAGCACCAGCTGCTCCGTCATCTGCTCACTCTGCACCTGTAGTTGCGGAACAGAAATCACCTGAAACCAATCGTATGCCGCCTCGACAACCTGCATATGATCCAAGTCTCGAGCAACAAAATAGACTTGAAGAAGATCTGAAAGTCAGTTATGAGGCAAGTGGGATACTCGAAACGACTCCAGCGGGATATGGCTTTTTGCGTAAAAACTTCGAGCTGAATCCAGCATCGGATATCTATATTTCTCCTTCTCAAATCAAGCGATTTTGGTTACGAAAAGGGGATATGATCGAGGGTGTTGCGCGTGCACCCAAAAATGGTGAAAGATATCACAGTCTTTTGTTGGTTCAGAAAATCAACGGCAAATCGATGACAGAACAGGAGAGCCAATCGCGAACCAATTTCGACAACTTAACCTCAGTACATCCCAATCGACAGATCAAGTTAGAGTATGCACAAGATATCATTGGCAACAGAATAGTCGACATGGTGTCGCCAATTGGATTTGGACAACGTGCGCTCATCGTTTCTCAGCCAAAAGCGGGGAAAACTACTTTTTTGCGTGAAATAGCTCAAGGCATAGCGATCAATCATCCCGAAGTACACTTGCTTGCCATATTGATTGGTGAGCGGCCGGAAGAAGTCACAGAGATAAAACGATTTATCAAAGGTGAAGTTGCTGCATCTCATTTCGATGAGCCCCCACGAGAGCAGGTAAAAGTGGCAAATCTAGCACTTGAACGTGCTCGTAGACTCGTTGAGCAAGGGGAAGACGTAGTGGTCCTCCTTGACTCGATCACTCGCCTTGCACGTGCTTATAACCTTGCAGGTCCGATGGAAGAAGCCTCTCCAGAGCAGAATTTTGGAAATCATGACAATAGATATGGACGCAATCGGGGACAAAAGAGATACGGGTATCAAGAAAGAGGCGGAGACTACGGTCAAAGTAATCGCGGCTCAATGTCAGGCGGAATGAGTCAATCAGCGATGTTCCCTGCGAAGAAATTCCTTGGCGCAGCTCGTAATTGTGAAGAGGGAGGATCACTCACTATCATTGGCACAGCCTTGGTCGGAACAGAAAGTCGCATGGATGACCTGATTTACGAAGAGTTCAAGGGCACCGGCAACATGGAGATCCATCTCGATCGTCATTTTGCAGAAAAACGTATTTTCCCTGCTATTGACATACTCAAATCTGGGACTAGAAAAGAAGAGCTTCTCTATGATGAGGCGACGTATAAGAAAATCATCACATTGAGACGAATGCTTGCATTATTGACCCCAGAAGAAGCTCTGACAAACATGATTGAAAAGCTGAAAAAAACCAAATCCAACAAAGAGTTTCTTGATCAGCTTGCCCGCTGAGTATGTGATATAGTTTTATATCTAAACTATGCCAAAAGATACAGGTGCGTTTGTCATCACGTCTGACCAGATCTCAAAGCGAGTTAATCGTATCATTGGTCAGCTCAAAGGGATTCAGAAAATGGTTGACGACACCCGCGACTGCAATGAGATCATACAACAGGTCTCCGCAGTCAAAAAAGCCATAGATAGCCTCACCGAGGAAGTGGTCATGAAAGATATCATCGAGTACATTCCTCCTATCCGAAAGAAAGAAATCCTCGAAATGGTTCATAGGGCGATTTCATTATAAAATCAGCATACATCTATGAGTTCAACGCTCCATAATATCGTGATCATTGGTGGTGGCCCAGCCGGTCTTTCTTCGGCTATTTATCTCGCCCGCGCAGGGCTTAAACCTCTTGTTTTTGCAGGATCTCCTCCCGGTGGCCAACTTATGCTGACGACCGAAGTAGAAAACTTTCCAGGCATTCCAAAGAAGATGGGTCCAGATCTGATCGCCGGGATGCGTGCACAGGCAGAATCATTTGGTGCGCAGATTCTTGATATCAATGTCACATCCATCGCTCATGACATCGGATCTATCCAAATCGATACTGAAGCCGAGGATGCACTCGCGCATGTTTCAGCGAGATCTCTATTAATAGCAACTGGAGCAAAAGCATTGTGGCTTGGTCTACCAAATGAAACACGATTGCGCGGAAGAGGAGTGAGTGCCTGCGCAACATGCGATGGATTTTTTTTCAGAAACAAAACAATAGCCGTGATTGGTGGGGGCGATACGGCAGTTGAGGAAGCGCTTCATTTGACAAAATATGCCTCAAAGGTGATTCTTGTCCATAGAAGGGATGTATTGCGCGCCAGCAAGATTATGCAGGATCGTTTAGCCGGGAACCCCACAATAAAACTTCTCCTCAATGCCCAAATTATTGATATTCTTGGAGATCAGAAAGTCTCGGGTCTCAAAGTTCAGATTTCTGATGAAAAAAAGCCAAAAGAAATCCCGTTAGAAGGAATATTTATTGCTATTGGACACAAGCCTGATACAGGACTCTGTGAAGGGATCCTTGATCTTGATGCGAAAGGATATATCATGACAAATGCGAGACTCGCTGAGTATATGCTGATTCATGGGACAGATGAGAAATATTCAAAAAGAATCAAGAGTATCCAAGAGCAGTCACACTACTTTGCCTCACATACAAATAAGGTCGGAATTTTTGCAGCGGGGGACTGTGTAGACAGTGCATATCGTCAGGCTGCAACAGCCTCTGGTATGGGTGTTGGCGCGTCTTTGGATATAGAAAAATACCTCGAGCAGTGAGAGCATCCTTGGTTTCTTCAGAAACGTAGAGGTATAATCTATTTGAAACCCATGACTTATAAATCTGAATTCCTCACATTTCTTGGCAAATATATCGTAACGAGGGTGCTCTTTTTCGCTACTCGTTTTGGGTATATCAAACGATTTCTTACCGGATCGCTCATCCAGGATAGGGGTAAATACTCTTCGCACATCGTCAATGCATCGTTTATTTTCTTATTGATGTTGATCGTGATCAGTGCCCCAACCATAGCCCAAAATCACCCCCTAGGGCAGTCTGAAGATATTAGGACAATATCACAAACTTCTCTCACTCAAGCTGAGATATTTCTTGATGAACAAGATATATCCGTCAATACAATTCGGGCTGGAGGACTCCGGGACAAGGTTATATCGTATCAGACGGTGAAGGGTGACACGTTAGAGTCAATCGCGAAAAAGTTCGATGTATCAACAAAGACAATCACCTGGGCAAATACTGATCTAGGGGCTACTCCCAAAGTTGGCACGATTGTCAAGATTGCTCCAGTGAGTGGAGTCGTTCACCATGTCGAGCCTGGGGAAAATATCTATCTCGTGGCGAAAAAATACGGTATCGATGCACAAAACATCGTCAACTTCCCGTTCAACGAGTTTAAAGATGATGCATTTACTTTGATCGGTGGATCAGACCTGGTGATACCAGGTGGGAGTATTGCTGAGCCAAAGCAGCCTATATTCGCGGATACATACGTGTTCGCACAAGTTCAGGCTGGAGTCAAAGGCTCGTCAAGCTTCATTTGGCCAACAAACGGGATTATCACTCAATACCCGGCTTCCTATCACATGGCTCTTGATATAGCCAACCCATCACAACCTCCAGTCATTGCGGCTGACACTGGCACGGTGATTTATTCGGGATGTTTTTCATGGGGATATGGATGTCACATCATTATCGATCACAACAACGGCTATCGATCGCTCTATGGCCACTTGTCTCGAAGAGATGTCGAACAAGGTGCGACTGTATCGCAGGGACAACAAATTGGGACAATGGGATCTACGGGAAGATCGACAGGGACTCACTTGCACTTTGAAATTCGCCAAGGATCAACACTCCTCAATCCGCAGAATTTTTTAAAGTAAACTTAGCCATATGGATTTGTCCCAAAAGAAGATTGGTGTAGTCATGGTCATCTTGGGTATATTTGGTGTCATTTTGCTCTGTATGAATCTAGTTGCCACAGTATTTATGCGGAAGGATGCCCAATCAACGCTCGGCACGGGTATGTATATGATGAGAAATGACTTCATCGTCACAGATCTCAAAATCGTTGAAAATACTCCGCGAGTAGCGCAAAATAAAAACCCATTTTTACTTGAAAAAGAGCAGCAGAAGGAGTTTTTACTAAAGGGAGTATATTTATATGATTTTGGTGGAACTACCAGCGCACACCTAGACAAGCAAGAGGAGAGGCTGGAGACATTGGCGCCAATCGCTATCCGCGCATGGTCGACGAATCCAGCTGTTACCGTTGGTATTTGTGCAAAGGACCGATCCACGTGTGATCGATCCTACATCCAGCGCATATCCGGGCAAGTGATACCCGTGACCTTTGCCCTGAGAGGTGGACAGGTGCTCATCGATTTTCCCTCAGAAAGCAAGCAGACCGATATAACTGGCCTCTTTGAGGCCGAGGCTGTTCCGGTGATTTTTAACTAAAAAGACATGGTGAGTATGCGCATAGTCATGCCTACCACCCCTGCTTACAGTAGATACGGTTTTTTCTATTGGAAAAGTTAGATAGTATGGTACAATAACGCGATGCAAGGGTCACAAAATCCGTCAACCTCTGTTTCGTCGCGCCACTTTCTTGAAGAGATTCAGAAAGTATCATGGCCAACACGTGCGGAGACTACGAGACTTACGCTTGTAGTCATCTTAGTTAGCTTGTTCGTAGGACTCTATGTTGGCATTTTGGACTTGGGTTTAACCCAGATGTTAGGTTTTTTAACAAAATAGTTGTTTCATAGTATATGTCTGCACATGTTCAGGAAATCAATACTGCTCCCGACAGCGCTCGTTGGTATGTTATTCATACTCAAACAGGTCATGAAGACCGCGTAAAAAAGAATCTTCAACAGAGAGTTGAATCTTTGGGAGTAGGGGACAAAATCTTTAACGTGATTGTTCCAACGAGAGAGACAATTGTTGTCAAAAGAGGAAAAAAAACAAAACAAGATGAACGCGTATTTCCAGGCTATATTCTAGTCCAAATGTCGCTCGATGATCAAACATGGCTCGTCGTACGGACAACTGAAGGTGTCACCGGATTCATTGGAGTTGGCCAAAAACCGACCCCAATATCTCAAAAAGAGGTAGAGGCAATCATGAAGTTCGTATCTCAGGAGCAGCCAAAGTTCAAAACAAAGTTTAGTCCAGGTGAAGCCGTCCGGATCATTGACGGTCCGTTTGGTGATTTTCTTGGCTCTGTTCAATCGATCGATGAAGACAAGGGTAAATTAACCGTTTTAGTCTCAATTTTTGATAGAGAGACTCCCATTGAGATTGATTTCTTGCAAGTTCACAAAATCTAAATACTATGGCAAAAAAACTAAAAACACTCATCAAGCTCAATCTTCCCGCAGGTGAGGCAACCCCAGCTCCACCAGTTGGACCTGCTCTCGGAGGTCACGGCGTTCCGATTATGGAGTTTATCAAAGAGTACAATGCTCGAACGGCCAAGCTCAAAGGCAACATCATTCCAGCAGTAATCTCTGTCTTTGATGATCGTTCATTCACTTTTATTACCAAACTTCCCCCAGTTGCCGCAATGATAAAGAAAAAGCTCTCTCTTCAATCGGGCTCAGGAAAGCCAAATACTGAAAAAGTGGGCAAATTAACGCAAGTACAGCTCGAAGAAATCGCAAAAGAAAAAATGGCAGATCTGAACGCCAATGATCTTGCCGCTGCGTGCAAGATAGTCGCAGGTACTGCTCGTAGTATGGGTATCGAATTAGCCTAAATTTATATTTCTTTGTTATGTCAGCCAAAATAAAACCAACAGCAGCACAAATTGCTTCCCAAGAGGCAAGTTTACGGATTGATGAGGAGCAGAAAGTACCCGTCCAACCTCAGGCTGTTGAACAATCAGCAAAAAAAACTGACGCAAAGAAAGCCAAAAAGGCAGCTGTACCCTTCAAAAGAGGGGCAAAATATGCCGAATCAGCCAAAAAACTCAAGGAATTCCACAAAATTCCCATGTCTCCAAAGGATGCAATCCGTACTTTGAGATCTGTGGGCTATGCAAAGTTTGATGAATCCGTCGAATTGCATGTTAACGTTGCCGAAGTTGGATACAAGGGTGAGGTTGTTTTGCCATTTTCAAATGGCAAGTCTATCCGCGTTGCTATCGTTGATGACGCTGTACTGAGCGCTTTGGACAAGGGCATCATCGACTTTGATGTCCTCTTGACAGCTCCAGCTATGATGCCGAAGCTAGCAAAGTATGCCAAGTTGCTTGGACCCCGCGGACTCATGCCAAACCCTAAATCTGGCACTATTTCGCCCAATCCAGCCGACTTGCTACCAAAGTTCTCCGGAAATACCTTGCGGTACAAGACAGAGGCTAAATCGCCTATTATTCATATTTTAGTCGGCAAGAAGTCCTTTACAGATGAGCAACTCCTGAAGAATATTGAGGCTATTCAGGCTTCATTTAATCCGGCCATGATCAAGTCAATCTATATCTGCAGTTCAATGTCACCTTCGCTGCAGATTGTGGTATAACTTTAGTGCATGTCTGATTCTCCTCACGTTTATAGCGATCAATCATATTGGGATTATCTCTCATTGACTCAGCAGGATCTAGTGCGAGAAGGAGGCTATATCTACCAAGAGATATTTAGTAACAGCAAGTACAACTTCAAAGATTACGCATTCGTCGTATTCCCATTCGCAAAGGCTTATGAAGGCTTTCTAAAAAAGGTATTCCTAGATATAGGCTATATTACCCAAAAAGACTACGTTTCTACTCATCTGCGTCTGGGGAGGTTATTATCCCCAGATACATTTTACAAAACGAGGGAGCAGTCATTGTATGCGAAGATAGAGGAAGAGTTTTCAGCCGAACTTGCCAGTGAAATTTGGCACGCTTGGAAATATTGTCGAAATGAATTATTTCACTACTATCCCCATAACGAAAAATCAACATCGCTGATTGAAGCTAAAGAAAAAATTACCGAAATTAGTACCGCGATGTCAAAAATCTACACTCGCATGATCCAGCAAAATCGTTAGAGCCATGTCGCAAGCAATTGAGCAAATATGCTAAACTAGCAGAAATAAAAATGAATGCCAAAGCCCGAAAAATAGCGATATGCGAGTAAAAACAATTAAAAGACAAGGTAATGAGTAAAGTAATAAATATTATTGTACAAAAAATAAACAAAATATTGTTGTGATAGCCCAAACACACACAGAAAACTAAACAATTCCGATAAAAATAAGTAAATACTACAAGATAATAAAAACAATTACAAAGTCCACAAAAAAAGCAGAAATAGTACAAAAAACGAAATAAGCAGAATGAGACATGAAAAACATCAATTTCTTGTACAACAAAAGACATCAAAACTCGAATATTGGCAGTCGATAACCATATCTGACAAGTCTATAGAATACCTACACAAGCTGTCATGATAGCCTAAACACTAATGCAATGGAGAACTAGTTAACTAACCTGCGAGCAACGTACTGATCGTCAACGAAAACATCAATATACCCTGTAAATCCATCAATAATAGATGAAGCAAAAGCGTCATTTGACTTGCAACCCAACAACGAAACACTAATTGAGCTGTCTTTAGGTACAAATACAGTACTACTCGAAGGGCATATTACATCTGCAGTGATAGAGTCTCGTGAGCTCCCAATAAACCTGAACTCAATAGTAGAAAAACTAAGCGTGCTTAGGCTCAAGACAGGTGAGGATGGGCTGAGCAGAATAAGTATGGACTTGTGAGAAGTAATGGGGTAGTACGAACCCAAAGGACGTGCAGGAATAAATGAAGAACGTACTATGGGGTACATTCGATAGCCAATAATGACAATCAGAACAAGAAAAAGAAGAGCAAATAGGGATTTTCTAACTCGGACATCTATCACAGGCAGAGAAGAAGGGGTTGTGGTAGAAAAAACAGCTGGTTTAGCAAAAAATAAATTGGCATTTTGGAGCCATAAGACAAACGAATCGGCGTGTTTCAATTTCGAATGCATACTGTTTTGTGAAATATGAAGTGTTGTGAGATGCGAAGAATACAGTGACACAAGTGATTGCGGGTCAATTCCTTCAGAGATATCACCTATTACGAGGTGTGCATCTGCCCATCGACAAAAATAATCAATAGAAGTGCGCAAAACTCGCTGAGTATTAGCGGGAAAATCACTAAAGCCGATATCAAGAAGATATGGAGCCTTATTGTCAGAAAATGCAAACATATATATTGAATAATAATAGTGATACAACCAGAATTAATCAAGAGATACATGACATGCAGTTCAATCTATAGGGTGTAGCCAAACAACATTTGAGACAATACAGCATTTACTTTTATTAATTTATAATACTATTATATAAAAGTTTGACACTAAGCCCCATTTGACTATATTTCAATTTAATTAGTACGTGTATTACTCAGATGATTTGTATTAATTATTTTGTACAACGAATTTAATATTTTCTGCCTGGAATATGCTAGTTTATTACTATGGGCGTAGCAAAGATGATATTTGTATCTTGTATGATATATTTTCTAGCAGTTGTGCTACGGTTTGCTATGCTTATTGGCATTCAAGAAATGCTGCTGTGACAACAAATTTATTTATATTCACGTTATAATTGATGAAATACGCTACTTTTCGGTACATTCATATAGTTATTTATCTATTTTCATTATATTTCCCTAATTCAATTATCGGTGCATTTAACTGCTCTTGATGCGATCTCTTATAACTGATTTGACTACAGTGAGACAGAATGGTGGCTTACTCTTTGTATACATGTCGATACGTTATTAAGTAATGTGCACTCATTAGACAAACTATATCTGTTGCCAGTGATATTTGATTTCGTATAATGTCCGATTTTACTTTTATATATCACTATTTGAGCGATATTCTTGAGTTTTTAGGCCTCTAATTTATTTTGGGTGTCGGTAAACTATTGTGATCAATTATGTTTTTTAGTGCTGCTAGAGAGCTCTGTGATTATTACTATTATTTTTGTAGTTTTTATTACCTTTTTTGATTTTTTGACTTCTTATATACATATTTTGATATTTACTAATGATTTTTGTTTTGAATGTAGCTATTCCTTACTTTGAGTTTTTGTACTTAGTTTATTTGTCATATTTTTAATACTTTGTTAAATGGCCTTCTTAAGATCTATGTCGACATTAGTTGTATTTAGCAGAGATTCGAGTTGATTGATATTTCACTTAAAATGATATTTGACTGTGAGGTATAGTACTCAAATATGTTGTGACACTTTCGAAGTATTTCATAACTATTACTAGAGGTATAGAAAGTAGCGTGCCACTTTGTGGTACTATTTTCACTATCAATATATATGGCATGCCGATCATCATTATTATCGGAACTGTCCAGCTCACAAGAAGATTGGCTAGTGTTGATATGATAGATATTGTTCCAAAGTGATAGAAAATTATTGGGGTTGTCAAGGACTGAGCTGCTAGAGTTGTACGTAGTGTATTTTGTATGTATTTTTTAATCCAGCTTATTTCTTTTTCGATCTGCTGCTCTTTTTGATCAAATATTGTAATTCCGATAACTGCTGCATAAGATAGCTGAAAGGATATGTTTGATAGGTAGCTGGGATTGTATATGAGCATGATTATTCCACTCAGTATGATGAGGTGCATTTGTTGATTTGCTCGATTGTAGAGGATAGCAATGATTGGTATACCTGCCATGATTACCGCACGGATAGTAGAGGGTTCACTTCCGAATATGATGGGTATGCATCCCAAAAATATGAGAGTACTGTAGGAAATCTTACGCATATTCCGCGTTGGGACGATGTTTTGGAACATTCGAACGAGAAATGATATGTTTGATCCAGACAAGACTAATAAGTGTGTCAGTCCGACGATTTGGAGCTGCTTATCGAACAGACTTTTGGGAGTATCAATGCCCAGGACCATCCCAAGAAGGAGCTTAACTTGCACATCGCTTAGATACTCCCTTAGAGTATAGTAATTGATGATTTGCATGACCCAAATTGTGCTAGAGATCTAACTGATCTCGAATAGAGTTGAGCAGCGCACTTTTTAATATGTCCTTTTCTACCAGTTCATCAACGGTTTTATATGGTCTCCCAGCTATGATCCGTAACGCCGTGATACTTCCTACACCTTTTAGTGTTTCGAGCACTGCTTGACTTGCAGTATTGATCGAAATGGCGCCATTTTGACCCTGACTGGCCATCCTCGTCTGTGATGTGGTTTGGGGGTACGCTGAAACCACCTTTTCATTTTCAAGATATACGCCATTTGCGACCTCAGAGACGCTGGGTATATATATCTTGTCTTGATCATTGAGGATCATCGCCTGATTAAAATTTCGGAAAAAATACGCTCGATCTGCAACCTCATTGAGCCCTCCTGACAAACTCACGATCTCAAATAGCCGGGTATTTTCTGGGACGCGATGGACCTTCGGATCAACTACCGATCCCGACAAATCAACATATATGTACCGAGAGGAAGCGGGAGCAATTGGTAAACCAGGATTCTTTTGAATCTGAACGAAGTTTTGAGGTGTAGACTGATGTAGTGTCGACTTGTACCACTGGAGAGCGAGAATAGCTATGAAGCATGCTGTAAAAACGACTATCGGTTTCTTCAATAGGACAAGCAGCCGGGCCTTGTGATCATCGGATGCCTTGATCTCATCAATCAATTTAGTGAAGATTTCAGAATACTTATTGGTTTCCATGCACGCGTGTGCAAATAGGTAAAGTATATGTACAGTATACAACCAAAGAGAGCGAGGACGAGTGCTACTGATAGAACGAGAAGTCTTTCCGAAAGCACAATAAATGTTGTTTGAGCATACAGCTTGACATGCTCTGGTCCGGGGATGTTCAATTCTGTTGATACTTGATATTGGCCAATCTTAAGTCGATTTTGTGGAAACCAAAGCATCGATAAGCTGCGGTTTCCGGCGATTTTTTGCACGCTTTGTGCAAAAATCGCAGTTCGAGGGACGCTGATTGTCTCGTTTTGACCTGATGGATCTACTACCTTGATGGTCCCCGAAACATAGGTCATATGGTTTCCCGTATTTTGCACTACCAAATCCACAGCCTGGTCAGTGTTGCCCATCACAACGCGTCCTTGTGGATTTTGAAAGATGCTGATTCGTGGCCGCATATCAAGTGAGCCGTCTATAGTGCGACTCAGTACTATCTGAGAATATATTTGAGGCTCTAGATCAATATGTATACCAGTTCCATGAGAAGCAAAAACATTTTTGGATGATGTGATAAAACGTATAGAAGTGTCGTTTTCAGAAGATTGCTTACTATCCTGTTTGATAGTTAGTTTAAAATCAATTTGCATATTTTTTTCAAAGAGGACCACCTCCCCAAGTGCAACTTGTTGAGGAGCTGATGCCGTCGAAATGGTGACAGATGGATCGTGCTCGAGGCTGAATGAAAGGTATACAGGATCACCATGGTTAACGATCTTCAGGTTAGCTGATGCGCTCGCTCCAGGCTTTACGATGAAATGCTGGAGTCGTGGAGATGCTTCGATGTCAATTGCATCTGCGGCAAATACTCTCGGTGTAGTGAAATAAAAAAAATGCAATAAAAAAATACCCATAACAATTAGGGGCACTTTGTGCATCATTGAGCTTGACATCGCATCGAAATTATACTACTTTGAATGGAGGTATTGGGGTGGTTACAGTAGCCAATATACTTCACATGCAAGCTCTAAAATCTTCACATACTGAAGACTATTCATTTTTATTGGGAATCTTGGCTTTTATTTTCATTATTCTAGGTCTATTCTTTTGGCAAACACGTATAAAATCTTCAAATAAATATATAACCGGTGGCCAGGTTCAAGTTGTCGCGAAGGAAGCTGTGCCCAAAAAAACAGTTGAGATTCGCATGTCAAACGCTAGCGGATTGAGCTCTCGCGAGATTAGTGTGCCAAAAAATGCTCAACTGATATTGCGATTTAGTAGATCGCCAGAAGAAGAGCAGGGGGTATTCTTTCCGGCACACGATGAGAAAAGTTTTCAGTTTATGGTCGGGGAGACTGTTCACACAGTTATATTTGAGCCATTTCAGCAGACAGGAACGCATGATTTTCTCGCAAGTGTATATACCGACAATCTCAGTGTATTTCAATCAATGAAGGGCGTCATTACAGTGTCTGAATGATCCAAAGCATGCCAAACCAAACTCAAAATACTCCAAATACTCAAAATATGCAACCAAACCGTCATGTATGGTTCATTTTGCTGTGTATGACTATTTCGATCATGACATCGGGTTATGTAATGGCGCTTATCAGAAGCGTGATGTTGGACACTACAAAAGTTGCATACCAACAGTACAGTGCAGGGAGAAGTGCAACTGCAAATGAACAGCAAAAACGCAGTATCGTCGCTCGATTGTCCGATATGTACGTCGGAATAGTGAAGCAGAGCCAAACCTTTTTTGCCAAGCGCGAGAACACACTAGACAAAATGACAGTAATCAAAGATGAAGGAACTCTCTTGACAGATATGACCGTCCCGACTGACCGTCCTAAGCCAACTCCCACTGCCTCGTCTAGTGCCTCGGAATCAGCTATGATCTCCCCTGGATTTAATCTGACTGGTCCAATCGATCTCTCTAAAGACACTGCTGCGAAAAAAATCTATGACAGCTACAAAAACTCAGGGGAAAGCCCGATACATGTCTCAGCCAGTGCAAATGTGACATTTGACGAGTTTGCAAAATCCGAGGAGTATCTGCGCACAAAAGGCACAAGTTATGTGAATTTGGAAGTGATTTCGATTTTCTTTGACTCATCAACTCCATCGAAGCTTGGAGTAGAACAAGCAAAGACAAACGCCAAGAAAATCATGGATGCCGCTCTGGAGCGACTCAGAAGCGGAGAAGTCACCATGCTGTCTCTGGGAGGAGAGCTGAGCAAATCACCAGCGGTACAGGAAATCGATCCGGGGTACATGCAAAATACCTACAGTGCCCATGATTTTCTCAAGCCTACTGATCGTTTCATTGGCGACCCTGCGATACAAACATTGGCGTGGACCCTGCCTGTCGGTTCGTACAGTAATGTGCTTGTTGGCAAGAGCTATATCGATCAAAAGATGACAGACTCGTATGAGTCTTTTTACACCATCATCCACGTCCTAGATCGACAGAAAAAGACCTTTGACTCAATTGACGAGTTATTAGCGAAATGAAATACATATATTTATCACTTTCGATAGCAATCGTCGCATGTATTGCGAGTGTAACAGCTGTTCCATCAGTCTTTGCCAGTCCAGGTGAGGCGAAGGGAATCGTAAAAGTATGCCTTGCGGGTCAGACGTGGACTACGTGCTCAAAAGATATCACCCCAGAAGTGAATGGGGAAATATATGTTCGCAGAGTCGAGTATGGTCGGCCTGACTCGTCACTTTCGACACAGTGGCAAGATAATTCGAACATATATGTCCGCGTCGATAAAATAAATGGCGCGTATACAATGAGCAATTGGGAAAATAACTTTGTTTCTCCAAGTCAGCGGAGGTCCGTATCCGCACACAATGACTTCATGTGTACTGTATTCACATCGACAGAAAATGGAAGCCCGAAAGAACCCTCAACCGGAGATGCCAGTGAGAATTGGTGTGGATTTAGTTCAGAGACGGGAGGCTATATGCTGCGTACCAGTTTCAGTACGGATTTTAGTTTGCCTCAAAAATATCTAGATGCAGGATATAGTCACCTAAAAGGTCACTGGAAAATCATGAATAACCAGGGATCTTTTGTGGATAGGGAAACATACAATACGCGAGATAGTAGTGACAGAAGGGTTGGTGATGGAGGATCGATCACAAACTACCACTTTATGTTCGTTCTTGACCCACCAGGTGCAAATCCTACAAGTACTCCATCACCAACCCATACACCCGCTGCCGCCACTACTCTTCAGCCGACTCCAACATCTGAGGTGGTACCTGTCTCAGCTGCAAGCACAGGGTTCGAGTGTCCACTAGATTATCCACGACCAAAAAACATTTTCACTCCAAAGTCTTCCGTTGACATTGCTGACTCAGTTCGGGTCAATGATCCTTTAGTGGATCCACCTGGGGCTCTCGGAAAGCCAATCATATTAACTTCAGGGAACTGTTCTGTGAAGGGTACAGTTGTGACGGCAGGATCGGAAGAGGGTCAATGTAGATATACTGCAACATGGACAACGAATGACCCGGCATATTCACCTTCTTCAATCACGTGCAGTGGGACCTTGTCAATCCAAAATCCCCCTATTCCCGCATGTAGCGCTCCATCGGGCAACCCAAAAACTATTTTTGCAGGGGATTCATTTGAAGTGCAAAAGGGTAGTGCTATCAATATCATTGGCCAACCAAAGATCTCAGCATCTCCGTCAACAGTGTGTTCGTATAATTCTGAAACAAACAAAATCAAAGTGAGCCCGGATATATTGGGCGGTGAGTCGTGTACATTCAAATCGACTTGGACAAGTGTCAAGTTTGCCACTCAGGAGACGGTCAGTTGCGATACGACCTTTACCGTATCTTCTCCGATACGAACAATAAAACTGAAGCCAGTATTGGCCTGTGCAGAAGGACTCACTTCTCGTCCCGGCAATCTATCACTGGGATTTGATAAGAAAATAGTTACAAGAGGACCTGATAAAGACGGTGTTTACTCAGTCGATTTGCACGATAAAGAAAGCATAAAAGTCATGGAGGCAAGATCGGGGAACACTCTTATGGCGATATCAAAAACGTCCCAGACCGACTTTTCTTACACTGATGCAAAAGACACATCTATTAGGACAATAGAGGTAACCACCGACAACGCGGCAATATGTGTGCCGGGGGTAAAGAATATACTGATAAAACCTATTTTTGGGTGCGCGAATGGCAAAGTGATGACTGCCTCGCCGAGCGTTGAATTTTCGGGCGCTCAACCTACATCAAATACCCCTGACAACCTCGGGTATTACCATGTTACCTTGACGCCAGACGATCCAGCAGTAACGGTGACAAGTAGCCTATCAGGCATAGTTTTGGTCCCAAGCGATGCGAATATATTCAATCACTCAAGCGCTATTGCGCCATTTGAATATACAGTCAGATTCGCCTCCACCAATGCAAATATTTGTGGCTCTGCACCAGTGCGTTCGACATGTCGAGCTGAAAAATGTGTCAATGCAAATCAAGCGCCTATCATAAATACCCCCCATACACTCGCCGAAGGATTACGGAAAAACCTCGCACGAGACAAGATCCATCCACTAATCGTTCAGCCATATCTTGATCCAGGGGATCTCAATGAGTCCCATGCCCGATCTTTTACCCTGACAAATGCCGGGAAATCTAGTGATTTGGTCAACGACAAAAAAGTGTATATCAAATATTTTCTTGATTGTTTTTCTGATGATGGAAATACATCTACAAAAAACTGGCTGTCACAGTTGCCCTGTCAAGACAAGAAAGGAGAGGTTACGCTTGATCCCTATCAAGATGTCACCCTTGGACTGGGAGCAGTATGTTCTGAGTGGCAGTTGAGCGTGAGATATAGTTATGATCCCAAGGATCCTGTCCTATCACAAGACTTTACGAAACAATCTCCAGGAGACACTGCTCTAATCACACGGATGGTCGCTCGTGACGAAAATAAATGCTCACAATGCAGCTCGTTTAGATGTGTGCCAGTTGCTGGGGATGAACCAAGTAGTTGTGACTCAGATACTACCTGTGCTATCAGTGCAAAGCCCATGATCACATTTAATCTTCCACCATCAGTATGTGAGTATGACCCATCGCAAGTTAAAATCCCTGGAAGCGTGACGCTGGCGGAGGGTACAACAGCGAGATTGAAGCTTGGCTACAAAATCATCGCTCCGGACAATCTGCGGACTGATGAAGTCATCACTTCATTTACCGGAAGTGACATGCGTAACGGGAGTCCATTTGTCTATGAGGTGCAGTGGCCCGGAATCAGAGCAATCGATTCATTTATCGATGTGCGAGTATCAGGTTACTTATACGACATTCAGACAGATCTCCCCTTGCTGGCTCATCCTATCAATGTCCATCTGACGTGGAAACCTTCAGGTAATTGTCCAAAACCTGAAGCAAAAGTACCCTCGCTAAGCCACCGCAAAACGATAACAAATATCCGCAAGGAGAAAGGTGATGGAGAGCATTACATCATTTCGTACACGGGCTACGTACTAAATGATGGAAATGTCCCAATAAACCAAATACGACTGGAAGAATTGATAAAAACTCCGAATATTGAAGTGATATACATTCTCACGACCGATCCATCAACATCATCTGGTTCTCAGCTGACAATAGATAGTCACGTATTGTCACCTGGTCGCGCAATAGGCTATACAGCAGTAGTCCGGGCTGATACATTGGAAATGAATCAAATCTGTACAGAACAGAAATCAACTGGTATCTACGAGGGGTCCCTCGTTTCACCGGATCCTTCGGCTAGTTGCACGAACATTATTTCATCTACCGGAGACAAGTCAACATTTTCGGCAAATGGCCAGCGTATTTTGGTTGCAAAACGAAATATAGGAGAAGTGCAAGGTGTCAGTGACACTATCACATCACTGCCTCAAATAGATGTTAAAACTCGTGCGATTGTGCTATTTACGATAGGATGTGGGCTACTGCTTGCAGCCGTTGCGGTTGAAGAATCGCGTATACATACCCGCATTCACCGATCGTAGATAATGATGTTAAATTGACAAGGATCCAACCAAGTCTCTTTTGAGAATGCCCCTGATTTCCATCTTTGATATATGTGTTGTGAGCACTGCAATCTCGATGTGAAGCTTGTTTGCCAGTTCGTCGGGATACACGTCTTTATTTTGACGAATATACTCATATATTGACTGCTCAATCAGATTTTCAAAAACGATATTTTGTTTTGAGGCAGATATTTGACTGAGTCCGAGATCTTCCAACACATCAGAGGCATCGGTGATGAGTCGTGCACCTTGTTTGAGGAGGATGAGCGGAGCTTCAGCGTGTGGAGAAGTCACTTCGCCAGGCAGTGCATACACATCTTTTCCCTGTTCTGCCGCTATTCGAGCCGTAGTGAGGCTCCCTGAGTCCTTGGCACCCTCAATGATGATAACTGCCTTGCTAATCCCAGCAACAAGCCGATTGCGTGCAATGAAATATCCGGGGATTGGATGGGTACCTGGAGTAAACTCTGACATGAGGACGCCTCCTTGTCGCAAAATTCGCTCGTAGAGATGGGTATTGTCTTGTGGGTAGATCACATCTACGCCGCATCCCAAGATCGCGAGTGTGTTGCCATAAGCATCAAGTGTGCCAATATGAGCTATTGCGTCGATGCCCAGAGCCATACCACTGACGACCACTATTTTATTGACCGCCATGTCAGTAGCTATTCGAACAGTCATTGTTCGACCATAGGATGAGTGTTTTCTGCTGCCAACGATAGCTACATGAAGATCCGAATTGAATCGAGACAGATTTTCTATTTCATTTGTTCGGATGTACAAACAAATAGGGGGGTCGGATATGTGTAACAAATCCTGCGGATACTGGGGATGGGACTGATTGACGACAAAAATTCCCTTCTTTTTGAGCTCAGCAGTAGTCGTGTCACTCTTGTATTGTTTTCTCCATGCGATGAAATGACCCCCGACCTGAGAGGGGAGCACTTCCAAAAGAGATTTTTCTGAAGCCTCGTACGCTTTTTGTGATGAGCTAAAATATTCAACCAACTGTTTGTATCTCAATGGGCCTATGCCAGGCGCATATGAAAAAGCGAGGTCAAATACCATTGACGCGTTATCCATACAGATTACTATATCAAAGTATATGGCTGAGGTGCTTGATACAATACAATCAGGTAGAGCCGTCGTAGCTCAATTTGGATAGAGCAGTCCCGTCCTAAGGGAAAGGTTGGAGGTTCGACTCCTCTCGATGGCACATCACATATATTTCTCGATATTCCAAAACACAGTCATGATACACAAAGATACACATCGTCTAGGCTGGATACAGTACCTCAAACACTTTGAGGATCGGCGATTCGTCCGTATTGTCATTCTGCGGACAATTGGAAATTGGCTCATTTTGCTATCTCTCTTTTTCACCGTAAAGATTTTTTATGAGCCCATCGTGTCTGAGGTAGGGTATTTCATTGATACGCATCTCATACAAAAGCAATATGATGTCGCGGATCCAACAAAAGTGCCATCTCCAAATGAACTAACTAAATCAGCCCCAGAAAGTCAATTTGCCCGTTTTTTCAAACTGAGCCAACATGAGACGCTCATACCTGTTGACACAGATTTTTCTATCGTGGTTCCCAAAATCGCAGCCAATGCACGAATTATTCCCAACGTCAATCCCGCCGATGAGCGAGAGTATCTCGAAAAACTCAAACTCGGTGTAGCTCACGCTGCGGGGACCTATTTTCCAGGGGATGGGGGAAACATATTCCTTTTCGCTCACTCAACTGATTATGTGTGGAATATCAGTACGTACAATGCAGTTTTTTATCTCCTATACAAACTCGAGGCAGGGGATGAGATAAATATTTATTACAAAGGCAGGAGATACGTCTATATAGTTGAGGGTAACGCAAAGGTTAAACCGAGTGAGGTTGAATATATGACGCAACCGACCGATACCGAGATGCTCACGCTCCAAACATGTTGGCCACCGGGTACGACACTACAGCGGCTACTCGTATTTGCAAGACGAAAAGTTAACTAAGAAGTGAAGATAGTTTCGCCAACTTGAACTTATCGTATACCGATTGCATACAAATCTCCAAACTGTGTCAGTTCAGGGTTGAGGTTGGTAAGTATGAATACGCGCCCATCGCTTGAAATAGCGAAGAAACGAGGATCAAAAGGACCTGAATAGACTTTGTATTTATTTTTTCCATCGAAATCTGAGATGCTGATCGATTTTGATTCGTTGTAAATAATATTTTTTGAATTCGGATGGAGTATGGGAAGAGATTGCTTCTGAGCCTCAGAGCTCATGACTATCGGATAGTTTTTGTCTTCTTTTATATCATACAAATAAATAGTATTTTTTTCTGTTTCTCGGACCTCTACAGTTTGATTACTTCCGATCATGGGCTGTTTCAATGCAGGTGCCAAACGTGCTGATGCTGTAGCCTGGTACAAGATGCGCGTTTTGTCTTGGCTGATATCTATGATATGAGTTGTTTTTTTGAAAAATTCACCGAGAGGGACTTGCATGGCATTTGTAAGCGTATTGAGTTGGCGATCTTTCGTTTGAGTCCACGCATCCATAAGCGAATCGACTGTTTCGGTGATATTGAGCGGGGTGCTCTCCGTATCGTCTATATTGACGAGAAGTGCCTGGGTGAAGTTTGCGGGAGGTGTGTATTGAGGATAGTACTCATTGTACTGTCGATATGAATTGGTCTTTTTTTCGGTTTTGTTCTCGACTGTAAATACGATCATTTGCTTCCCATCAGGGGAAAGGACGATCTCCAGGCCAAGAGGGTCGATCTCAGGGCCGATTTTGTCATATGAAATAATACGCTGGAGATTTGGCAAAAATGAGATGACCCGACGACTCGCATCATATACATATATGCCAGCGGTTGAGCTATCGGCAGTTGATGTTGGTTCAGGAAGGGGTGTTGGCTCTGGTTGAGTTTTCGGAGTATTATCGCTAAACAGGATGATGCGATCTGACTCAGTGCCGATAGGAATGGCCTTTACGATACCAATATTCGTAAGGGGGTTGAGTGAGGAGTTCACGGGGTAGAGGATAGCATCGAGGCTTTGGACGATTTCACCTTTTAGTTTGATCGTTTTTTGCCACGGGAAATAACCTTCTTTGACGACGGTAAACGTGTATGTGCCGGGAGAGAGATTGAGGCTCAGATCAGTGATGCCTTTTAGCTCACTGTTGACGTATACTTTGGCGGATCGGGGAGTAGATGTGACCGCAACGAGTCCTGTTGAGGTGATGACTGTATTTGACACATCGAGACGGTATCCACGAGCATATCCGACGATACCGACTAGTAGTGCGACGAATACTATCGCCGTGACAATCCGAATGATCATAGGTCCATTATAGCAGAAAAGAAGAAAGATTGGATATTATAACTATATAAAAATGGATAAAAGTATATCAGAAGTCATCAGGTACTATGGAGTTCAAGGGAGGAGAATGACATCAAAAGATATATTAAGATATAGTAATATATCTTTTGATACACAAACACTTGACAGGTACTTAAACACTGCTGTGAGAGATGGCGTCTGTTCGTTTGATTTGACAACCCAAACATATGCAGATGCACGACAGAATATCCCTATCGAACAATATCAAAAGAGATCAGATGAGACTGCGCGAAAACTCAGCATGCTGCGCACCTTTTTTGCTCTCTGTCGATCTATTCCCACTATTTCGATGATTGGATTGACAGGAAGCTGCTCAATAAACAATGCCAGACCAGACGATGATATAGACCTCATGATTATCACATCGACAGGTAGAATCTTCACGACCCGGCTCATCGTCTCATGCATTGCGTTATTGTTGGGGTTGAAGCATGCACGTGGGGCAAAACATGATCCTGACAAAGTATGCCTCAACCTGTGGTTAGATGACTCTGATTTGGCTATTCCATCATCGAAGGTGTGTCTGTATTCCGCTCGTGAGATAGCTCAGTTGCACGTTTTGTTTGATAGAAACAATAGCTACGATCGACTTCTCGAACAGAACCAGTGGGTCAAGCGGTACCTTCCCAATTTCATATCTAGTCGTCCAGTGCGTAACACAACTCCTCTGAGTTCGCACCACTCGTTTTTCACCCACATCATAGATATTCTCGAAAGGGTTGCACGTTTCTTTCAACTGAAACAGATCAAAAGACACCTCACTCGTGAATATGTTACCGACACGCAACTGTGGTTTCACCCAATCGATCGCACTCAAAACGAGGTATAATAACCTCCTAGCTCATGCCGACGTGGTGGAACTGGCAGACACGTACGTCTCAGAAGCGTATGCTTTACAGCTTGAGGGTTCAACTCCCTCCGTCGGCACTAGGACTGAGTTCAAAGTTGTAAAGTTAAAAGTTATAAAGTTCAAAAAAATCAACTTTAAAACTTGATAAACCTTAGAACCTGATAGCTATGTTGTTTGGAGGTATCGCATAGATGGCCTATTGCGAAGGTTTGCTAAACCTTTGAGCTTTACCGCTCACATGGGTTCGAATCCCATTACCTCCGCCCGATTTCGTGATTTGCCATATTTAACTATGAGCGATAATAAAGAAATTGAAATCCAGGTCCGGATTGAAAATAACGTGAATCTATTTCTCTTTCTTCACAAAGAAGCAAAGTTCATTGGTGAGCAACACCAAATCGATAGGTATTTCACGCCCGCACATAAAAATTTTATTCAAGTAAGACCAGTAAATGAATGGTTGCGATTGAGGGATTCTTCGGGTAAATTCTCGATTAACTACAAAAATTGGCATAACGAGATAGACGGAAAAAGGGACTATTGCGATGAATACGAAACCCCAATTGAAAGCTTAGAACAAATGGAGAAAATCTTTGGAGTACTGGACATGAAAGAAGTGGTGACAGTAGATAAGGTTAGAAAACTATATGTATATCAGCAATACGAGATTGCAATTGACTCGGTTAATGGCTTGGGTGATTTTGTAGAAATTGAATATAAAGGTGAGATAAAAAAGCAAACGCCAACTCAAATTACCTCGGGTATGGTCGCTTTTCTTAAAAAAATCGGCTGTGGAAAGATTGCCAGAAACAGTGGGGGCTATCCTTTTCAATTACTCTTCCCAAACGAGGTTGTATTTGATGATCAATAATTTGACATTTTACGACTAATACATGTCCGCCATATCAACCGACTACGAGACGTATTACTAGATCTTCACCAATCACGCTGTGAGATTTTCATAAGACATAGTAAAATACACGGTATCTCAGCGAAAAATACCTGGAGTATCTATACTCGTGGTATCATAGACCGCTCGCAAAGCTTGAGAGAAGCCGTGCGCAATACACTCGTTGCATATTTTATGACGTATGAGTAATCATCCCAAATACCAACCGCAATCATTCGAAAAAAAGTGGGCCGACCAGTGGGCCACAGACACTATCTACAAAACTCCCAAGCTGACAAAAGATGCAAAAAAACGCTACATCCTCGACATGTTCCCGTATCCATCAGGTGCAGGACTCCATGTGGGACATATTGAGGGATATACCGCAACAGACATCTTTTCGCGATATTCGCGCATGAAGGGATATCAGGTATTGCATCCCATGGGATTTGACTCCTTTGGTTTGCCAGCAGAAAATTACGCCATCAAAACAGGCGTGCATCCTGCAGTCAGCACAGAAGCAGCAATCAAAACGTTTACCTCTCAGATGCAATCAACCGGTTTGTCATACGACTGGGACTTGACCCTCGCTGCACATCGACCCGAGTATTATCGGTGGACACAATGGTTTTTCCTCTTTTTATACAAAAGAGGTCTCGCATATCGCAAAAAACAAGCGGTCAACTGGTGCCCTGGTTTGTGTCAAACAGTGCTCGCAAATGAACAAGTAGTCGATGGTAAATGTGAGCGGTGCGATACTCCGGTGATCCAAAAAGACATGGAACAATGGTTTTTCAAAATCACCGATTATGCAGAGCGACTATTGCAGGATCTAGACAATCTTGATTGGCCAGAAAGCACCAAAACAGGTCAGCGCAACTGGATAGGGAAGCGAGTAGGGATAGAGATCACCTACAAAATCAAAGAAAGTTCATCAGACACAGTGACCGTATTCACTACTCGGCCGGAGACGAACTTTGGATCTACCTTTGTCGTTGTTGCTCCTGATGGAGAATTTGTCAAAAAACACCTGAATAGTTTTCCTGAAAAAGCGAAAGTTGCTGTCTATGTCGAGGAAACCAAGCAAAAAAAGGAACTTGAGCGCCTATCGGAAGGGAAGAAAAAAACAGGAGTATTCACCGGTTGGCATGCGGTCAATATGCTGACAGGCAATGATTTGCCCATCTATGTCGCCGATTTTGCCCTGGGTACCGTGGGAACAGGGTGTGTCGTTGGTGTTCCCGGACATGATCTGCGTGATTTTGATTTCGCCACAGCCATGGGGCTGCCCGTGATGCGAGTCGTCACGAAAGACGGTGATACGAGTCCCATCACTGACCGCAAAGACGTGCAGGAAGAAGAGGGGAAGATGATCAACTCTGGATTTTTGGATGGGATGGATATCCACAGTGCAATAGCCAAAATGATGGATTATCTGGAAGAAAAAGGATGGGGGAAACGAGTGGTGAACTACAAAATCCGTGATTGGCTCATCTCACGCCAGCGATTTTGGGGAGCACCGATTCCGATGAGGAAATTAAAAATTGAAAATGAAAAATTCAAATATATACCAGTGGATGAGAGCGAGTTGCCAGTGGTCTTGCCAATGGATGTTGAGTTCAAACCAACCGGCAAGTCGCCACTCACCGAGCACCCAGCATTTGCAGATCGAGAAGTAGATACAATGGATACGTTCGTTTGTTCGTCATGGTATTTCCTACGCTTCGCACAGTTAACGAATGCAAAAGTTCGCTCTGCTTCTCAGGGAGGCAAAGAGACGAATCCATTTGACAGTCAGGAGCTCAAGTCGCTCATGGACTCATGGATGCCCGTAGATCTCTATGTGGGAGGCGCAGAGCACACTGTCCTACACCTCTTGTACAGTCGATTTTTCACAAAAGTATTGTTCGATGCAGGTTTGGTCCACTTTGATGAGCCATTTCAAAAATTGAGACATCAAGGCACTATTCTAGGCCCTGATAGTCGCAAAATGAGTAAACGGTGGGGGAATGTCATCAATCCAGTCGATGTGATCAACCAATATGGAGCAGATACGCTACGCATGTACGAGATGTTTATGGGCCCGATCGATCAAATCAAAGCATGGCAAGTCGAATCAGTTGCTGGTATATATCGATTCCTCGCACGGGTGTGGAACCTATCCCAGATTGCTCTCGAGACAAAGTCGTCCTCGTCACATAAGGACATCTTGGTTTCCCTTCACAAAACGATCAAAAAAGTCGATAGCGATATTGGCGAACTCAAGTTCAATACAGCAATCGCAATCATGATGGAACATATCAATATATGGGAAAAAATTGGTGCAGGGCAGATATCGGTAGCAGATCTTGAGAAATTTTTGACCCTACTGGCCCCATTTGCTCCTTTTATCACAGAAGAGCTGTATTCACAGATAAGTCCCAAAAAATCCATCCATCTGTCAAAATACCCCACTTTTGATCCCGACCTGCTCCAATCTGACACGACTGAGATTCCGGTTCAAGTGAATGGGAAAGTGCGGGATACTGTCGTGGTCCCAACCTCCGAAGCATTGATCGAGGCAAAGGTCGTGGCTATTGCGCTCGAATCTGAGAAAATAAAAAAATTCGTCACTGGCCAACCCAAAAAAATCATTTTTGTGCCGGGTCGGATCCTAAACCTTATCGTCTGACAGCGATGTGTCACCGATTGTAACCTCATTGGGTCGTTGGTATAATCTACTCTAGATTTTCGTATTATCGCTTTTATCTGGAGAATTTGGATTTTTCTATTGGATTTTAAAGCGAGGCGCGGAGGGCCTATAGCTCAACGGTAGAGCAGTTCCCTTTTAAGGAATTGGTTCTGAGTTCAAATCTCAGTAGGCTCACAACTCTCGTGTATAATCTGCGCATGGACACTTTCAACCAAACTGGTGAGAGATTGCAGCCTGACCTCGTTGATAAATATATACTGTCAAAAATCCCAGAGCTTTATGAGGGACACAAAAAGGCAGTAAAGTTTAAGGAGCAGCCGATAAGCATATCTGGTCCTTCTGCAGTTGGAAAATCAACAATCAGTCGCTTACTCGCTGAAGCTTTGGGATACCGCCATTTTGATTTAGACGTTGAGGCAAGCAAACGTGCTGGCCTCAAGACTACCAAAGAGGTCTTTGCGCAGTTCGGCCACGCAGCATTTAAACATTATCAGCATGACGCTATCGCCGAAATTACTGGGACAACAGAAAAGTATGTTCTCGCTGCTGGTGGTGAGATTTGGCGTCCTGGGTATGACGAAAATTTGATTAAGGCCAATAGAGAACTGATAGCAAATAACACATTCAATATCTGCTTAATTCCATCAAGTAACTTAAATGAGGTTGTCGATGTCTTGTATCCCCGTTTGAATGATGGCAAAAGGGACACGAGAACGAATGGCCCTGAAGAATTTGCGCATTATGTCGATTTGGGGATTCAACAATATTTTGATCTTGCGCAGGCAACGGTTTTTGTTCACTTTTCGGATGCGCAAAGTGTTTTGGAATTTATCTTGGATAAAGTTTTGGCACTTTCTGGCTCAGACTCTTAAACCCAATGGTTTAATCCGAGGCGAATTCGCCTTCAGGCAAGGCAGTAGCGAATAACTTGACTCGGCGGTTATATACGATCTTCTTCAAACGCGGGAAATCATGTTCACGAACTCTGTTCTATACATCCCGTACGGTCGTTAGGACTTAAGGTCGGTGTTATTTTTCTAGTATCTTTAGTAAATTCATCATATATGGCGGCATTCCTCGCACTTTGATATCATAACCCTATGAAAATCGGAGTAATCGGAAGCATGCAATACACTGAAAAAATGATTGAAGTCCGTGACGACTTGATCAGATATGGACACGACGCATTTGTGACTTCACTTGCTGCGCCTTTTATCGGTAAAACGGACGACGAAAAAGAACAAATCAAAATCCACCAGAAACAATATAAAGATCCCATTAGAGAGTTTTGGCATCTCATGCAAGGAGCAGATGCTGTTGTGGTCGTCAACCTAGATAAGCATGGTGTGAAGAACTACATTGGGGGAAATACCTTGATGGAGATAGGTTTTGCACATGTGCTCAATCAAAAAATATTTCTTCTCAATCCGATACCTGAGATATCCTACTACAAAACTGAAATCGAAGCCGTTAAGCCAGTGATTCTAAATGGAGACCTGCATCAAGTCAGGTAAAAATATTAGCGCCCCCTTTGCTATACTTGGGGACTTATGCAAGTCACCTCAAAAACACTGCCGAATCATCTCCGCACTATTCTCGTAGACACGGGAGGGGCAGAGTCAGCTACGGTACTACTCCTCGTCGGATCAGGAAGTCGCTACGAAAATGCAAAAAATTCTGGTATTGCTCACTTTTTCGAACATATGGCATTCAAGGGGTCTGCCAAATATCCAGATAGTTTCACTATATCCTCGACGATTGAGGGTATGGGTGGAGTCTTCAATGCATTTACCTCCAAAGATCATACGGGATATTGGATCAAAGGCACTGCAGACAAGGTCCCGCTCATGCTCGATGTCCTCGCAGATATGGTGACCGCTTCCAAACTGGACCAAATAGAGATAGATAAAGAAAAAGGGGTGATCGTGGAGGAGATGCATATGTACGAGGATATGCCCCAAGCCAAAGTAAGCAATATATATGACGAGTTGCTCTATGGCTCACATCCACTCGGCATGGATATCATCGGCACCCAAAAAACGGTCAAGTCATTTGATCGTCAAGATTTCGTCAACTATATCCACAAACTCTACGATCCAGACAATGCAGTGCTTGTGATAGCTGGTGGGATCGCATCGACGCAAAAAGTGATTGAACACAATATCGCCCAGACCTTTGGGAAGTGGAAACCAGCACAAAAAGCATCAAAAGACTACTCATATATACAATATGTATCAACAACGAGTCCAAAGACTAACGTCGAAGGTCAAAAGTCAACAGTGACATCTCAAGATGTCATCCCGGACAAACGAAGTGCGATCCGGGATCTACATCGAAAGTCTGTGTTTACCAAAAAAACCGAGCAGGCTCATTTTATCCTTGGATACACGACTCCATACGGATTCATGGATGAAGAAAAATACTCGCTTGGCCTGCTCGCAGCGATCTTGGGTGGAGGAATGTCGTCTCGGCTCTTCATGGAAATCAGAGAGAAACGTGGACTCTGTTACTATGTGAACACGAGTCGAGATATGTATGCTGAGACGGGCTCACTGGTCACGTCAGCCGGCGTCCGTTGTGACAAAGATACGGTGAATGAGGCGATCAAGCTCATCATCGCCGAACATCACAAACTCGTTGACGGAAACAAAATCAAAAAAGAGCTTCAGACAGAACTTGATCGGGTGAAGACGATGTCAAAAGGGAGATTGCTGCTGAGCCTCGAAGATAGTCAATCTGTCGCTGGTATGTACGGGAACAAAATGCTTTTGGAGAAGAAAATGGCCAACGTTGATGAAGCGATCGAAAAAATGCTCTCAGTCACGGTCGAGAATATCATCGATCAGGCGCAAAAGATCATCCTACCTGAGAATCTCAGATTGGCCATCGTCGGACCCTTTGCACAGGAAGACATATGCATCTAATTAATAATTAACAATGAAAAATTATTAATTATTAATTATAAATTGTTAATTAATCCATCTCTATGTTTGATCCAGCCAAACTCATTGAACAAGCAGCAAAGACTGATTACAAAACGATCGTCCAAGAGCCCACAGTCGGGACTCCACAAACGAACGAGTTTCTCGTATTTCTCAAACCGGAGATATTCATGGGTGATCAATCGCATCAACTGAAGCGTGTTACCATGATAGAGAACAAACTCAAAGAATTTGATGTCTCAGTCGACGGCACGATTGTAGTGAGTGGGGGATTTATACTCGAAAAAGGCATCATGGCGAAGCACTATGGCTTCATTAATGCCGTCTCAAGTACTGCTTCACAGATGGTCACTGTAGCTGATCGTGTGAAGATGACTGAGTTGCTTGGTCAGGATTGTTCAAAGATCGCTATCTACGGTGGTCATGAGGCACTCAAGCAGTTCCCTGATATGACACCAAAGAAACTCGATGATTTTTGGTTTACGAAAAAATCTTTGAAGGTCAAAAGTGGTCTGTATTTCCAAAAATACACCTATGCAGGCCAGGATTTTCTCCTCGTTGATGGGTTCCATCCACACCAACTCGAGTACTTCACTTTGCCAGACCGACGAGTGGTACTCCTCGTTTGCCACAGCAAAACAGAATGGAAAAAACTACGATGGGACATGATTGGATCCACATTTCCTGAAAAAGCCGCAACAGGATCTATCCGCGGCGAGCTCTACGCACGAGCCAGAGAATTTGGATATGAAAAAGTAGATATTGCAAACAACGGTGTGCACTTTTCGGTTGGGCCATTTGAAGGGATCATTGAGCTAGATAACTTCCTCGGTAAGGCTCTGGGAAAGGATATATTCGCAAATCTGTCATTTGTAAAACTCATGCTCAAAGAAGGATTGAGTATGGATCAGATCAAAAAAAGCATCACCAATCCATCCGTGACTATTGAGGGCAAGGAAAAGGATTTGTATGGAGCAACTGAAGATATGAATCCGCTCGAAGCGCTGCAGGTATATAGAGGTAGTCTATAAAGTGAGAAACAGCTGCTAGCTAAAGAAGCTACGAGCGGATGTTAGTCTCGTAATTATTACTCCCCTCTAAGAAGAGGGGTGCCCGCCCACGTAGGCGGGCGGGGTGTGTTACTGAGCGCATGACACACCTCCCCCTTTGGGGACTCCTCTCGAGAGGAGAGTTCAGACAGGAAGCCATAGCAACACAATTCAACGAGATCTTTCTCCCGCCACGGCGTGATCAAGATGACTCCAAGGAGAATGGATCCCGCCAGGTACCGTACGGTACCTGGCGGGGATGACCCGTGGGAACAAGATCCTGAAATAAATTCAGGCTCCGCCCGTAGGCTACGCCCGGAGGGATGACACTGGGGTGTCACTTTACCTGTCCCGCGTAGCCTTGCTTGTCCCGCTCTGCGGGATGGACTTTACGACTTTATAGACTTTATAGACTCCCTCCGCGTATACTGACTGTATGGTCCCGTACCGCTGTCCTTCCCGTAGAGGGTTTACTCTGATTGAACTGCTCGTAGCTACCGGTATCATTGCAGTCCTGATGACAGTAGTTATCGTAGCCGTGAATCCCTTCCGTATGTTTCTTGCTGCACAACAGACAAAGAGATCATCTGATGTAACAACCATAGGGAAGTCACTGGATATGTATCTGGTATCTATGAAAGGAGTAGTCCCTACTCAGATGTATCCCTTGAATACTCCCAAGCGTATCGCAAAGAACTCAGGAGGTCCTGAGGCAGACTTATGTGCACTCTTATCTACTCAGATACCGGGATTACCTATTGATCCTACGAGTCCAGGGAATGTAGTGAAAGACTGTAGTACGTCATACTCTACGGGATATCATGCAGTAGCGAATGCATCAGGCAAGATAGGAGTGTATTCTCCCACTGGTATATCTCTTGCGAATGTATCTGGATTGACTGTCGTAACGTATGGATATGTACCTGAGGAGTTCATTACTCCTGCTCCTGCTATCTTAGCGTATACGGGACAATGGAGACTCGATGAGACAACCA
>Ga0194063_10000138_pt1 | contig 49916 bp, 54 predicted proteins | sample SepL3720m_MetaG_FD_155459 | JGI IMG/M metagenome (GOLD analysis project Ga0194063, IMG submission 155459) | Anoxic zone freshwater microbial communities from boreal shield lake in IISD Experimental Lakes Area, Ontario, Canada - Sep2016-L373-20m | ecosystem: Environmental > Aquatic > Freshwater...
TTGTCATATTGTACAATAAGATCCTTTAACAATCAAATACGGAGTCTAATATGAAAAATGGGCAAATACTAATATTCACAAACAAAGATGAAAAAGGTATTGATAAAGTGTTGTCGACACTCGATGAAAATCATCAACAATATACGAGGATTAATGTAAACTCAATTATTGGAGAAAACGACATTTCATTGACAGAATCAAGTGATGGTCTGTCAATTTCCTCGAATTCACTAGGTCTGATTTCGACTAGTAAACAAATCAGCAGTGTATGGTATCGTCGTCCCGAGAATCCGATACCCACGAATACGCAAAAGCTCGCTCTTGAGAATCAGGAGCTTGATCTACTAAAAACTGAGTGGGCCAGCTTCTTTTGGTCACTGTACACGACGTTGGGTGGGTATTGGATTAATCCACCCCTATTCGGAACAAAATTATTTGAACATAACAAACTATACCAGACACAACTGGCACGAAAAGTCGGACTAGCTGTACCGAAAACTATCATTTCAAATTGCCCAGAGGAACTAATTAGATTCGCACAAAATTGTGGCGGAATCGTAGCCATAAAGGCAATAAAGCAAAGAATTTTTGAAAACTTAGATGGCACATACGACGGCATATATACTAACAAAATATCCGCTGACCACCTGTCTCAACACCGTGAAGACCTATCTGTTTGCCCTGTAATGCTTCAAGAGTATATTCAAAAGAAAGTGGAACTACGAGTAACTATCGTTGGTAATCACGTCTTTACTTGTACTATTGATTCACAAAATAGTGAACGAACAAAAGTCGACTGGAGAAAATACGACTTTGAAAATGTTGGGCACGAAAAATCGACGCTACCAGACAACATAAGAGACAAACTACTTACCTTTATGAGACAATCAGACCTAGTCTTTGGGGCTATTGATATGATACTTACCCCTTCAGGTGAATATGTATTCCTTGAAGTCAATCCGAATGGGCAATACGGATGGATTGAAGCATTAACTGGTATGCCTATATCAGCTGCTATCGCAGATGTACTTTCGAACCCAATTGCATAACTTTCCCTATTATCGCGTCTAATGACTGGACGCGATTTTTATTATCTACCACACTAACACAGCCTTCAGTCCGAGAGCCTCGATTTTGGAATCATGCCATGGTCTGATTCACAATTCGTGACTACATTCTATGGCTATATATCGTCGTACAATTATCAAAATTTAGCAAAATCATGTCATGGCATGATTTTGAAATTGGCACTCTGAAACTACATTCGTAGTACCTCTACTTTAAATATGAAGTTTGGAATCCCTATTCTTCAATATCTGACTTTCTGGACAATACAGAGCACGAATATCTCCCGCCAGATAAAATGATCCCGCCACCAATAAGACGTCACTTTTATTCATTGTTCTTCTCGCAATATCAAATGCCATTACTGGATCGGCGAACAGTTCAACCTTACATCCTTTTGATGCAACTAGCTTCGCTTCTATAAATAGCTCCTTCGGGTTCACAGAGACTCTCCCTGGAACACTGAATCTAGTCGCAAATATTCTCCTAGCAAATGGAGCAATCAATTTTAACATCTCCTTCCAATCCTTATCCGCAGAAACGGCGACAACCAAATCGAGACTACGATATTTCAGTTTTCTCAAATTTACAATAGTGCTCGATATCTTCGATGGATTATGGGCACCATCTATTATGACTAAGGGCGATCTTTCCACAATTTCAAATCGTGCTGGCATACTTGGTAATGGACCGACCTCTTCTGCAACATTTACGATTCCGAGACTCTGACAAATACTTCCAACAAGTAATCGATTTCTTACATCATAATCAACACTGTGAACATTGATAGAATGATACTTTGCACCAGTACCCATACACTTCTCCTCGAAGATCTTCAGAATTTTCTGATCATTCTCAGTAGTGAAAAACTCACTTCCTTTCTTTATTATTCCTGCTTTGTCTTTAGCAATACATTCCCTAGTTGAACCTAATATATTTGTATGATCAAGACTGATATTGGTTATCGCCGTTATAGTCGGTTTACGGATAATATTTGTGGCGTCATAGCTGCCTCCGAGTCCTACTTCCAATACAACATACTCACACTTTTCTTTATTAAAATACATGAGAGCGATCGCCAACATCATCTCGAAATATGATGGCGCGCCATGTCGACCAGACAATAACATACGATCAACGACTGGCTTTATTGAATCAGTCAACTTTGCAAAAACTACGGGATCAATATATTTATCTCCAACCTGAATCTTTTCGATAGTACTAACTGTAAATGGTGAAGTAAACAAACCAGACTTCTTTCCAGCTTTTACAAGCTCAAAATGAACTGCCGTTGCAACACTACCTTTACCAGCAGTTCCCGTTATATGAATATACTTGAAACTCTTTTCAGGATTACCCAACAAATCAAGAAAATCCTGCATCCTTTCGAGGAACATCTCAGGATGTGAATGGGCAGAAAGATCTGTTTTTTGATAACCCGCGCCGATATTGCCAAGGCTTTCGAGATATTTTACAGCCGAAAAATATTCAACGAATTTATATTGTCTGGTTATCATGCTAGTAGCTTTACTCGCAGCTTTATTCACCATCACACTTTAACCAAAGAAACTTCAAATATCAATCCCAATTTCTTGCCTATGCTTTAATACGGAAACGATGTGATATTCCTCAACTCCAATGCCCTCTCAATCATCCTCTCCCCAATTCTACCCCAATCGAAATACTTTTTGTAATCTTTCGGATCTATCAGTTTGATCTTGGTAATTCCACCAGCAGGATCTAACACGAACGTACCATAAGGACGAGTTGTGCAAGTGTAACGAAGTTGAAAAAAATAGCTACCATCCCGAGTGTCAGTAACTTTTTGATAGCCAACAGGCATAAACTCTAGAACTTCCATATTTGATTCTTCTTTTATCTCTCTTCTGAGAGTCTGTTCGAATGTCTCTCCTTTTTCAATCGTCCCCCCAATCAATCCCCAATTCTTCTTTTGGCCTCCATAACCGATAACCAACTTGTCTTCACAAAAACAGATGCCGTAGACTTGGCGACACAGATCATAGTCAAGATCATCAAAAGAATCAGTATCAGAATACTCAACAATGTATTCGACTTCGCTAGTTCCTTTGTAATCCTTCTTGCAATAAACGCTAGTCACTTTTTTCATAAAACAACTATATCACACCGGCACAGCCTTCAGTCCGAGAGCCTCGATTTATTGGATCTTTATTTAACTCCTTGTAGGCACGCAAACACTCAGGTAAATAGTCTACGACTACCTCTCGTATCGCCCCAACCTCCGGGTCTTCACCATCCTCTAGCGTTCCTCCAGGCACATCCCAATATTCAGGAAGAACATCATTCTTTTTTGACCTTTGTAAAATCAATATCTCCCCTTGGTCATTGGATATGATCGTATGTACGATAACCCTAGATCATCTACCATCTTTTTGCAATCACCTGAATATGGTTGACATGTCAGGATTAAACTACTAGACTATTTAATAGATAGAACCTTGAAGTGGTACTTTTCATTTCATTGAATCGTCTATCGAGCAACGAAAAGAGAAAGATACTTATGGGTTTATTTAGTTTCGGTAAGAAAGATGCTGCAAAGTCAACTGGATCATCAACCAAGGGTGTGTCGCGAGCATGGCATCAGGCACGCAGCGATTCAGGTGCACGGAGTGGCCGTGACAAGTCATCTTTCAAATCATCTCCGGGTTGGGCTCCCAAATCCACATCCTCAGGTATTCGTTTTACGAAAAGATAGACAACTACTTTTACGGTCTTGTGTTCTATTACAGCCACATTGCAATACTTGATGCAAGTGGTTTTTTATATCTATCTAAATCAAATTAATAATATCACTAACTTCATGAGCAATAAAATAGTTAAAATATCCTACATAGACGCACACTACTCGTACGGAAATAATACAAAGCCTCCAGTAGGTAGGATCGTATCTTATGGGAGAATACTAGAGAGAAACAACGAGTACATCGACCTTGAACAATCTTGGACTGAACATCCAAAGGCCACTGTTTTTGGAATTGTGATTCCTATAGGAGTTATACGGGGAATGAATAAAAAACCTCAAAGTATTATTCGTGATATCTGTCATGAAGGTGACTCGGTTGCTGTATACTGGAATGACATATTCCAGTATGACGATGACTATACTGGGAAACACAAACTGACTCCAATGCTTACTGAAGGAGTTTTGTTCCGAGAAACGAGTTCGAACATTCTCATAGATAATCCGATCACTCTCAATCTTATAGATTCAATAAATCATCCAGACAAAACTCCTAAAAAGTATTACATACCAAAAGCAATGATCACTGAGATTAGACTAATCAAACAAAAATAACATGAAGAATCAACCTGAATATATCGTATGGAGACAATCCTTCAATAAAACTGAAAACGTCGAGCTTCATGCAGTTGGATTTGTAATCAAAGAAAGCACCAATTCATTGATGCTGTCGCTGACCAACAGTTACGGAAAATATATCGACCTTCAAAAAGTCGATGTTAGCAAGATAACTTCAAGAAGGCGTCTGAATAAGATGACTCGATCTCTCTAAGTAATTCATCACTGCAATCAGCCCCTACCCCAACGGTAATTCCATATAGAAACTAGAGCCCTTCCCTGGTCCATCAGATTCAGCCCAAACACGGCCTTTGTGAGCTTCGACTACACCTTTGACGAAGGAGAGACCATATCCGGTACTATTTACATTGACTCTGATCGAATCTTTCCCACGGCCACCGCTTTTGAATAGTTTCGTCTTGTCCTCATCTGATATACCTATACCTGTGTCTTGGACAGCTATGAGAGCATTGGTACCCTTCTTCGTGAGCCAAATATGGATGCTGCCGGATGGGGTGTATGAGATGGAGTTGCTGATGAGGTTCCCGATAGCTTCGCCGAGCTGCATCGTATCCGCAGTAACCACGAAGTCGCCATCTACTAGATTGACTTCAAAGGCGAGTTTCTTCTCCTTGGCTTTTTCGGCTAGCTTGTCACTGATTTTCTTTACTAGGGCTTTCAGGTCAACCTCTTTCATGTCGTATGGTAATGAGCCACTCGCTGCAGAGAGACTCTTCAATATTCCTTGAACGTAGTCCACACCCAACTGTGTCTGCTCGAAGCCCTGCCTCACGATCACCTTGGCTGCGTCAGGGACTGTACCATAATCATCAGTTAGTAGTTCCGCAAACGCCGCCTTGGCATCCGTGAGCTTGCCCTTGATCTGGTGATTCATGACGTGAATAAGATTTGTTTGGTTGTCATTGGCAGCCTGGAGGTCGGAAGCGAGGAGTTCAATCCGTTCGCGTTGGGAGATTTCGCGACTCAATGTCCTAAAAAGCATTACGGTAAACCAAACAGTAAAAACAAACAGTGCTGAATTTACAAATATTGCACCGAAGGTCTTAGCTAAAGTTAAATTAATTACGAATACAATATTTAGTGCGCCTGCAACTAACTGTATTGCCACATTACGAATTTCAAATAGCTTATAATGAAGCACTGCGTAACTGAAAATTATCGGGCTAGTCATTAACATAAATACACCTACCAAATCAAAAGGCTGTGGAATGACGTAGCCCAACATCATAGGAAAATTTACACCACCTCCCACGAAGCTCAACATTGACCCAATAAACAAACAAGCAATCCTGTAACGAACCTGACCTGATGATCGGAAATAATTATATACTAGTAAAATCAAACCCGATAAAATAAATCCTACATACCCAATGACAATAAAATATATATATAAAGGTCCGGCAACTGGCCAATATGGAAAAACTGAAATACTTCTGACCCCAGATATATATAAATCGGAGAAGCTAAATGATGCGAAAAATAATGTTAGTGCGTAACAAAAGTATAGAAAAATATTATACTTTTTTTTAACACTCACGGCCTTATAAACCCAATGTAAAAATAGAACCGGTATGAATGTCGCCCCTAAATTGAGTAACCTCGCGAAAAATAGCGCCATGTACATATCGGATTCCATTTTCAGAAGGCCGAACCAAGAAAATATCCATACCGCATAAGCCAGTGCTAATAAGGCAAAATGTCTTGCCTGTGGATCACTTTGATTTTTCCATACAGCAAAACTGCCAAAACCAGTAAAGAAGAAAGCTGCTATTATTACTGCCGATTGATAGATATCAAGCATATTTATTATTTTTAATAAAAGTTGATCTGCTATATTCACGCATTCGGTTTACAGTTGATTCAATAAAGAAGAACAACCTATAAAATATATATAATACTTTATGGTTCTGAAATAACCATCTATTAAATGCATCGTTTAACTCAGATAACTTTAATATGTTTCTTCCCTCCTCACGCAAAAATTGAATATAGATATTCCCTAAATAGACAGGTATCCTACGCCTATGTTTCATCTTTTTTGCGATTACATTATCAATACTTGATAATGGCCCATCATCTTTCAATATATGATTGGGGTCAAGATTAAGCATCGCATCACTTAAACCATTCCATTCAACCACTCTACTTTGAGGATTCAAGTGTTGTGTATTTATAGAAAGAGGCTCATCATCAGAAGGGTCACATTTTACCCATTTATCTTTTACATATACATAACAATATACATGTTTCGAACGACGTGACACATTCCTTGAAAAGTGTGGCAACACAACAGGTCCAAAATATTCTGGACCCACGACATCCATTACACCATAACCGGCAGGGATTTTTGCAGCTCTCAACAAAGCTACCAATAAATTAGCATTATTCGTGCATGTACCGCCTTTTTCAAGTAATGTCTCAGACGCCTTCCTCGTCCAATGACCTACTCTATATACGGTCGAATCTCTAACATAATAAAATAGTCGTCTAGCTAATTCAGCCTCATCTAAACCTTGATCGACATACTTCCTTGCAATATCTTTTACTAAATCATTATCAGAATCACAGTAATACGTCGGCAATAAAAATTGTTGTAAGTTATAATCCTTCATAAATATTTTCTAATATTTTAAGTGCTATTGCCTCTTTGCCCTGAACATTAGTGACTTTACCAGAGATATCGATTATATAAGCCTCATGATCAGTAAAATTTGGATTGTAAATATTTGCAACAACAAGATCCGCACTCGACTGTCTCATACTATCACTAGCCACTTCAATTAGGCGCTCCACAGAAATACCGACCTCCAGCTTAAATTTTACTAAAAACACTTCCGGTGCAAGCTTCTTTACTCCATCCACAATTTTTTTTGTTGGTACTAACTCTAAAGTAAGATTCCCTGTATTAGATTTGATTTTACCCTCATGTTTCTTCGCAAGTTTGAAATCGGAGACTGCAGCAGAATGTATTACCGCATCATAATTGCCAGACCTCAAATTCTCAGTCATTAAATCGTCTAACTCCTCAAAATATTTAAACCTAACCACCCTGAGAGTGCTAGGTAGATTCATACACGATATGTCTAACGACGAGCCAAGCAACAAAGTCACAGCAGCACCAAATTCGGCTGCCGCTATTGCAATAGTCAATCCTATCTTACCCTTAAAGATATTTGTTATTACTCGAACATCGTCTATTGCGACCCATGTCGAGCCAGCAGTAACAAGAATCTTTTTCCCAGTTAAATTTATATCTTTTTTCATATTCACTTATATACTCTTAACCACAATATCAAGAATATCTTCAACATCAGCTATCTTACCTTTACCTTCATCTCTACATGCCAAAACACCAGACCTTGGTTCAATGACGATAAACTCCTTCGTGTCTTTTATTAGCGCCACATTTTTCTGAACCATACTATTATTCCACATATTCACATTCATGGCTGGAGCTAGAACAACTTTTACATTTGGTAACCTCGCGAGCACGATAGTTGTCAATAAATTATCCGCTATACCATGGGCGAATTTAGCGATAGTATTTGCCGTAACAGGAGCGACAACTATCAAATCAGCCCAATGAGAAACTGAAATATGCTCAACCGAATTTTCATCCTTAATATTCCATAAATCATCATAAACAGGATGATTTGTTAATGCTTGAAAAGTCAGTTGCGTAACAAACTTTTTTGCACTATCAGTCATCACAACCCTAACTTCAGCCCCTTCACCTAGGAGACGACTAACTAGACTGCATGCTCTATATGCTGCAATACCACCAGTCACACCCACAAGTATCTTTTTGTTATGTAATGTCATACGACATATTATACCATACAAAAAGTATAAAACTATGCGGCTCGATCACCGACTTTTTTCACTATCTATGACCTATTGTAAAGAGTAAGTATACATCGATAAAATGATGCTACAGTCTCATCGATATTCGAGCCATTTGACACCAACATAGCCTCCCCAACATTCACAACCAGCTCCTTCCTCACCCACTTTCTCCTTCCGAGTCGAAGTGAAACTGGCACAACCGGCGTATTGGTCTCTATAGCTAGAACAGCTGCACCAGACTTGAATGGCGCTATTACATTATCTTTTACTATTTTACCTTCAGGATATATAACAATATTCCCTTTCTTACCAATTATCTTTCTGGCCTTCTCCAAATTCTTATGAAGCCCTAACCCGGGAACAACAACGAAAACACCAAATATACTATATATGAACGGGATAACACCTATGTCAGATAGAAAATTCAACCATCTCCAACTGAACTTTTCTACAGCCATAAATCGTAACGGTAAGTGAGGCGTAGCGAATCCGAGGATCAAACGAAACAAGAAACTATCGACGAAGCTGAAGTGATTAACAATGATGATGAATGGACTGCTTACGTTCTTGAAATTTTCTCTACCATTCACACGTAAACGGTAAAATAAATGAAAGTAGACAAAAGCTATTGGCCATGTCAGAAACTGGGAGATTCGTAGGAATGTCATAGTCAAGGGATTATAGCATAAAACATCAACATGTATTGCTGCCTAAATTGGTATATAATCCACATATGGAAATAACTCCAATTATAATTACAATTTGGACTATTGCAATTTTAATCATTAATCTAGATATTGTTATTCTAATCGGCAGTAAAGACCTATCTTCTCGTGTGTTTGCATTATTTTCATTTGTCACAGCTCTTTGGGTTCTATCTCAGGGCTTTCTTATATCGACAGCCGACCCTATTACTGCTGACTTTCTGATGCGAACCCAATACCTACTTGGTATAATAATCGCTTTGGGTTTCTACTATTTTTCAATAATATACCCAAACGATATTATTCCATCAAAAAAATCTGTAGCTTTATCAGTCATTGCTGTTACCATTTTTGCATATTTATATTATTTTACCGACACATTTATATCAGGTGTTTATCAAATAGCTAGTCTTGGCCGTTGGGCGTGGACGTTTGGGCCGTGGAACTTTGTATTTGATGTCTCTTTCTACCTGTTATGGACAATATCACTTTATCATTTATTTAATTCCTATAGGGTTGCAAATGATAAATCAAAGTCAAACTTAAGAAATATGTTTATTGCGCTATTACTTGGCATAATTCCGCCGACAATGGCCAATATTTTTCTACCTTCACTTGGAGAATATAGACTGAACTGGGCAGGACCAATATTCGGTGCAATTTGGATTTTTATTGTTGCATATTCAATTGCACGTTATCGTCAAATGAATGTACAAATAGCAATAGCAAAGGTATTGATAATTTCAATGGCAACGATGTCTGTAATAAATATTTTTACAGATTACATTTTTGGTATATACGGACGTATTATTCTATTTATAGCGGTCACAACACTATGCTACTTTTTGTATAAATCTGTTACTAATGGCATCAAACAGACAGCCCAACTCACCACCCTCAATTCCACCCTCGCGGAAAAAGTCGCTGAGCAGACCGCAGAGATTCGCAAGGCATACGAACTCGAGAAGCATGCAAGACGTGATCTGGAAAAGCTCAATGAAACCAAGGACCAATTCATCATGATCACTCAGCACCATCTGCGGGCGCCAGTGACTAGGATCAAGAATGACCTTGCTGCAACACTTTCTGGAGACAATGGACGATTGAGCGCGAAACTTACGAGATCCCTAGAGGACACAGACGCGACAGCAACACGATTGAGTAAGATCGTTGATGATTTCCTAGATATTACGACACTCAAAGTCGGCTCGCAGATATTGAATATTGGAACTGGTAATCTCGGGCTGTTGACCGAAGATGTACTCGACGAATTGCGGATCGATATAGAAAAGATGCATTTGACCGTAGAGAATGGAAAGCCCAACATCTGGCCAGATTTACAGATCGATGCACACAAGATGCGTGAAGTTCTACTCATCATTCTAGAGAATGCAATCAAATACAATGTTGATGGCGGTACGATAGAAGTTACAACTGATTCGAGAGACGGCTACTTTGAGATCGTCGTGAAAAATACCGGCATCGGCTTAACTTCCCTAGACAGAGAGAAGTTATTCAAAAAGAACTATTACAGAAGTGCTGCAGCCATGACCGTCAATCCTCGCGGCATGGGTATAGGGTTGTCTGTTGCAAGAGCTATTGTGAGGGCGCATAAAGGTGAGCTAACTATTGGGTCAGAAGGACTTCACAAAGGGGTGAAGGTGGTGGTTGGGGTGGCGGTATAATAAAAAAATGCTACTCACCTTTAAGTAGCACCGACCCATGGATTAACAAATCTCGAGAATTCTCAACTCACGTTTATTCTGAAACAAAACTTTATCATTAACCTTATGCCCTGAAAGAGCCCGCGCAATAGGACTTATGTATGACGTTGACATAGGATCATCCTTAGTAAGACCGTCGCCATTTATTGTTGTCCAAGGACTCCCTATGAGATACCACGTCTTTTCATTCAAAGATACATCATCAATCAAAACCAAACGTCCAAACTGAACTGTACCATCGTTTGGCTTAGGAATACACTCTTCGGCCTTACTGAGCATTAGTTCGATGTCCCCAAGTTGGCGCGATGAAATATTCATTTCGAGCATAGCGGCTTCGAACGGAGCATTATCATGTCCCGCGAATGATTCCCCTTGATCAGAAGCCTCACCGCATGCAATACCCGCCTCTCGGTTTTTTTTCTTCAGAACACTGTAACGTCTTTGGAGTTCCACGAGATCATCATAAAGAAACAATAATTTCATAATTTTAATGTACGATTCATATGTAACATATCTCATAAAATGCATAAAGTCAACACAAGCTATTGACAATTACTTTTTTTGATTTATTATAAGTATGGAAGCCTAGCTGCCTCATCAGCAGGTCTAACAGCAGAAAGACTACGACTATGTTCATTGTAATAGAAGGTGCAGACGGGACAGGTAAATCAACACTTTGTCCTTTACTCTCTGACATAATTGGGGCAGTTTCTTGCAAGACCCCACCAGATCATTATGAAAAATCTCGCAAACTTATCGATAAAAGCGCGTCTCCTGCGGAAAAATACGCCTACTATAAAACAGGAGTCATCGAAACATCCAAATATATCCGAAAACTATTGGCTGAAGGTAAACATGTTGTTGTTGATCGCTATTGGCTAACGACTTTTATCTACCATGAAATTATTGGCGTACCTGTACGACGATCAGATTTTAAAGATATCATAGAGCCAGACCTGACAATCCTTCTTTCAATGCATATCGACATACAATTACAGAGGATGCATCAACGTGGATTATCAATACGCGATCGGAATATGATCGATAAGCAGGAAACTATTTCATTGGCCTATTACAGAAATATTCTAAAGTACAATCTGCCATTTATAGCGCTTAATACCGGAATAATAGGACAAGACGATTGTGCGTCAATATGTGCTGAAATCATTAATTCCATAATTAGCCGCTCACGATAATTCAATAGCGACCTCATCTGGGTCGCTTTTTTTTAGCCCATAAAAATGCTAATATGATCCCATAATGAAAGATCATAAACATGAGGTAGAATTCAGAGCACTAATTTCGCGAGACATCTTCGATAAATTTCTTGCAGAAGCGCGTGACTCTATTAAAAAGACCATAAAACCACTCTCAATAACTGACGCATATTATTGCGCCAAATCAGTAACATCTTTCAAGGAAATAGAGATGGATAAAGTGGGCTCATATAGTCTGAGGCTTCGCTGTGAACAAGATTCTGATAAGGAAAACAGCAGTATGAATACGAAGGTCATCCAATCTGAAGGTGATCATAATGCGTGGTTAGAACATGAAATAAATATTTCATCATTTACTGAGGCTGAGAGAATACTTAACTCGATAGGATTTAAGAAATTTTTTGAACTTCGTAAAAAACGATATTCATTCCACGATCATGGCGTCGAGGTGTGTCTAGAGGATATCCATAATTTCCAACCAGCTATAGAAGTAGAAATGATGACCAACCACAACAATATTGAAAAAGCAAAAAATGATTTGATTATATTTTTAGATAAGCACGGTATAAAAAAGGACATGATCGTGAAAAAAAGCATTACAAATATACTTATGCGAGAAAAATCCAGATTCTAGGTGAAATACTACTAGAGTTTATTTGGCTGCATCACTTTAGAACCCTCTCGATAGACCGTTATTCCCTTTAAACCAAAATTCCAAGCTGCTTTATACAATTCCCCTATCTCCTCTCTTGTGATATCCGAAACCATATTGATCGTTTTAGAGATTGATTCATCTACACCTCTTTGCAACGCCGCCGTTATGCGTAAATGATCTATTGGTTTTATTTGATTAGCTGTTTCTATATATTGATACAAATTACTCAATAAATCAGGATTCACAACTTTATATAAGTCCTTTGAAAAGATTGGCTCTATACCAGCAGATGCACCAAATACCAACGCACACCTACCAGTGGGTGGCAAAGCGATTGTTGAGGCATTACGTAACATCTTATTCGATCTAATTTTTTCGGAGAGTAGAGACCATTCCTCCATCCCAACGTACTTAGATTCAAGTGACCCATAACGGCAGTCAATGAAAGATGGATTCTCAATATGACGATTACCTATCATTTCCGACATGGCACCGAAGGAACCACGATTCTTAGCAAGTTCATAAGAAGCTTTCTTAGATTCAAAATTAATCAAAGTAATAATATCAAATGCAAACTCACGAGCCTCGGGAGAAGAATATAACAACTTCGATTTTATCAATGCATCAGCTAACCCACAAACACCTATACCAATTTTCCTTTTCTTAGACGCAATTATACGATTAGCCATCTCAGTATAGTTTTGAATAGAGATTTCAAGGGCATTATCGAGTATCCTAGTTATAAGACGCGTGGCTTTCTTCAGTTTATCTACATCAAGTTTACCGTCAGCTTCAATAAACGTCGCAAGATTTAGATAACCAAATTGGCATGACTCCCCAGAAGTCAAACCGACTTCTGCACAAGGTGCAGTAGTAAGATAATGGCCAACACACGGAGTGGGATTGTCAGCTTCCATTCTGTCAATAAAAATTAAACCTGGCTCAGCGCACAAGTGCACTGCATTTACAATTTCATCAAATATATAGCGAGCTTGACACCTTGAACCATCCGACATTGTTATAAAATCATTTTTCTCAATTTTATCAAAAAAATCATACCCACAATCAATTGATATGTTGAATTTCCATGCCTCACCTCTTTGATCTGCTCCGATTTTTACTCGGATAAATTCCAGAATATGCGCACTATCAAAACGCAAAGTGGCCATGTTTCCTACAGGACGGTCTTCTTTACCCGATCGTGAACTTTGTAAAGCTATATCATTGAGTTTTCTCAACATACCCACAGGATCATCCAAATGATCAAGACAAAAACCCGTTCCCATACCATCCTCGTGCATATTTGTTATAACTTTACAAATGTGATTGATGTCATCATGAGCCAAATCAAGCAATGGTACAGTACAGGCGGACAGTGGTCTGTTTAAATACCTCCCTGCATTGGTCATTATCGGAGTACTCAACACGATATGACGATCATCAATCATGCTTCCAAGTTCTTGAGCTATGATATTCATTTCTTGTTCATTTGTACCAAAATGCTCCTCTATGCCAACGAGTGCACCAACAACCCTTTCTACCATATGATATGGCTTCTCCCCCGGCGCCAAAATCCTACCACTAATAAGTATATCTAGACCAGACGCGGTCGGCTTAAAGTGTGATATATATTTAGACATTTACTCATAATATCAGTATTTATCAATATGATAAATGATAATATCTACATATAGCTGTGGATAACTATAATTAGCACCATTACGTCTTTCGAGTAATAATACTCTATATGATAGAATCAACTTATGAATAAACCGCTGAAAAAAATATTCAATAGTGACCAAAAAGATCGTCATGACAAAATAGTATGTAATGATGCGTCGTTGCTATCAAAATGTGATAGAGAAAGAAAAAAGTTAGTTTGTGATCTTATTTCCAAAAAAATGCTTGTATCCGCAGATGACTACTATCATGCAGCGATGATATTTCATCATGGTTCAAGTATCCAAGACTCAACGAAGGCTGTCAGACTTTCTAAAATTAGTTATAAACTGGGGTATAAGAAAGCTTTATCCTTGTATGCCATGTGTTTGGACAGATTACTTCTCAAAAAAAGTGGGAAGCAAAAATTTGGCACCCAGTATAAAAAGAAAAATTCAAAAAGTATGTGGAGACTACTGCCTGTCGACCCACGAACTAGTGACGCAGAAAGAAAGAAATATAATATAGGGACACTAAAGGAACTGGAAAAGCATGTTGAAAGACTTAATAAAGTAACCTGTTAAATTCCTCATACGTCGGCTCAAAATCAAAGCTCGAATTGAACGCAAGATTGAAATCATCCCTCGTCGTAAATGTGGATGAGATCTTTATCAAATCCAATATTTTTTGTTTACCAAATTTTTCGACAAGAAGTTGAATTGCAAAACCGGCCTCTACGTACACACCCTTACCGCCTTCATCGAAAAAGTCAAGAAATTGCTTAAACTCTGTAGGTCTAATCCGCGCTTTGTTCTCACCTGAAGTATATACAGCAATACCCTCCCAAAGCCATTTAGGCTTCACTTCCCCTTTTGCTAATATTTTCGAAAATGAATGGCTCATTTCATGCTTCACGAGCACGGCATATTCATCATCAGTATACTCCTTATGATCGCTTTCCTCAGAAAACTTATTCTTATCGAGAACATAGATATTGTTATTTTCCGACCAACCTATTGTCCACGCCTCTGTTTTTTTACCAAACAATCCATCGATTGTTTTCCTATCATTTACAATAATTAGACGAGGTAGATTCCTAACCCAATTGATACCAAAAAATTCATCAAGCTCTTTGTGCGCTATAGAGCAAACATCCTGGAGATTATTATTGACTTCACTGTTTAATCTATAAATCATATTTGATGGCATTTTATGCAAAAATTGTAACAATATAACCACATAGACACAACTACGGCAACAGGATCCCTCCCCTACGATCACATTTAGTACCTATTGACATTTTGTGCATTAGTAGTAGAACTAAACGAGTACATATATAGACAACGTCTTTATTATTCGATCTCTGACAATCAAACAAATGAACAAATCTTATGCAAGATTCAAAATATCAACTATCTCCATTCTTACGCTATGTTAAAGAGCCGTCTTCCAATTCAACCCTGGTTTACCACAAACTGTTCGGAAATCCCAGAATCCTGAATGCAGAAGGAATTAATTTTCTCAACTTGTTTTTGAAGCCACAAACTTTAATTGCTATTGTCGAACAGTGCGATGACGACCCTAGAGAACTACTTGAAAACTTCAAGCAATTATCTTTCCTCATCATCCCTGGCCAAGACGAACGACTTATACTAGTTCAAAATCGATCAAAATACTTACTTGAACTGGCTAGTGGACGGACCGTAGATAGAATGGGTTTAGCTATTAGTGACTGGTGCAACCTAGCCTGCAAACATTGTATCCATTTCCAGAAGGATTCGGAGACGCAAGAAAAAATTACTGAGTATAGGCGACCATTACCGGGACTCAACATGACATGGGAAACCGCAAAAATATGTATAGACGGATTTATTGCACTACTACGAGATCACAACCGAAATCACTGCAAGATTCATTTCGGCAATGCAGAACCATTATTCAACTGGCAAACTATTGCTAAAATACTACACTACTGTGACTCTATTTCGGACATCTCGTTTGAATTCACTATTAATACAAACCTTACGTTATTAACGTCCGACATAGCACATACCCTGAAGAAATTTAAGGTTCGCATCGCTACATCTCTAGACGGCACTAAAATCGCCAACAATGCTATACGCATAACAAACGAAGGACGAGGAACATTTGACGCAATTGTAAAAAATATCGACCTTCTAGATCATATTGGGTACCCCTTGGACGGATTTAGTATAACTGTGGCGCAGAACAACTTTGATTCTATTGGAACAGACATAATCGACTGGGCAGCCAATCGACAGATGACGTCTATCGCGTTTGATTACGATCTGATAGGACTCCACAATGTGCCGACAAAGGAAAAAGTAAGTAAGCTTATGTGCCTAAAAAAGTACGCTGACGCAATTGGCATAAACTTCTTCGGTACATGGGACAGTGCCTACAGGAATCTTACTAGCGGAAACCTCCTCACAGAGACGCATACATTCTGTGCAGCCGTCCAAGGAAAGTCGCTTGAATTCAACACTGACGGAAGTATTAAAGTCTGCAGTCATACAACCAGTCGAATTGGTCATGTAAATACTTTCGATAAGCTATTTGAGAGTAACAACAATCTTTCACGACTTGTGAAAGCGAGATACCCTGGGACCGACAAGGTCTGTATAGGATGCCAAATCGAGTGCGCCTGTGCTGGCCAATGCGAAGTTACTCGAGAATTCTCTTCAAAAAGTGGGTCTTTCCAAGACAACAAGATCTTTACAAGCCAGTGCGAATTCTATCGAGAGATAACAGACGCATTGATAATCGAGCACCTAAAGTCACAGGAGCTTGACACAAGCACCGGGTAAGAGTAATCTCTAGACAAAGGAAATTATGAAAATCAAAACAAAAAAGATTCGCATCTCGAAATTAACCCCACCACGTGGTGGTTCGGAACATTTTGGGAGACGAACTAGCTGTAAGTAGGTTTACCCAACTTTCAGCGGGGCCACGACTAGTTCATGGCCCTTTTTTATTTACCCTTAAACCACAAATTTATAGTACTCGCGAGATTTTCCTCCGCCTTATTGGATGAAACATCCCAATATAGTGCATTAACAAAAAAGATTGCTCGTACAAAGGCATATTTTTTTTGAAAAATATTATCGTCACCTATTAGACCTGACTTGTATATTTCTTCAATCAGAATATCCATATATTCAGATTCATAAGTATCATCAACACCCTGACCGTGATAAGCCATGGCACATTCACGATAGTAGAAAAGCCTAAACAAATCAAAATCCTGATCACCATAACAAGCCAATTCCCAGTCTAAAACACCAGTGAGTTTGCCACCATCAGACAACAAATTATGATTGATCAAATCACCATGAATCAGCGAAATCTTTGACCCATTAAACAAATCCCCAATCATATCCTGACCTGAAATAGTCTGCTCAATTTCGGCAATAACGGCACGAGCCTTATCGAACTCAGATATCTTTGAAATCTTTTCCTGTACTCCATCAAGCAATAAATCAATAAAATTTGAATACTCTTTACCATTACTAACAGAAGACACCCTGTTCCCCACAATATTTCTAAGTTTCCCAATAAATTCAACTAACCCACTTACTAATTTAGATCTTTCTTGTACTGATAATGATTTCCATACCAAACTAATATTCTCTCCATGTAAGCGATTTTCCACGATGACACCCACTTTTTCTTCAAAATTCTTCCACAGAACTTTTGGAACCAGCGTATCTGAAATCGTTTCTAGAAGCTTCGCTTCTCGCTGAAGTAGACTCGGATTATCATCTCTGAAACGGATCACAAAATTTTTCGATATAAATACTGCATGATGAGTACCACTTTTTGCAGGCACAAAATTCTCATCCTTTAAGTCTGGATAAGATATCTTGATTGATTCAATTCTCGAAATATAGTCTCCCATTGTGGTTATTAAACTTGTGCCATCACAATATCATTATACCAGATTCTTTGTAACACCTACCTTAATACTACTCCGCACCAAGATCAGACGTTTTGGAGCCGATGCCCGGAATCGAACCGGGGACATCCACTTTACGAAAGTGGCGCTCTACCAACTGAGCTACATCGGCACAACTATAATAAATTTTTCCTCCCATTTATCTCCTTCAACATCACCTCTAACTTCGCGTGAAATTCTTCTATCGTTCCATCGTTCACGAGACTGAAGTCAGCGAGCCTCATGCATTCAGCTATATTCTGTTTGTTAGGATCCGTGGCTTCCATCTCTCTCGAATCGTGTAATTGGAATTCTTCGAATGTTACATTGTCAAAAGACGTATTCCTCTTCACAACTCTCCTATATCTCTCCTTCTGATCAGCATCAACTGAGAGAAGATAGAATGACTCTTGCTTCTTTAGGAAATCAACTTCGCCTGGAGTTCTGACTGACTCCAATACACTGTTTTGACCGCTTTTTGCAGCCATATTGTACAGGCTTTCTAGAATATAACTCGGAGAATGATTCTTGCGCAAGTCATTCGCCACGGTGACATTGGAATCTCTAACTTCCGGCAGTCCCCTGCGACGCACCTCTTCGAGGATGAAACTTCTAGCCGAAAAATGTTGAAACCCTTTTTTCTCCAAATATGACACCGCCACGCCTTTTCCAGCGCCCAATGTGCCTGTTATTCCGATAATGATCATGGTGTCTAGTATACGACAATGTGGATAGAGAATCCACATGAGGAATTGGAGCCGACGTCCGGGATTGAACCGGAGACCTCGCCATTCGTTTACACCTCACTTTACAGCAAGGACTAGACTGTATCTTTTTCCATTCGAACAATGGAAACCCTTGTCAGTCGTTCGGGCGCATCTACTTGAAGCGCCACGGTCTTATCCGCAATAATATGTTCTGTGGACTTTAACCGTAATTCGGGATTCATATACGAGTTACCTCATATATGGGCAGGGTCTTACGACCTACCAATGGCGTGCTCTACCAACTGAGCTACATCGGCATAACTATATTATATTTTCAAAATTACCATTTCTGGTTTAACTACCAAGACACCTGCATCGGCATCCTTGCAGCTCTGTAAGAATAAACTATTTATCTGATATTATCAATCATGGCACAGATCTGTCTCTTCAGTTTGATATTATTGAAATATACAATTATCACACCATTTGCAGACTTAATCTTATATGTTCCTTTACCGCGAATCTTTGAAACAATAATCTTATAAAACTGTTTTCTGCTGACTCCGAGTTCGCGAGTCCAATATGACAAAGTCTTAACTTTCGAAAGATCATCGAATATTTGGAGGCCAAATCTCAACTTAAACCTATCAATGTTGAATGATACTTGTAAAAACTCAATGAATTTTCTTAGCAATCTCGGATCTGTATTAGTCAATCTAACACCACCCGTCCCACGTTTTGAGCCTTCACCCCAATATAACCCGAGTCCCATTCCAAACAATACTGCTGTCTCTAAACTATCCGGTGGTTTATATAGAAACGGATCACCCTTAGGATTTCTTAACTGATAAATTGCCTCGGAAATAGTCCTTTTTGGTATATGATATTTTGCCAGCCAGTAGTTAATTCTATTCTGAGAACATTTTAACAAAATAGCGATTGCAGAAACTGATTGACGACACGTAATATATAAGTCATGCAGCTGGTCCCTTGAGATAATAGGCAAATCCTGTGACTGTGGTAGACTTGGTCTTTTCATACTGTTAAGTATACTACTCTTTAACTGATTTTAAGAACTATCAGCCGCCACATACCACCTCCTTCCCGCCACTTGCAAAAAGCGTCAACTTTTTTGACACTTTTACAAACCATCAAAACTAATTAAATACCCACTCACCCGTTTTTTCATCGATCTCAGCCACCGTCTCTCCGCCAGTGGGTATATCACCATTATATGAAACTGCATAAATAACCGTTGCTCCTGACTGATGACCATCTGCATACCTACCCTTCCTTGAATAATCATAGATGACACTCTCATTGTTTTCTAATCCACTAGCTTTCGCTTCCAAAGAATAAATACCCCATTCATCAGACAACTCACTCAAAATAGTAAAATTTTCTGCAAATCTGCCTACTATTTTTAGTACTTCTTCTTTGGCTGGGATTCTATCCTGTGAATTTTCTATTTTTTCATTATTCATTTATATATGTCTATTGAGTACAGTGATAGTCAATTGCAAAGACGTGGCAAACGATACCCATAACAGATACGGAATATTGGCGTATACAATAAAGCGGAGCTCTGTTGATGCGTGCCAGACGGCATAGAGTGCCCAGATGAGTGTTCCCAGAATAAGGAGGATGTCTACTGCAGCCAGTAGATTGTTCTTGAGACCAAATTGCAATGGTGTAAATGCGAAATTGAAGATCAGGTTGAGAATAAAAGGTAGAGCCACGATCCACGATAGTTTACCCGTAAATGTCTTGTAAAATACTGTACCAAAAGTAACTGCGATGATCACATACAGTACCGTCCATACCGGCCCAAAAAGCCATGATGGTGGTGACCATGTGGGTTTGATAAGTTGTGAGTACCAGTTGTAGTTGTTCATGGGTTAATTCTATCACAGTTTAAATACTCTCAAACCCTTTGTTTTTTGTAAAATATTAGTTGACCTGATACAATGATCCTGTTTCAGATCGTAAGTATTTCTCAGGATAAAAAAGACATACAATTATATAATTATGACGCACTCACTCGTCGCAGTTTTTTAGTTTAGGTTAGTAGTAACTATTATTAGACATAAATCAAACAAAATCATGAGTACAAATAATTACATTCAAATAGAAGAAACGCCTACAGGAAAATATTATGTTTCTGAAATGGATTTTGATACCAATGGAGAAATCAGTGTCCTTGGTACATTTGACCTGCTATATACAGCCGCAAAAGAAGCTGAAAATCATATTCGAAATAGTGAATTTGGCGTAGAATACGGTATCAGGTTCTCATTCGAAGACCCAGTTTCTATTAATAAAGAATTTGACAGTTGGAATTTCAAGAAGAAACTTGTACATATAGAAAAACCGCGCCTCTATACTGTACGGGAAGTTTGGTGGTGCAGACTAGGTATAAACATAGGCTCGGAGCAAGATGGTAATGGAGAGGACTTCTTAAGACCAGTTTTGATCATCCGTGGATTTGGGGCCAATATCTGTATGGTTATACCTCTCACCACTTCTCTTCGTAAACATTATTTACGTGTGCCTATAGGAGAAATTCAAGGAAAACACGCTTCTGCCATCTTGTCTCAGGTTCGCGCAATAGATACAAGGCGCTTGGTTGAAAAAATTGGTTTCCTAGAGATCGATATATTTCAAAATTTAAGAAAAACCGTCAAAAAATTATTTTGACGGTTTTTCTCTTTTCTCCCCCTTTCGAGGGTTAGGCCGAAGCCACTTGTACCTCTATATTATCAAAAAATACCATGAAGTCAACAGGATTACATATTCAATAGACCCCTCCAGAATTCACCGAAGTCACCATCCATACTAACAGCAATATCATTATCCCACTTCTTGTATTTACCATAAAATGACTCCTCAACTAATTTCTTGTAAGAAGCGAACTTACTAAAAAGAGATGTCTCTCTACAGACTGACTCAAATACTTTCAGATATGCTGGGTCGTTCTTTCTTAGATATAGGATAGCACTCTTCTCTCCTTCCCAATTTATGGCACGCATAGTAAAATATCCGACCAGTGCTTCGACAATGGAATATAAAAGACGGATCTCTAGTGCCGCATGATAAAGCTCATCTTTAGATTCAAAATACCGTGTATTAGCCAGAAGATTATAATTGATCTTGTATTCGTAGGACTTAGCCAAAGAAACATTGTCTGGCTTCTGTACACTCCTTCTCGTTTCTTGCAGTTTCGTTAAGGTCCCAGACTTATCGAAGGAAATCTTGCCAGTTTCGAGCCAATTCAATAGCCACATCTCCGCACCATCTTTCACACTCATGTTCTTCAAAATAGTTTCTATTTCCAATATTGTAAAGAAAAAAATATCAGCTGGTACGTTACCGATCGTTGCAAACATCGACACTAGCTTTTCAGGCTTATCTTTGACAATAACAACAAGATCATAATCACTACTAGTAGTACGCGTTTGTGTAGCAGTTGAACCACACAGAAGTAGCGCGTCCACATTCTGATTATTGGACAGTTTTGATATCAATTGATCGAAATTCATTTGTTCTGTTGGCATAAACTCGTATATTAAAATTCTATACAAAAATTATACCACAGCTCAAGTCCTCTAGATCCACATACTTTCTGTGGCTTACTATTGACCTCAAATCTATGCGCGGACGCGGTAGGAGGATGTTGGAACTGGGATAAGGAAGAATATGGGTAAAACGACAAAAAGTATTCCAACATTCAATTACCCCACCAGGTTGTGCACTATTGTTTAACAAACCACAAACGTTCCAGATAAGATAAGATTTGCTAACAGCTTGCCATTTCTACTATTTTGTGATATATATTTCCATAGAAACGTACCTAAACGGTACCAAATTTATCCCCAAGATTTCTCAACATAGTTGATCATTTACAACAAAAGGAAACTGAATGAGATTATCAAAATTCAGCAAGTCCATGATTGCTAGCAATGGACTGCAGGTTTTATCCCAATCGGTTTCGCTGAATCAAATATTCGGCGATAACAGATTGATTAGACTTGCAAATTTCATAACTAGTGATAGGACACAAGAAGAAGTCTCCGCATTTGCGGAACAATTATATTGTCCCACTGAAGCGAAGCATCTTGTGGAGACATTGAACAGAGGCTCGTTTGTAGCTTTATCTGAAAACGAACAGTTAACTGACTTCATAACTCCAGAAACGAGCACCCGTAATAGTGGGTACAGGCTTCTACGCATCCTCCTTACAGACGTTTGCAACCTGAGCTGTGATTATTGTAAGGTTATGCACAATATCACTACAGTAACTAAACGGGCCGCATCACCAGAGGATCTTAAACACGTAATCGAACTCTTCTTTAATGGTTCCGTCCCATCGACGCCTAAGGTCATACATATTTCAGGTGGGGAACCTTTAATAGCTTGGGAACGTGTAAAACAAATAATCGTTCTCGTCGAATCGCTCAAACGCGCTGGTGAAAGATACTTCATCGCGCTTGGCACAAACGGAATATTGATCAACGCGGAACGGGCGAAATATCTATCTCACCATAACATCAAGGTGATAGTATCGATTGATGGCCAACAGGACATCCACGATATACTGCGCAAAGACCACACTGGTCGTGGATCATTCAAACAAGTTGACATGGGCATCCGCCTACTCAACAGCTTTGGTATAGAACTCGGTCTTTCGATGGTGATTGGAAAACACAACGTCTGCCATCTTAAACGTGAAATCTCAACCATGTTGGAAGAATATCGGCCAGTAAGCATCGGAGTGAACTACATGAAGCCTCCAACAAAGAGTCAAGGGGACTTCCCATTCCTGATCACGCCTATTGACTTCGTCCAAGCAACATATGATGCTTTCCGTGTGTTTCGTAACACAGGACTATTCTTTGAACTCGTGTACAGAAGAGTCCATCCATTTGTTACCAGAAGGTTCAGATACCACGATTGCGGAGCCGCCGCTGGTACAACGATTAACATTGATGCCCGAGGCAACATCGGTCCATGTAAATCATTCCTAGCTCTTAACACACTAGCTAGTGGTATGACTATCGAACCAGCTAATTGTTGTTCGATGAAACCAAACATCCTAGATTCACTTCAGCGACGCTCACCTGTCTACATCGATACATGTCAAGGTTGTAAAGCCATAGGGATATGTGGGAATGCCTGTGCCTACGAATCGTGGGTACAATCAGGAAACATGATGAACTGTGATAAGCGTGCATGTGAGTATACGCGCCAGTTTTATCAAAAGTTCGTGGACGACCTTGCTGAAATTACGGCCCAGGTTCATGGCAATAGATCATTCCAAGAACCCACCGAAAATGATAGACAGCAAGTCCTTGGTAGGATCACTGTAAATCCTGATACATTGAGCTCATCGATCGGACACTACACTGACTAATAGCGAGTCCCAAGCCAATCAACTAGCGCGTGTTACCAGCAGTGGGTAACACGCTATTTTTTTCCGTAGAAGCTACGAGCTCCTCATTTATAAATATTGCGGCACCAGATTCAGGTAGCAGTACTATTTGATCATCCTTAACTTGCTTCTGTATTTTTTTTATATGTGCATCCTTCTCTGGTGAATAGTGAACCAGGATGCAATATTTTTTTAGTAATCCAAGACCTTTCATGTATTCTGGCTCATCACCATAGGAAAATGAAACTGGATTTTGAAGAAGACACAATATACCAGCACTGTTTCCAATCAGAATTGTTCCTTTTTCATAAGATTCTTTAAGTGCCTCTTCTATTTTGGGTGCACTTAGCTTCTCGATTAAATATTTTGTATCACCTCCTGCTAAATAAACTATGCCTGCCTCCTTAATTTTTGAAATAATCTCATCCTCAGAATCATGAGGGCTTACATACTTAAAATCAACCTCACTACCCAAACCTTGATAATACCTCTTTACAATCGTTACATATTCATCAACTGTTTTGACAATATCAGCATTTCCGAAAACGCCAATAGGTACATAAAGCATTTTGATTTTGTCGGAAGCAACAGAACCGAGTACCGACCTATCCAAAGAGTTATATATGCCTGTGATTGATTCCGCACCACCAAGTGCAATTATTGTTCTTTTAGTGTCGATCCTGTACACGCGTAACAACTCTATAATATCGTTAAATTCCGATTGGCGATCTAAATACATTTTTTTCGCTGATTTTGTCTGTAAAATATTGTTCATGGTTTTGTTCATTTTAACCCAAAATGCTATAGACTGATAATAATTGTACTCGCCGATCTGATTGCCCATACTATACTACGCCAATATCCTCTGCACTCTCTCAACATTAATAACATCCAACCTATCACCGTCTTGCAAGATTTTTAATAATTTATCAGGATGCTCGATCTTCGATAGTTCATCATGTTCCTTTATCAATAACTCAACAGGAGTAATTACTGAATTTGGCATCCCCATCGTATTCGCCCATTCTCTAAATGCTTTCATAGAAATTTCTGCGTGGGGTTCAATTTCACGTGGCAACCAATCATTTCGTCCGACATCATGCCAATGCGCCGCTAGTCTTAAAATGAGTATTTCGTCTGGTAAAACTCCTTCATTGATAGCGATCGCGACTGCATTTTGCTCAACATTCTGTATATGTTTTCGATCGTGAATAAAATTGTTATTTGCCTCAACGAGTCGTATTGCTGTTTGCCGTGACTGGGTTATTATCGGGTGTTCATAATCTAAACCTAATTCCTGTAAATCTGACATAGAAACGTTTGAGGGGCCACCGAAATACTCCGTGCCATTATTATCTTGTGGAAATGCTCGGTTATCTGAAAGAGAATCGCTCTTTGTTAATAACATCATAAGACGATCAAGGCCTACAGCTGCTCCAGAGCTTTTGTAATTCGGATGCGATCTGAGCATATCAAGTAATGGTTTAAACGTAGATCTAAGCGATGTGTCACTTACTCCACAAATGTTAAGAATTTCCTTTTGTATCTTTAAATCGTTATTACGAACATTACCTCCTCCAAGCTCCATTCCGTTGACTATGAGCTCACATCCATTTCCCCTCAAAGAAAGTACTTCGTTAATATCTTTTGATTTTGCGGCTTTCCAAAAAGCATAATGACTCATTGGTGACATTTGCGGATGATGAAAGGTGGAAATTTGCCCATTGCCATCGCGCTTGAATAGAGGTAAATCGATCAGCCAGACGAATGACCATTTAGAATGTAGACGTAATACATAATTTTTGATCAGCCTATTTCGGAAATCTCCTAGTATATATAAGTTACCCTTTTGAGACGCAAATACAAATGACTTTGGTCCGATTCTCATACTAACACCTGTTCTTGCACGTAACTGCGATTTCAACTTCTGCAAATCTAGGACATCTCTAATTGGTATTTCGAAATATACTTCCTTTCCGTCGTTTCTAAATTCCCCACCGCTGTATCTAAGATCAGGCGAATCGGAGCCATAAAGACACACAGAGTCTTCAAATCTCATAACGGTATAGGTCGGCCTAATGTCAATAAGTGAAAAAGCTTTACTACAAATTTGCTCAATAGTTCGTCGCACATCGTCCAGAGATAAATTTGCAATTTCGAAATCTATTTGATGAAATTCTTGTGCGTGTGTATTATCACCAATTTCAGGTCGAAAATTTGACGCTATCTGATAGTATGCTTTCAGTTCTGGAAAACGAGCCAATAAATATTGTTTATACAATTGGGGAGAATGCGGAAGAGAATAGAACTTTCCAGGCTGGAGCTTGGACACGACAACAAATTCACCGTCACCATATTCCTTTGTGGGAAAACTTAATATTGGAGTATTAATCTCTTTAAAACCTTTTTTGTGAAATAAATGGTGAATTGAAAACAGCAAATCTGACTGCATAGTTAGTCTTTTTCCAAGGTTTTTATTGTGAGAAATTATTCTTTTTTGCATATATTTTGATACGTTCTAATTACATTACGATAAACCACACCAGGTGTCAATTTTGTCTCAATAAAACTTCTCGCGTTCTCTCCTATGTACGCACGTAATTTTTGATCTTGAATAAGTGTATTAATCGAATTCGCAAGCTCTGTCGAGTTACCAGCAAACGTTAAACCGTTTATGTTTTTAATCATTATTTCACTGATCCCAGAATTGTTGTTCCCTATCACCGGCAAACCTGCGCCCATTGCTTCAAGAAGTGTATATGGGTAATTATCGAATCTCGATGCACCAATATAGATATCGTAATATTGATATATTTCTAAAACCTTTTTTCTAGACATTTCACCAAGCAACCTAAATTTGAACGTCGGCTTTTCTACTAACTTCTCAATGAAGTACTTACTAAATAGCATGTTGATTCCGACATATGTATCTGCTCCAATAAGGTCCAGACTAATATTATATTTGTTTTGTTCTGAAATAAGCTGACACGCCTGGTATATGATATCCTGTCCTTTTCGCTCTTCAATTCTACCAACGCTAAGCAATCTTATTTCATTCGATGTTATTGCGTAGTCCTGCTTTGTCCTAATATCACCAAGATCAAGGGGATATAACTCAATTTTTGGTACACAACCAATATGTACCCGCTTATCAATCTCATCTATGAGACTTCTACTGGGACAAACAATGTGTTTAGCGATTGACAGCATACTCTTTTCAGATGATTTTATGTTGTCCGAAAGATATGATCTACTACTCGGATTATAGCTCTCCGAAACAAAGGCTGGCGTATGACATCGCACAAGTGTGATATCCAAAAATTGCTTCAATACCAAAAATCCTTCAGCTCCCCAATCTGCAACTTCAATTACATCTATCGGATTTTTGCCATTAATCATTTTTACAACCTCTAACACTCTTTCATAATGGCGGAGAAAACCTTCATTACGAAACAACAGGACAGGACTGTTTTCCGCTAAAGGGGTTTCCCCTAAGCGATATAATGTGACATTAGTCGAAAGATTTTCAATGCTATCGAAATATTTGTCACTTCGAGAGATGATATCAATCTTATGCGTCCCATACTTAGAAATTGTTTTAACTAATTCCTCAATAAAAGTACCCACGCCACCTGAGTGATTTTCTGGCGGATACCCCGGATAAATATAGCAGATATTCATATAATCCAAATTCTATACAAAAATTATACCACAGCTCAAGTCCTCTAGACCCGTGAACTTTCTGTGGCTTACCTATTGATCTCAAATCTATGCGCGCCCGATGGGACTCGAACCCACGGTCTATCCCGTGACAGGGGATTGTTTTAGCCAGCTAAACTACGGGCGCATTTTCAGATACCTTTCAAAGACTGACTTCTTTCGATCTAGGAACAAATCCCTGCTTGGTATCAGATGTGGACTATTATACATGAAATCGTATAATTTCATAGAGCTACGTACACTATATTTCAAACGAAAGAATTTACCCTTTCCTGTATATACAGAACCAGAAATTAGGCCAAATAGTCTCAATCGACATCTCAATTCATCAAGAAAAGCCCTCGAACATGAGGTAAAGCTGGAAGATAGGGTAAGAAGTCTAGTGCACCTGTTTCGATGAGTATACCCGACCCAGACATTTCCATCACCATCAAAATATCCCCTGACAAAATCCCTAAAGAACTTAGCTGGCACACTAGGCACTGCCATACTATAAGTCTTTCCGGGAATAAAGCCGAGATTCTGTAAATCGTTAAACATCTCTTTACTTCCTATTTGCAACCTATATAACTCTTTCTCTCTACCATTTCCTTTTCGCACACTTATCTTATGATGAGAATTGATCACCACTTTGATCATTTGAAGTAACTCCCGCTCAGTGATCTGAATATTCCAAAAGTACGCTCCCCTTTTATTCAATGTCATATACCCATCCGCAGCAAAGAACCCCAGCACATAAGCCATAGTTGGAGTCCATAATTTGAAGAAATCTTTATTTACATATTTCAATATTGGCATATCAAAAAGATATTATAATGTTTTTATAAAACAACAACGGACTAATAATGCAGAATTGTGTCGGCGGAAGGACTTGCACCTTCGACCTTAGCTTTATGAATGCTATGCTCTAACTACCTGAGCTACGCCGACATATATTTTCAAACTAATATCATCATACCTTACAATACTCCTGGTGCCGGCTAAACTACAACAGCTACGCCGACATATATTTTCAAACGAACATGACCCCACCTGCCCAACCAAGATACAATAGCGAAAAAAAGACGATAAATCAACCCCATTGACAATACCATTTGCAACCAATCCCCTTTTATGGCACAATAGACCGATAAGTGAGGTTGGTGACCAATCTTAGAAAAATATCGCGGGGTAGGGTAACAGTAACCCGTCAGGCTCATAACCTGAAAATTGTCGGTGCGATTCCGGCCCCCGCAACAAGTTATTACATCTTCTTGACACATATACCAATTGGCGTATACTTTCAATGGTGTTTGGGGCGTTCGCGCCCTCACGGTTTCTAAACCGTAACCAGACACCAACAAAACGCACCACCGAAACGTGGTGCTTTTTGTTATTCATTTTCAAGGTCACCGTCATGTAAAATCCTCTCCATATATTCCGTATTCATACCCCAGAATGGGATCAAGCTCCAAAAATACATCTCACCATTATCAACTTGTTTAACAATAATCTTTACTCGATCTCTCTTAATAACTGCAGTAAATTCATAATAATTGACTAGTGACAAAACATTTTCAGTCCTGCTATGCATCCTCTTGGGCTCAAACTTATTTGTCTGCCAAATACCCTGGAGTGTGCCAGATGAAACTAAAATCAGTGGTGCTAACTTAATCAACTTAAAACGCATAAACTGATCAGCAGGGAGTCTTGCTTTGTTCCGACTTTTTAGCCTAAGATGTTCTAGACCTTTTGAATTAAAAGATACCCTTTCCTTAAAGTATGGACAGTATACACTTACAAATGTTTTGTACAGCGCCTCACCAGTTGTTTTAGCGACATCAAACTCTTCTTGTGTAAATTGAATCATATTTGTTGCATTAAAAAACACCCCTCGGGTATTTCTGTTAGTAATCGGCCCATTTAAAATATTTTATAGGAATAGTATATCAATAAACATTTCTCAATTTCAAGTCTTAATTCTGACAGCATTCAAACAAAAACAACCAAACTTTCGTCTGGTTGTATGTAAAATACTCACACAATGATTACCGTCGTCGCCACAAGATCATGGCGACTAATCCGAGTGGTAATAATGTTGTCGGTTCAGGGATTATCGAGACAGAAACATTATCCACATAACTTGCGTTGTCGTCTGAACTTGAAGTATCAACGAAACTAAGTCGAACTGAATTCGCATCGGATACAAAGGAGAATGTCTCCTCAAACCAATTGATTTTACCAGCGGTTGGTGCGAGAGGGGCTAGATTTGTATTCAATAATATACCCATTCCTTGAAGTTGAATATTGATTATAGGCGACACGCCTCCTGAAGATCCAGTATAAAACTTTAGTGAATATGTGAGACCTGGAACTGTTGAAAGATCCTGGTAAACATATGCATGAGGCGGTCCATCTCCACTAAGATCCAAATAGTTTAATCCATCTTGAGCAGGACCTTGGTTAATACCATTCGCCGGACCATTGTGAATAAAGACATCACCAGTACCACCAACAACCCAACCGGAAAGCCATGTTGCTCCAGTATCAACCCTAAGCTGAAGATCAACTACCGGAAATTCGAAACTTCCATTTTGAATAAGGTTCTGTGCGAAAGTTTCGGTCAACACTGATACAAATATAAATACCACCCCAATTAATATTAGTTTCTTCATATTCTCTCCTAACTAGTTTTAGCCCGAATTACCGTCGGGACTCGGCGCTTTTGTCAAAAAGCAGTTCAGACCACATAGTCCCACATATTTGTTTATATGTCCACCACTTACACTACTGACGATATATTCCTAACACTAAAGGTCTGCCTTTATCGATTTTTTTTGTGACTCATTACCCCAACTTCCCTTTGACCTTGGCTATCACATCTTCCATCTTGATATCAGACTTCACATAATAATCGAATGTCTTGTCATCTTCTACGCCGGCAACCTGCATAGCCTCGGCAATCTTGTCAGTCTCATCAGCATTGGTGAGGATGATGAACTTGATCTTCTTGCCACGACTGTCTTCACGGATCTTGCGGAGCATCGTGAGACCATCCATCTTCGGCATGAATATATCGACGAGCATGAGATCTGGATATTCACTGAGTGCCAATTTCAATCCCTCCTCTCCATCTTTTGCCTCAAAAACTATGAAACCCTCGAGGGTCAGTTTGTCCTTGAGGACATTGCGCAACCTCGATTCATCTTCAGTTACAAGAATTATTTTTTTATCCATAAATTTTATTAACACCTATATACCAAGTGTTGATTTCACCATTGTTAATATATCATCTAAACGCAACGAAGACTTCACCCAATAATCCCTCACTCCTAGTCTCTTTGCTTCGTCCATACTCTGATCATCACTCAAATTCGTAAACATGATAACCTCTGCAGTCTTACCCCATACATCTTTTCGTAATTCCTTGAGTATATCCAAACCGCTCATCTTGGGCATAACGATATCCAACAATATTAGATCCGGATGATCTCTGAGTGCTGTCTCCAATCCCACAACACTATCACTACAAGTAACAGTCGAGAACGACGCTATCTCAAGCTTATCTTTTACTGCTTTCCGCAAGGTCTCCTCATCTTCGATGATCAATATTTTTTTATTTTTTCCCATATATTTCAGAATAATAACACCTCATAGTCTATATTACCACCTAACTTCCCAATGGTCGACTGCCCTTCTTTGGAGTTACACCACTCTTTGGAATAGTGAAGTAGAACGTCGTACCCTTGTTTTCAATGGATTCGAACCACATTTTGCCATTACTTGATTGCTCTATTATCGACTTTATTATATACAAGCCCAATCCTGTTCCATCTGCATCTTGAGTCTTGGCATTATCAGCCCTGAACAGCTTTTGGAATATTCCCGATTGTTGACTCTTTGGTATCCCAAAACCATTATCAGAGACTGAACTCAACAGATCATTGTCCTTGACCTTGACCTCGATAGTTATATGACCTCCTTCTCCAGTATATTTGAGCGCATTTGAGGTCAGATTTTGATAAACCATTCTTATGAGTTTCTGATCAACCATTATCTTTTCGAGACCCTCTTCAATATCAAGCTTAACATCCATTTTCTTCGCCACGATCATAGGTTTCATTTCATCAACTACGCTTTGTACTATCTCTCTAATATCAGTCAGCTCTGGTTCCACAGAGAATGTGCCAAGTTCTATCCTCGATACATTCAATAGGGATGTGACGAGATTGACCATCCTCTTGTTGCCATTATATATCTCATTCAAATAATCCTTCTGCTTGACTGAAATCTTACCAGCATCACCATCCAAGAGCATTTCTGTATACCAGCCGATAGCCGACAGAGGTGTTCGAAGCTGATGAGATGCTAGTGATACGAACTCTGTCTTTGCCTTATCTATATCCTTTTCGATAGTGATATCTCGGAATACTTCGATCGTACCCATGATCTTGCCGTCCAACCTAAACGGTGTGACTGTGATACCTGACGGGAATCTAGTGCCATCTTTTCGACTATAATAGTACGTAGAGCCAAGTGGAACACTTGTTTTCTTTCCTGTTTCGAGAGCAATCGTTATAGGACGGAGTTTCATCGATATCTCTTCTCTTGTCTCATCAGTAATCCTCATTATCTCGACGACTTGTTTGTTTATCATCTCCTCACTCTTGTAACCGAACATCTCCAATGCCGACTCATTGACCAAGGTTATGATACCGTCTTCGTTGGTCGTGATTATACCGTCACCGATACCTTCTAAGATCGCGTCATCCTTCAATCTGGCTATATCCAATGACTTTGCTTGTTCCTGAGTATCCGCTAGCAATTTCTTGACCTGTTCTTCATTCTTCTTGCGATCTGTAATATCTCGCTCAATGGCCACAAAGAAGATGATGTCACCCTTATCATCGAGAACCGGAGAAATACTGATAATAGCCGTGTATACATCGCCATTTTTCTTTTTATTACGTATCTCGCCTATGAATGGTTTCTTTTGAATCTTTATCGTATCCCACATGTCCTTGTAATAATCATTAGGCATCGGTACCTTCCAGAGTACTGCCGCCTTCTTGCCTAGAGCTTCTTCTGGTTTATACCCCGTGATTTTCTCTACTGCACTATTCCCATATATAACAATTCCTTCTACATCGGTTATGACCACTTGGTCTATAGCATTATCTACAGCCAGTCTGAATTTTAGCAAATCACTAGCCAATTGCTCCGTTTTTTTCTTTTCCACTTCGACATCTTCGAGGATGTTCAGTACAGCTGTCTTCTGCAGATCAGCCTCAATAGTTTTTGCATTCAATTCACTGGTCTGTTCAATAACTTTCTGTTTGGTATCATTCAAGGCCTGCTTCACAGCCAAGACCATATCACCGAAAGCGCCAGAAAGTTTACCTATCTCATCGTTCGAAGTAATCCCAGGCTTAAAATCTAGACTGGATGGGGATACCTTATCTACAGCATCATGCAGAGCTTCAATAGGACTGGTTATCTTCCTTGACACATAGTATGAAACAGCAATGAAGATGATCTCTGCAAATAGTGCAGCCAATATATAATACCAGATCATGTTATAGCGGAAAGACAAAGCTTCAGAGACATCTACCTTGGTGATGAGACACCATCCCGTGTCAGGTATATACACATTGGTCTCAACTACTTGTACACCACGATAATCAGTCACCTCAGTAACACCCGATGCCAGACTACCCTTCAGCATATTGATGTCGCTCTTACTAGCAGAATCGATACCCCGACGGTCGGAACAACTACCATTGACCTGGCTAGTATCCTTCTGTTTCAAAACAGCTTCAGAACCCAGAAAAACAGATGGTGTGATGAATAGGCCATCCTTGTTCACTAGTAGATTTTCCTCCGACTGCCCGATCACACTACTACTATTTACGATCTTATAGATATGTTCTGGTAAATACCTGACAACCGTCACGCCCAAGAATTTCCCATCATCGGCGATGATCGGTGCAGAAACAGTATAATTCACTCGACCATCTATCTCTGAAAAATACATATCCTTGATATATACACCTTCCTTGGCTTTGGTGAAATATTCATCACCAGATTTATCGAGTTTTTCATTCGTTTTGATTGAAGAAGCCACGATCACACCACGAGCATCTATGATCATAGATTCATAAATCTCTGGGTCAGACTCTATCGTTCTGATCAAACGTTTATCGATCTTGCCTTTCAACAGACTATATTGTTTACTATTTATAGGTTCCAACAAGAAATCCCTATATACAGATGATGCCGCCAAAATAACCGCTGTCTTCTGTTGATCCTGAATGAAGGTCTTCAAATGTTCAGCTTTACTGATATTCGATGCCTGCAAATACGAATATACATTCGCCCTTATAATACTCGTAGTGTAAACCCCCAGAACCAGCATAAGTAACGACAAAATAATAATGAAACCAGATACAAAAGAAACTGCTATTTTACGTCTTATCCTCATGAATTTTTTTGTTGCTCCTGCCCCTTCTTCAATTTGGCCATCTCGATTTCCCTACCTACCATGACTTTATTGAGTCTGCTCGATTCATCTAGAGCTTTCTTGAGATCGGCCCCAGTTTTCTCCAATTCACTAGTACGCTCCTTTACTTTATTATCCAGATTGTCATAGAGGTCCTTGAGTTTCTTTGCCATATCAACGAAAGTCATAGCTAGAATAGCTGTCTCATCTTTGGCTTTCATATCTTTTTCATTCAACTCTATATTGAACTGCCCATTGGCAATATCACTAGAGATTTTACTCAACCTCGAAATTCGATTGGTAATACTGTCCAAAAAGATAAATATAACCAAGAATGACAGGATGATCAATACGAGTAAGGACGCCAGAATCGTATAATTCAGGGAATGTGAAAGACCCATCAAACTAGTTGCTGATTGTTCATATATGATCGTCATCGATCCATTGAACTTGTACCCAATGAAGTTATCATCATCTCTAAAATACCATTCGTGTACACCGTTCGATATCGACTGCTCTATTTCCATGAGCTCTGCATCTTCGACAGTAGATAGATTACCTAGGGTTTCGATCTTGCTCGTCGTGTCCAGGAACATCACTCCATTACGATCCATTATTTCTACCTTGCTATCGTTCTGAAGATCCCACAAATATCCACGTAACTCGTCAAATTTGACGACACCCATCACAAACCCGATCATCTCTCCATTAGAATTCTCGACCGGCACTACGACAGATATATTCGGATGTTTTGTGACAACCCCGACGAACGCAGATGATACATATGTCTCCTTAATTTTCAGGACGCCTTTACAATAATCGCGTTCAGAGAAATTCTGTCCGACAATCGACTGGGCTACTTTACTAGTTGCGATAACAATACACCCCGATCCACGGACTTCGAATAGGGCGATATCCTCAACACTATTTTCAGACTCAACAATAGTAGTGAACTTGAGGCTCGCCTGCTCAAGTTTACGTTTATCTCTACTCACCAAGGCATCGACTATCGACGGGTCGCTAGCTAAACTAGTGACACTCGATTGGATCCTGTCCATATATGCATTGACCAACTGAGAATTGTAGCTAACAGCATTCTTGATATCAGCTGCCATATGATCATTCAATACTCTATTATTCTGCCAATATAGTATGCCCCACATCATTGAACCGACGATGGTTAAGACAGAAATTATTACCAAGCTTAATTTGAGTTTGATGGACATATTGGTATCACATTATTCCACGCACATAACTATGATCAACTATCTCTGTCGTATCTATGTCTCCAACTATATCACCTTTTAATTTCAGAAAATCATACGCATTATTTATAAGACCATGGATAGAATCCTTGCCGCTTCCGAATGACATGAGATCCATATTTTCACTTATAGACATCAATTTTATACCCTTCAATTGACCTGTGAGTGCTTCAACCGAAATCCCAAAATATTTCGCACCTATAGTATAGGCATCACCGGGATTCTTTTCTATAAAATCCATAGCATCGGCATAGGCACCGACTACAGCCGAGACTTTGGCTGGATTGTTTTTTACAAAATCGCTTCGAAAAGCTAGAACATCGATGATGAGTCCAGGCGAATTGGCTGATGAATACAGTATCGCCCCATCACCATCCGTAACAGCACGACTCAAGTTCGGTCCATAACTAACAGCTGCATCTACCTTTTTGTCTATGAAAGCCTGTGCGGCGTCCTGTGCAGAAAGATTGACCTCCTTTATATCAGTCAGTTTCAAATTGTCCTTTTTCAGTGCTTCATATAGTAGATATTCGCCCAACGTATCCATCTCGACCGACACATTCTTGCCCTTGAGGCCAGTGATACTTTTCACGGAACTATTGGCAACAAATCCATCCGCGCCGTTCGAGTAATCAGTTGCCAAGACAACTGAGAGATTTACCCCTTTACTGACTCTTTTTACCACATCGATGAGGGCAACGTCCCCACTGAAATCTATAGCGCCGCTTATCAGATCCTCAAGTTCCTTGACATATGAGTCTTCTTTGACCAATACAACATCTAAACCTCTATTTTTATAGAATCCTTTTTCGTATGCAATGAGATAAGGCAATACACCTGGCCAGTCCTGATAGCCGTATTTGATCGTTCCTAGAGATTGATTTTGGAATTGCCCAAACAGAAACAATCCACCAGCGATAGCAATGAGCAAAATAACACATGCTGAAATGATCGTGATTTTTTTCATGTTTTTTTGAACTAGATCGTCTATATTTTACACTATGTTGCAGATAAAATGAAATATGCGCATTTTCTCTATCAACTCATATACTCGTTTAATTCTCAACCCAGCTAGATATGACCAGTGGATTGAAAGTACTAGTATTTATAGTCAACTTACGTACGATGCCACTATAAGTACTCGACGCTACAACCTGTCTCGTATCACCACCAGTATTCGTAACTGTATATTCACAAGTATTTCCATCCAATACCAGACTTGCTGTACCTGTTAGACTGTGATTCTCACGCAATGCCTCTAGAGCGACTTCTGCACAAGCGTTTGTGAGTGACTTCGCTACATTCGAATTTTTCGTGTCGGTACTGCCTTTGATAGACCAAACACTACTAGTTGATAAGTTGAATATGAGGGCCAGAACAACAGCCCCTAGAACGATCACGATGAATAGAGTCGCAAAACCACCTTGAGAGATGCTCTCGGAGCGTCGAGCTGCCTTTGAATCTTTATTTAATTGATATTTTTTCATATTATTTCCTGAGTGCCCCACTTCCATTGAAAGTAAATGAATACTGTCCACCTGGACCTGAGGCAGTAGTGGAACTAGTCAGTGTATAGCTGATCTTCACAATGTTCGGAGTTGATGGATGTGATAAGTTCGCGAACACGAGACTATTCGCAATAACCTTGTTGTTGGTTAGTGCTGTTGCAACTCCCGCCCCTTCCGTTACAAATATCGTGCCATTACTCAGAGAAAATACTGTCGGCGATGTTACAGGAGCCACAGTCACTAGACTGAGACTCGCACCCGTATTCCCTATCGTCGGACTGTTGACCTGACTAGCATTCCTCAGCGCTTGAGTTATCGTCTTCATCACTTTCGCGCCTTGATCATTGACCTCTAGGGTCAGTTGATTGCGTATACGAGATGCCGACATCGTACCAAAGAAATTCGTGATCGAAATAATGAGCACCGAAAATATCGCTATGTATACTAGCGTCTCTACTAAACTGAAGCCTGATATTTGTTTTACTTGTTTCATATTTAATGAATGGAAAATCATAGGATCATCATGGGATCGGCGTGAGTCCTACACCAAAGGCGTGTTTAACTGTGCTCCCTGACTGACCGATACTATCTATAACATTCGTTGCACCAGACGCAGACATGAACTTGCGATACCCAGCTCTCGAGAAGTCAGACGCTGTACTACCTTGATCGTAGTCCTCTGTCCAACCACCGGACTGAGTTAGAGGATTTGCGAACGTACGTACTGTAGTAGTAAACATGCTTGGGAACATGAGGATCGTACTATTGGCAGATGGTAACGTCATCGTATCAGCACGGTATGTAGTATTATTCGCAACATATTCAACACTAGAAGAGGCTGCTATAGGATTGGCTGTATTGAAGCAGCCTCTATATGCCGATACAGTAATCGCGGCTTTGATATTTCCCGAAAAGCCAAAAGTATAATTGGCCCCCTCGGCTGCATCAGCGACGTGATAATACAATGCCTGATTGTAATTTCCATTTCTGTGGCGAGCGATTTGGACCCAACCCGTAGGGATAGCATTCAAGCGATCACTATTATTAGCAGCATTATGTAGAATATGTGCGAACATGATGTCACCAGTTGTAACTCCTGTAGGCTTCGAGACCAGGGCCGAGTTTGATGAAGCAGAATCATACAGCGTCGGAGTACCAACTACAGATGATGCGGTCGAACAACCAGTCGTTGTGAATGTACCGTCAGCAGAATACCCCGTGCCAGTAGTATTCGTTGCATAACCTCGATAGTAATACGTAGTAGCCATAGCGAGTCCTGTCCTAGCTTGAGTGAATGCGCCAGTTGTCGTATTGCCTTCGGCTACACAATTCGTCGTTGGTGATGGTGACGTTCCCCAACACGTTCCGCGTGCAGATATAGATGCTGGAACGCCGAGTGATGTGACAGTCGCACCGAGAGTGGCAGTGGTATTGGTAATAGATGAGACTGTAGGAGTGGTGACGTCAGGGACTGCATTCACAAGTACTTCTTCATTTGTTAGGTGACAATACTTCGTTGTTCCACTAGTCAGAGTGATCAAACCACTCGCATTGCAATCCCCACTATATGTTTTCGTATATTTATTAACGATCACCTCTGAGACGTAGTACGTGCCAGAATTCTTGGTTGTTGTAGCATTCAGACTAACCGTAGTTGTACCCGATGCATTCCCAACTTGATAAGGTTGAAAATCGGCGGCTACCTTAGAATCACCATGATTGATAACTGTTTTCGTAATATATATGCTTGCTAGATTTTCTTCATTGGTCAATGTACAAGCTTTTGTGGTATTAGGTGCTAGTGTGACAGAACCTATAGAATTACAATCACCGCTGAATGTGGTGTTGTAACTACTATCTGCAACCTCAGAAACTGTATGTATACCAGAATTGAAAGTATTTGTTACACCAGAAGTGACTGGATTTGCATCTACGAGCAGAGTAAAGTCTGAGATAGTTTTTGATAGACCATGATTCGTCACCACCTTGGTCACTGTGAGCCTAGAAGGCTTTTCTTCATTGGTGATGAGACAAGTATTGGTAGTACTAGCGCCAAGTGTGATATTACCACCACTATCACAATCCCCACTGAATGTTTGAATGTAATTTGGGTCAACACTTTCGGTGATTGTGTAAGATCCAGGATCTAGCATAGATGCAACTCCAACTGTCAACGTAGTAGTACCAGCCATATATGGTGCAAAATCAGCAGCGACCTTAGATCCGCCATGGTTCACTACCGATTTGTTCACTGTGAGTCCTGCTTGATTGTTCAGAATGGTACGCCAACGTGTGAGATATGTACTCATGGAAAAGGTGTTGGAAGTTGAAGCCTGATCAGCCCAGGAAACAGCCACGGAGATCTTCTTCTGATCAGGACTGATTGTCGAAATATTGATCACTCTAGTAAACAGATCTGTGAGATCAGACGTTCCAGAAAAATTCCACATATTACTCGATGTAGAAAGTCCGTATGAGCCATCGATGAGATTATCGAAATTGGCATCGCGAATATTTCTCGATGCTTCGAATGCCTCTTCTACGAGGACTGCTGCTCTTTCCTTGTTGGCAGAATTCTTTGACTGTCTCGATACATCAGTTATGGTACCCGACGCCGCTATGACGAATATAACGAATATAGAGATCGAAACGAGTATTTCGACTAGAGAAAATCCAGCCGAGCGACTCGTACGAACAGAGCGAGCCAAGTGAGTATTTGATTTATCAGTTCTATTATACATATCAATATATAACTGTTCCTTTTTCATTTATTATAATATTCCTAACTCCAGAACCGTTGGTAACCGTGATCGTACCCGCACCAGTCGTTGCACCCGTGACCTTCTCGAAAACTATCTCGCTAACACCACTCATGCTGACATCCCCCGAGATACCATAGACCTGATCGGCTGAAGCATTCCTAGCAGAATAACTATTGCCCTCGAAGATCGTCAACTGATTGGCAGATATTTTGACCCCCCATTTTGCATCGCCTTTACCCGATTGGGCGCTAGATTGTGCGAGTCGGACGGCCTCTACTATACTTCCAGTATTCAATTCCAAACTAGTATTTGACCTCAGACTATAATAGACACCAGTAGAAGTTGTAGCGAATAGTGCAATGATGCCTATCACTATCAAAAGTTCTACCAAAGAAAACCCTCTATTATAATATTTGATTTGATAATCCATATATTGGTCCCATGATCGCAAGCACGACGAAACCGACGACTAGACCAACTACGATCAAGATGACTGGTTCCAATACTGTACTCAGATCTCTCGACATAGCTTCGGTCTTTTCTTCGAATATCACTCCGATCTTGATCAGAGTTTCGGATAACTTTCCAGACTGTTCAGAAGAGAAAATAAGTTGCTGAATAGGGATTGGTAGATATTTATCAGCCTTCTTGAATGATGAAACCGATTTCTTGAATGATTCGCCGTTTATGATATTGAGCTGGAGATGCTCATAGAACTTCCTATATTGTGCGTATGTTGTGCCTTTCTTCACTGATTCCAATGCTTCATTGACCTGGAATCCCGCTTGCAACAATACCCCGGTTATATACCCGAACCTCGCCAATTCGACGCCTTGTATGAGTGACCTCACTCCTGGAATCGAGAACAATATATAATCCCCGATGAACTTGGTTTTCTTGAAGAAAAAGACAAAGAAAACTAGTACGAGAACCGCCGCAATGACGGCTGGCGCCACGATAGCACCATAATCTGACATAAATGTACCCAACCACAACATCGTCTTCGTTGCGAATGGCAGATCTCCCTTGGCTGTTTGAAATACTGACACCAGTTTTGGCAGGACGATCCATGTACTACCGACAGCGACGATGAAAGCCAAGATGAGGACGATGCCAGGATATAGTAGAGCTGATTTCAGTCTAGAATTGAAGACTTTTTCCTTGTGTGTCTGTATAGTCACCAAGTTCAGGTGTTCTGGAAGTTTTCCCGCTTCTTCACCTGATCTGATGATCGATATAACTCGATCAGATAATAATTTCGTCACCTCGAATGCTTGCCAGAGAGGCATGCCGTCATTCACCATAGACTCTATGGCTTTGGTGATCTTCTTCAATCTCCTACCCTTTATCGAAACTCTGATCGCTTCTAGTGCACTAGATATCCCCATACCCGATGATATGAGTAGACTCAGATTCTCTATCAGATAATCCTGTTCATCTCCGAAACCTACGCTGATATATGGCCAATCTGGACGATATTCGAAAACCGGTTTTGTAAAACCCTTCTTTTCATATGATCTGCGTACGTCTATAGGTCTCATATATTTTTATTGTGGTGTGATAACGCGCAACAATTCATCTATAGTCGTGATGCCAGCTTTGATTTTTTCGACCCCATCTTCGAACATTGTTTTGAAGCCTTGTGTCCGGACCAATGACAATACATCCTTTGTCGATGGACTCTTGCCGATGAGGTCCTGCAATTCAGGAGATGTCGTCATGAACTCAAATATGCCGATGCGGCCCTTGTAACCTGTATGCGAACATGACTCACAGCCTTTGCCTCTATAGAATGTAAAGTTATCGCCGACGAAATATTTACTAACCTCAGGGCCGAACTTATTGATCTTTGCTTTGGTCATCGTCTGACTCACCTTGCATGAATCACATATTCTACGAACCAATCTCTGTGCGATGACCATCTCTATCGTAGATCCTGCTAGAAATGGTTCGATGCCCATATCTATGAATCTCGGAATCGCCGCTGAAGCGTTGTTAGCATGGAATGTAGAGAACAGGAGGTGACCAGTCAATGAGGCATTCACAGCGATGTCTGCAGTTTCCAGATCTCGGATCTCACCAACTAAGATGATATTGGGGTCTTGACGTGTGATAGCTCTCAAACCCTTGGCAAAAGTCAGATTAGTCTGATTGTTCACTTGTATCTGATTGATACCATCGATCTTGTACTCCACAGGATCTTCGATCGTAGTGATATTCGTCTTCAGCGTATTCACTATTTTCAATATAGAATAGAGCGTAGTCGTCTTACCTGAACCTGTTGGACCAGTAACTAGTATCATACCAAATGGTTTCTTTGAGCTCTTTTCGATCTGATCCTGCAATTCCTTTGACAATCCAACATCACTCAATGTGAGATCACGCACATATGATGATAGAACACGGATAGCGATCTTCTCACCATCCAATACAGGAACGATAGATACACGTAGATCGACTGGATGAGGATAATTCTTGGGAACATAACGGATAGCACCATCTTGTGCACTGAAATGTTCATCGATACGCAACTTGGCTTGAACCTTCAACCTGTTCACAACATTCTCATAGAATTCCTTTGGTATCTCACCAGCATCATGCAATATCCCATCTATTCTGAATCTTATAACAACTTTCTTTTCCTGCGGTTCACAGTGTATATCGGAAGTCTTGAGGAGCAATGCATCCTCGAATATTTGATCCCAGATCTCTGGAACTATGCGTCCCTTCGCTGCGATGATCTTGGAAAACTTGGTCTTCAAACCTTGTTGGTATGCTACGAATGCCGCGTCGATATCATCAGATAGTGAAAAAGTGAGTTTGATCTTCTTGTTTGGGAAAATCACCGCCAACTCCTTCGCCAAGTCTTCATTCTTTGGATCATCCGAAGCGATGATCGTCTCGCGACTGTTCTCATCGAAAACGACTACATGAAATTTCTTTGCGATCTCCTCGGGTATGAGCAACACCTGTTCCTTGGAAGGTTCTTTGGTCTTCAGATTCGAATATGGAACTTTGAGAGATTCAGCTATAGCTTGGCCGATGATATCATTGCTAGCCAGGCCTTCTGTGATCAAGTATTCGATCGGAGAGCCACGATGTTCCTCGGCATACTCTCCAGCCTTCTTTATATCATCTGCGGTAATGTAATTACCATCCAAAAGGGTTTTGATGATTGCTTCTTGATCAAATTTCATATATTTATTTAATCTTTTTATTAAATTATTTTAGTTTTATAAAATGTACTGACTCTACTTTGCAAATTTCTATGTGCTACACAAAAACTATAGCCGATCACTTGGCGATTCTGACTTTGACTTTCTCAACCACTTCAGAAATAGGTATATCTGACTTCACGAAATATTCCACTGCCCCCAATTCTCTAACTTTCCTTTCATCTTCTGCCTGGCTCAGGTTTGTGAGAACTATCACAGGGATCTTCATATTATTGTCTTTGAGAAGCTGTAGTACCTGGAATCCATCAGTCTTGGGCATCAATAGATCACAGATGATGAGTGAATACTTGTCTTTCGATAGTACACTGAGTAGATCATCTCCGTTTATACCTGTCTTGACTTCAAATCCCTCATGCGTGAGTTTGAGTTCTAGTGCCCTAGATAGCGCTTTTTCGTCTTCCAGTACTAATATCTTTTTTTTGTTTGATTCCATAAAGGTAAACGCGTGAATATTGATCCACCTATTACCGGCTATTATATCATGATTATATTATGAAGTGGAGCCAATATGGCTTGTAAATGGTGAATAACTACATACACCCCCCTCATGTAGAGGTCAGACCTCTACAAAAAAGGGCATGCATACGGGAGGTATACATGCCTTGAAACCGAAACTTACTAAATTTTGTCGATGACTTCAGAGATCTCCTCGAAATAGTCACGGAACAATGATTTTGGCGACAAAGTTGGTGTGTCTGTTGTCTGGGGATCTAGACTTTCGTGTTTGCCCCCTAGATACAACTTCCGCATCTTTGCCTGCGCCGCTTCTATGAGCTTGGGCTCAGTGAACATGAACTGATCTTTATGAAACTTCATGGCCCACCAAGCGTGCCACAGAGACATAGGATCAGTATCGATCTTGACCAATTCGACCCAGCCACATTTGCACTGAGTGAATGTCAACTTGATAATCCGACGGATGAACCACCGAGGTTTTCCTTCTGGACTCCGAAAAGAGACCACGTTCTCATCACGAGCTGGGAGTATCTTGCAGATCCTCTTCACTCCTGTGCGACCACAGTCTTTCTTGCGACATCGCCTAGCGATGCGCTTGTACGATCTATATAGGAAGCAGTAACTGGCCCCTAGAAATATGGCCAAAACCACCCCCATGGTGAAAAGAGCATTCATATATTGCAAGTATATACGAAAAAGCTACCAAAGCAACAACTCTCACCACCACCCCACTGCAGAGGTCTGACCTCTACACTTTTAAATATAATAGAACTCCTCGAACACCTTCCTATACTTTTGAATTGTCTGCTTGGCATCATGCTCTGATAATACGAATGTTGCTCCATCATGAGCTATCCTATTTCTCACCTTGTGTGCCTCCCAAGCCTCATCTAGTGATGCGAAATCTCCAGTAGCTACTCGCTTCAATTTTTCCCCTACTGACTCTCCCCTATAACCCATCTTGGTCAATATATCATCGAGCATCACATCAGCTTCGATGATGGCCTGTTTCCAATCATTCTGATTGGTCGAGCTCATATGTCTCTGTACGCTTTCCCAACGCCCTGTCAAATGTTTGTCCACCTTCGCTCCGACCTCATATGCAGGCTCGGTCTTTGTGTCATATATCTCTTCTTCACGATTGCGTATCCTCTTCAGGTTTTCAACGCAATATATTATACCAATGAAAAATACCAGAGATATCGGAAAAGATATAGTGATGAAGAAACTGATCACTTGTTTGATGACAGCCGCCAAAACTGGATACCATCCAAAAACGGTTTCGACTAATTTGACTAATGCTGGAATCAAATCCATAGGTATATTATAGCAAATTATTACGCCGGTTTTGTTAACTCCACATCCTTACCAATTTCAAATAATGTCGACTCACACCCATGTCTCGCTGTTATCTGTAAACCAATAGGCATATTGGTACCAGAATATTCTACAGCGCCCTGTGGCTTGATAGGAACAGAGATTGCTGGCAATCCAGTCAGGTTAGCTGTGACAGTAAATATATCCTCGAGGTACATCGCTATAGGATCACTAGTTTTTTCACCGATCTTGAAAGCTGGAGATGGTGCCGTCGGTGTGATGATCGCATCAACCGACTTGAACGCTTCTAAGAAATCCTCAGTGATCATATTACGAACAGCGTTCGCTCTATTGTAATACGCATCATAATATCCAGATGACAAAACGTATGTTCCGAGCAAGATACGACGGATGACTTCACGACCGAGTCCGGCACGACGTGATTCAAAATAGTCCTGTATACCGTTTGCACCTTCCTTATAGAGACCAAATCTCATACCATCGAATCTCGCCATATTCGCAGAAACTTCTGCAGGCATGATGATGTAATAAACCATGAGTGAATATGAAATATTCGGTAATTTTATTTCCTTTATTTCATAGCCATCATTCTTCAATATCTGGACCGCCTGATCGAAAGCCTTCATGACTCCTTTGTCTATACCATCTCCACTCAAGAAATGTCTAGGAATCCCTATTATCGGTTTCTTCTTGCCATTATTGGCAATTTTTTCATAAGTATCTTCACTGATCGTTGTACCATCTTTCACATCTCTGCCTCTTATAGCATTGAAGACGATCTCGCTATCTGCAACCGTTTTTGTGATAGGCCCGATCTGATCTAGGGATGATCCCATCGCCATAACTCCATACCTAGAAACACTTCCATAAGTTGGCTTCAAACCAACTACTCCACAGAAACTTGCTGGCTGTCTGATAGAACCACCAGTATCAGAACCCAACGAGAAGACTGCACCATCCATAGCGACTGCTGCTGCTGATCCACCAGATGATCCACCAGCGATGCGGGTCACATCATGAGGATTCTTGGTAGCTCCGTAAGCAGAGTTTTCAGTTGACCCTCCCATAGCGAATTCATCCATGTTCGTCCTGCCGATAAATACGACTCCTTCTCTCCTCAATTTTTCTATAACTGTCGCATCATACGTCGCATGATAGTTCTCCAGCATCTTGGATGCGGCGCTCGCGATTTTACCTTTTATCAGAATATTGTCCTTCACAGCCACTGGTATACCGACAAGCATTCCTTTATCTCCATTCGCTATCCTTTTGTCAGCTTCCCTGGCTGATCCAACAGCGTCATTGAATACTTCCAGATATGCATGAACTTCAGTGTCTCTATTTTTTATAACATCTAGATACGCCTCGGTTAGCTCAACAGAAGTAAAGTCACCTTTCATGAGATGTGCATGTGCCTTCTCTATTGTCATTCCTTTGAGTTCGATTTTCATGGTTATATTCTGGCGGAGCATTTCCACATATTTATAATATCTTTTTGACTGCGATGAAATCTTTGACCCTATGAGGTGCTTCATTCAGCAATCTCTCTCTATCTTCCGCAGAAACAGTCTCTGGCAAATCGGCGCGCATGATATTCCTAACCGCGCCGACACGACCTTCTGCGTCCATAGACACATCGACTTTCTCTAGCTGGTCCACATAACCCAATATCGAATCAAACTCCTTGACCAGAGACTTCTTGTCGTCTTCGGTGAGCCTTATACGCGATAATTCCGCGAGTTTTTCCAATTCTGTGGTGGTTATCATGTTTTGGATTGTAGCATAATTTGCCTGAATTCGTCTTCATCTAACACCTTGACACCCAATGATCGAGCCTTATCTAACTTTGATCCTGGATTTTCACCCGCTACGACATATGAGGTCTTCTTGGAGACGGAACTAGATATTTCGCCACCATTTTGTCTAACCATATTCTCTGCGGCGACTCTCTCTAGAGTTGGCATTGTTCCAGTAAATACGAATGTCTTGCCTCCTAGAGGTAGATCAGAGGCCTTGGCTGTAACTTCTATCTTTACACTTTTCAATAGATTCCTGACGAGCTTCGTATTATCTAAATCTCTGAACCATGAATACACTGCCGCCGCCACGATCGGACCAACTCCATGTATTGACTCAATTTCTTCTTTACTTGCTCTCGCCAATCTTTCTAGAACACTATCTTTATCACTAAAATACTCAACAAGATCATAAGCTGTTTCCTCACCAACCTGAGGTATGGATAATGAAGTGAGGAATCTGGGCAATGTTATATTCCTGGCTTTCTCTATCGACGCCAGCAGGTTATCAACAGACAATTCAGCGAACCTAGGTAACGCCAGGAGGTCTCCACGCTTCAATGTGAATATATCATCGAATGTCGCGACTAGATTATTATCCATAAGAACATCTATAATCTTTGGACCCAAGCCATCTATATCGAAACATTTTTTTGAAACAAAATAATAGAATTTACGCTTTTGTTGTTCATATGAATCCTTACTCGAACATTTCCAAGCCGCTTCACCGGGAACTCTCTCGATCCTACCGTCGCCACCACATGCGGCTATGTGAGTCGGCCAAACGAACTTTTTCTCTCTACCTGTACGCAATTCTCTAACTACACTCACTATGTCAGGTATAACATCACCAGCTTTCTGTAATACGACCGTATCACCGATACGAACATCCAACCTGCTGATCTCATCTTCATTATGGAGTGTGGCACGAGACACGGTTGAACCTGCGACTCTGACAGGACGGAGTGATGCAACCGGAGTCACGACACCAGTTCTACCAACTTGGAATAGAATATCCTCTACCACAGTCGTCACTTGTTCTGCTGGGAATTTGTATGCCACTCCCCATCTCGGAGATTTTCCAGTATAACCGAGTGCTTGTTGGATCTTCCTAGAATTGACCTTGATCACGATCCCATCGAGAACATATTGCAATGTTTCTTTCTTCTTCGTCCATTCCTCATAGAACTTCTGCACACCTTCTAGATTTTCGAATACTTTGTAGAATGGGTTGGTTTGCAGGCCGACCTTCTTCAATAATTCCAATTCCATAGACTGAGTTGCTGGAACAGTTTCGATCATATCAATATCATAGATAAATGAATCCAACTTTCTCGATGACGTCACCTTCGGATCGAGTTGGCGTATAGAACCAGCGGCCAAGTTTCTAGTATTGGCGAATATTGGCTCACCAGACTTTTCGCGATCATGATTGATCTTATCCAATACATCTTTCGCTATCCAGATCTCACCAACAACTACTAGCGACTTTGAACTCTTGAGCTTAAGTGGTATAGATCGTATCGTCTTTACATTCTGTGTGACATCTTCACCTATCTCACCATCACCGCGAGTCGCGGCTTGGACCAAGAGACCATCTCTATATGTTAGAACAACCTTCAAGCCATCGATCTTCAGTTCACAGCAATATTCTATTTTCTCATCGGTGAGTCCTGCTTTCTTGACGAAGTTTCTAACTTTCTCATCCCACTTCTTGAGTTCTGAAGCATCGAAGACATCATCGAACGACCACTGCCTAGAGACATGTTTCACCTTGGTAAATTCCTCCAGTGGTGCACCACCAACACGCTCTGAAGGGCTATCTATCGACTTCAGTGCAGGATACTCACCTTCTATCTGTTCCAACTCTCTAACCAGAGAATCATATGCCTCATCGGTGATTTCCGGCTTATCCAAGCCATGATATGCATGCCTATGATGCTCAATGGTTTTCTTGAGCTTTTCCAGCCTTTCTATGGTCTCTTTTGGCGCCTTATTCATACCCACAGAATATCACAATTATTCCTGTCCGACATGTGTTAGAACGAGTGCTCTCTCGACAGTTAGTGGGTCTATTGGAGTATTAGCAGCAGGACAGTCTCTGTTATATCCTCGTGATTCAATGATAGTTACCGGATATAGACCATCTTCAGTCATACCCTTTATAAAAGCAACTTGCGCACAACGGGTATTGACCCCAGTTCCAAATATTATGGATACTCCAGCTTTGTAGGCGGTATCATTTTTTAGTCCAGCATATTCAGCCAATTGACCGTATGCAGATATTTGCGGCTCACTTCCACCACAACTAATAGTCCCTGCGCTATCATATGCAGCGCTCGTAGTAGAGAGTAAAGTAGAAACTGCTGCTAATGATCCACATTCTAGTCCGCTATCGGCCGCATACACAGCGAACATTGATTCGCGGGCGGTTGAAGACAACAGATACTGTCCCCTACTTATAGATATTATGAAAACAGCCACACCGAGAACTAGAGCAGCAGTGAGCATGGCGAAAAGCAGAGTGTAACCGCCATTCCTATTCACTTGATATATACTGGATGATTTCATGATTGTTATGGCAAGTTACTAACGATCTCACTACTCAGTTCCATATCATACGGCACGGGACCTTCATTCCATGACACAACCACGTGTATCGTGCAGTTACTATCTGATGATGAACATGAACTACCACTACCCGTTGTCAGATAGTAATACCTATAGAAAATTGTTTTTACTGCATCAGTATCGTTAGTTCCATATCCTGTTGATTTATTAAAATAGATAGGATAGCCGAGAGTACCGCCGACATTAACACTATTCACACCATCGATAACACTAGCATCACAGTAGCTAAGTACATCAGTACATGAATTTCCAACACCCGGACTAATTATTCCATTCAACCAATCTCTCGTACCATCTGTCTGCTGCAGTTGAAGATTGTTATTCTTCATATTCTTTATCAACTCCATGCTTTCCTGAGCGAGGCTAGAAGCTATGACCTGATCTCTAGCATATAGAGCAGTATTCAAG
>Ga0194063_10000139_pt1 | contig 49899 bp, 47 predicted proteins | sample SepL3720m_MetaG_FD_155459 | JGI IMG/M metagenome (GOLD analysis project Ga0194063, IMG submission 155459) | Anoxic zone freshwater microbial communities from boreal shield lake in IISD Experimental Lakes Area, Ontario, Canada - Sep2016-L373-20m | ecosystem: Environmental > Aquatic > Freshwater...
GGGTCGGCGAGCTACCGCAGGGGGTAGCTCCGGGGGGCCGCCGAACGCCGTCGGCTCGTAATCGACGACGGGGGCGATGGTGTGTAAAGCCTTGGCGGACAACGGACACTCTCCATGGATCGGACGGCTCGGGCCGGTCGCTGGAGAGTGGCGAACCCGTAATTGATGATCACCCTGCAATTGATGGTGACCCTGCAATTGATGGTGACACATTCCCGCGTCGTCGGGTATTCACGGTTACCGTTGTCTGGTGACCCGGCTGTCGACATCGGATTCGGCGTTCTTTCACCAGGAGAACACCGCGACGCCGATATATGTGGGCTCGTTGTCGATCCTGCGGCGACCGAAGGCCGGTCTGAGCTACGACACACTGCTGGAGACCGTCGAGCGCCGGTTGCCGCAGATTCCGCGGTACCGCCAGAAGGTCCGGGAGGTGACCCTGGGTCTCGCGCGTCCGGTGTGGGTCGACGATCCCGACTTCGACATCACCTATCACGTGCGGCGTTCGGCCCTGCCGTCCCCGGGCAGCGATGCCCAGCTGCACGATCTCATCTCACGGTTGGCCGGCCGTCCATTGGATCGGACCCGGCCGCTGTGGGAGATGTACCTCATCGAGGGTCTGGCGGACAATCGGCTTGCGCTGTTCGCCAAGAGCCATCAGGCGTTGGTCAACGGCATGACGGCGGTAGAGATCGGTCACGTCATCGCCGACCGCAGCCGTCGTCCGGCCCGATTGGGTGAGGACATCTGGTTGCCCGCGCGTGAGCCGACGGCCGGCGAACTGCTCAGCGATGCGGTCGGCGACTGGCTGGCCCGACCCGGTCAGGAGTTGCGCGCGCTGCGCTCGACCATCGCCGACGTCGCCACCAATAGCGGCGAGGTGGCGCAGTTGGCCCGGCAGGCCGCCGATGCCGTGCGCACGATGCTGCGCGGTCGCGCGCCGAGCAGTCCCCTCAACACCACGGTCTCTCGGCATCGTCGGTTCACGGTGGCCAGCGCCCCGCTATCGGAGTTTCGTCTGGTTCGCGCGCGCTACGACTGCGACGTCAACGACCTTGTGCTGGCGGTTATCACCGGCGCGCTGCGCAACTGGCTGCTGTCCCGGGGAGAGCCGGTGCCGGCCGGCCAGACGGTGCGCGCGATGGCGCCGCTGTCGGTCTATCCGGCGGCCGAATCGGAGCCCTCGGGTCCGGGTCAGGCCATCAGTGAGGTGACCCCGTTTCTGATTGACCTGCCGGTGGGGGAGGGCAACGCGGTGGTGCGGCTGTCGCAGATCTCCCACGCCACCGAATCACATGCCGCGGCGGCCAGCCTGGTGGATGCCCGCACCATCGTCACCCTGTCCGGTTTTCCACCGCCGACCTTGCACGCCATGGGCACCCGGGAAGCCACCCAGTTCCCGCCACGGCAGTTCAATGTGCTGATCACCAATGTGCCCGGACCGCAGTCGCAGATGTACGTCGCCGGGGCAACGCTGCTGGAAACCTACGCGGTTGTTCCACTCCTGCATGATCAGGTGCTGGCGATCGGCGTGACGTCCTATTGCGGTGTGCTGTATTTCGGCATCAATGCCGACCGGGAAGCGATGAGTGATGTCGAGGTGTTCCCTGAACTGCTGGCCGAGTCGCTGGCGGAACTCGTCGAGGTGGCGCGGCAGTAGGATTTGACCGTGAGCGACAACGAGCCTGAGGCGGTTGCGACGGCGACGGTTCCAATGAGGGTATATATCCCGGCGACGTTGTCGATGTTGCAGGCCCTAGTCGACGACGGCGACATGCAACCGCTCAGCGGAACGGCGTTCGCGGTGACACCGGCGTTGCGCGAGGCGTATGCCGAAGGCGATGACGACGAACTCGCCGAGGTGGCGATCGCCGAGGCGGCGCTGGCATCGATACGGCTGCTGGCGGCCGAGTCCCGCGCCGACGATCTGCCGCTGCGCCGCGCGGTGCTGATTGCCGACGCCGACGCCGAACCGCGCGCCGATCTCGACACAGCGGTGGTACGCCTGCGCGGCCGGGTGAGTATTGATCAGGTGGCGGCGGCCTATGTCGACAATGCCGACGCCGAACCCTTTGTTGCGGCCGCGATCGAGGTGATCGACTCCGCCGACCTGGGCGACGAGGACGCCGAACTGACCGTCGGCGACGCCCAGGATCACGACCTGGCCTGGTACGCCACCCAGGAGTTGCCATTTCTGCTCGATCTGCTCTGAAGTAGCAGCCTGTGGCGCCGGAGGTTACGGTACCGTAGGTTGCGTGTTCACCCAGGTCAAGGTTGGCGCCGCAGTGCGGACGGCGCTGGGCCGGGTCACCACGCCACTGCTGCCCGACGACTACCTCAAGTTGATCAACCCGCTGTGGTCGTCGCGTGAACTGCGCGGCCGGATCGTCGAGGTCCGCCGGGAGTCGCGCGACTCGGCCACGCTGGTGATCAAGCCGGGTTGGGGCTTCAGCTTCGACTACCAGCCCGGACAGTACGTCGGCATCGGAGTGCTCGTCGACGGCCGTTGGCGGTGGCGGTCGTATTCGCTGACGTCGGTCCCGCGATCCACCGGCGTCCGCACCATCTCCATCACGGTCAAGGCGATGCCGGAGGGCTTCCTGTCCACGCACCTGGTAGGTGGTGTCCGGCCCGGGACCGTGGTGCGATTGGCCCCGCCCCGGGGCGACTTCACCATGCCGGACCCGCCACCGCCTTCGGTGCTGTTCCTTACCGCCGGTTCGGGTATCACCCCGGTGATGTCGATGTTGCGAACCATGCTGCGGCGCAATCAGATTCGCGAAACTGCGATAAATTCCGGCGCGCAGACCGAGATCATTCACCTGCATTCCGCTCCCACGCTGGCCGATGCACTGTTCAACGCCGAACTCACCGAACTGGAACGGACCCAACCCGGATACCGGTTGCTCACTCGGGCCACCCGGGTGCAAGGTCGCCTGGACCTGAACCAAATCGGCAATGAGGTGCCGGATTGGCGGGATCGCCACACCTGGGCATGCGGACCGGACGGACTACTCGATGAGGCCGAAAAGCTCTGGGCCGCAAATGATATCGCTGATCGACTGCACTGTGAGCGGTTCGCTGCCGGACGAAATGCGGACCGGGGACAGGGCGGTCTCGTCACCTTCGCCCGCAGCGGTAAGACACTGACCGCAGACTCGGCCACCTCCCTGATGGAAGCCGGCGAGCAGTCCGGAATTCTCATGCCGTTCGGCTGCCGTATGGGCATCTGTCACACCTGCGTGGTGGGGTTGGTGCAGGGGCGGGTGCGCGATATGCGGACCGGTGCCGAACACGAGCCCGGAAGCCGGGTGCAAACCTGCGTCTCGGCGGCGTCGGGAGATTGCGTACTCGATGCCTAGATTCAGATCGATGCCTAGCAGCAACAGGGAGGCGCCGCGATGGCGATAACGGATATTGAGGCCTTCACCCATCTGTCGGATGCCGATATCGACACTCTCGCAGACGAACTCGACACCATCCGCCGGGATATCGAGGACTCGCTCGGGGATCGCGACGCGCGTTATATCCATCGGACCATTGCCGCCCAACGCGGACTCGAGGTGGCCGGACGGCTGCTGCTGGCGTTCGGGTCCAAGCGCAGCGCGTGGGTGGCCGGAACCGCCACGCTCGCGCTGGCCAAGATCATCGAGAACATGGAGATCAGTCACAACGTCATCCACGGCCAGTGGGACTGGATGAATGATCCGGAGATCCATTCCTCCACCTGGGAATGGGACATGACCGGCGCAGCCAAGCACTGGCGGGTCACGCACAACTTCTCCCACCACAAGTACACCAACATCCTCGGGATGGATGATGACGTCGGCTACGGGATTATTCGCGTCACCCGCGACGAGCCGTGGAAGCCGTACAACGTCTTGAACCTGTTCTTCAACACGATGCTGGCGGTGGGCTTCGAGTGGGGCATCGGCCTCCAGCATCTGGAACTGCGCAAGATCCGCGACGGTCCCGAGGCGCGCGCAGCCATGTTCAATCGGTTGCGGGAGTTCAGCGCCAAAGCGGCGCACCAGGTGCTTAAGGACTACGTGGCATACCCGGCGCTGACCGCCCTGTCGCCGCGGGCCGGCTTCGTATCGACGTTGCAGGCCAACGTTGTGGCCAACATCATCCGAAACATCTGGGCCAACGCGGTGATCTTCTGTGGCCACTTCCCGGACGGCGCGGAGAAGTTCGCCCTGTCGGATATGGATCAGGAGAGCAGGGGCCAGTGGTACCTGCGCCAGATGCTCGGCAGTGCCAATATCGACGCCGGTCCTGCGCTGGCGTTCATGACCGGCAACCTGGCCTACCAGATCGAGCACCACCTCTACCCGGACCTGCCGAGCTATCGGCTGGCCGAGATTGCGGTCCGGGTGCGCGCACTCTGCGAGAAGTACGACCTGCCCTACACCAGTGGGCCGATGCTGGTGCAGTACGCCAAGACCTGGCGCACCATTGCCAAGCTATCGCTGCCGGACCGGTTCCTGCGCGCCACCATCGACGACGCGCCGGAGACCCGCAGCGAGCGGATGTTTGCCCGCCTCGGGCCTGGGTTCGCGGTCACCGATCCGGTGAGCGGGCGTCGGCGCGGACTGAAGACCGCCATCGCCACCGTGCGGCGCTGGCGTTCCGACCACGCTCAGGCCGGCACGTAGGCAAAAGTATCCGGGTTCGGTCCGCGCCGTCCCGGTTCGCCGCGGTCCAACGTGGTCAGCGCTTCGAGCTCCTCGTCGTTGAGGTCGAAGTCGAAGATCTCAAAGTTCTCCCGGATCCGTTGTGGATCAACCGATTTCGGGAACACGATATCGCCACGCTGAATATGCCAGCGCAGCACCACCTGGGCCGGGCGAACTCCGAGTGACTTCGCGATCCGAATCACCACCGGATCGCCGAGCACCGCGCCACGGGCGATCGGCGACCACGCCTCAGTAACGATGTTGTGCTCGGTGCCGTAGGCCCGGACCGCATCGTTGGTGAAGTAGGGGTGCACCTCGATCTGGTTCACCGCTGGCGCGGTGGCGGTTTCGCGGGCCAACTCCTGCAGGTGATGGATGGCGAAGTTCGATACCCCGATACTGCGGGCCCGGCCGTCTACCGTGAACTCCTCACACGTCTGCCAGGTGGAGACGAAGTCACCCTCGTAGAGGGTGGGCAGCGGCCAGTGGATGAGGAAGAGGTCGACATAGTCGCTGCCCAGCTCGTCCAGGGTGGCATCGAAGGCGCGACGGGCGTCGTCGGGGCGGTGGAAGCCGTTATTGAGCTTGCTGGTGACGTACACAGCGCCGCGGTCCAGACCGGCGTCGCGGATGCCGTCGCCGACGCCCTTCTCGTTGCCGTACATCTGCGCGGTGTCGATATGGCGATAACCGATCTCCAACGCCGTCCGCACCGTCGCGGCGGTGTCCTCCGGCGGAACCTGGTATACCCCGAAGCCCAACTGTGGGATGCGGTGTCCGTCGTTGAGGGTGATCGTCGGGGTGGGGACCGGGCCGTCAATGCTGCTCATCGTCTGCCTTTCTGGGATATCCGGTGCTCTCATCCATCGCGGTCAGCAGCCTTCGTGCGGCATCGACCCGGCGTGCGGGGTCCCCGGTGAGTCTGTCCAGTGCGCACTCCGGGTCGGCCGGCGGTCCCCGGTGCCCGCACCCGCGAGGGCAATCGGCGACCGCCTGTGCCAAATCGGAGAACGGTGCCACAACATCATCGGGGCGAATGTGGGCCAGGCCGAACGAGCGGATACCGGGTGTGTCAATCACCCAGCCCCCGCCCGGCAGCGCGAGCGCCAGCGACTGGGTGGAGGTGTGGCGGCCCTTGCCGACCCCGGACACCGCGCCGATGGCCCGGTGTGCCTGCGGCACAAGCCTATTCACCAGCGTCGACTTGCCGACGCCGGAATGGCCCAGTAGCACGGTGACATGCTCGTTCAAAAGTGTCTGCAGGCCGTCCAGCGGCTCATCGCGCCCCGCGGTGATCACCGTGAGGTCGAGGTCGGCGAACTGTTCGGCGAACGGCGCTGCCGGCGCCAGGTCGGTCTTGGTCAGGCACAGAATCGGGTGCAGGCCGCCGGTATAGGCCGCGATCAATGCCCGGTCCACCAGGCCGGTGCGCGGCGGCGGGTCGGCCAGTGCGACCACCATCATCATCTGATCGGCATTGGCCACCACCACGCGCTCGGTGGGGTCGGTGTCATCGGCTGTGCGGCGCAATACCGTCCGGCGCTGCCCGCGGCGGACGATCCGGGCAAGGGTGTCGGTGTGTCCGGACAGATCGCCGACGATATCGACCTCATCGCCGACGACGATCGGCGTGCGACCTAGTTCGCGGGCACGCATCGCGGTCACCGGTCGGCCCGGATCGCCATCGAGTACGCATCCCCACCGGCCGCGGTCCACCGTCACGACCATCGCCGCCTCGGCGTCGGCGTGGGTGGGGCGGGTTTTGGTGCGCGGCCGCGAGCCGCGGCCGGATCGGACCTTGGCATCGGACTCGTCGTATTCGCGTGGGCTCAACGGCCGCCGTCGCTCAGCATGTGTGCCCACATCTCGGGGAACCCCGGCAGTGTCTTGGCGGTGGTGGCGATGTCCTGCACCTCGACGCCCGCCGTGCGTAATCCCACGATGGCGCCAGCCGTCGCCATCCGATGATCGGCGTAGGAGTGCCAGACCCCGGCGTGCAATGCCGCGGCGGTGATGATCAGGCCGTCGGGTGTCTCCACGCAATCGCCGCCGAGTGCGGTGATCTCGGTACGCAGTGCGGCCAATCGATCGGTCTCATGACCGCGCAGGTGCGCGATACCGGTCAGTCGGGACACCGAACCGGGTGTGGCCAGCGCGGCCAGTGCGGCCACCGATGGTGTGAGCTCGCCGACATCGTGCAGGTCGACTTCGAATCCTTCGTAGCTCGTCGCGCCCTGGATCTCCAGGTGTGAATCCGATTGGTGCACAGTCGATCCCATCAACCGCAGGATGTCGAGAATGGTGTCGTCCGGCTGCACACTGCCTCTTGGCCAGCCAGCGATCCGTACGACGCCGCCGGTGACCACGGCGGCCGCCAGAAACGGCACCGCATTCGACAGGTCGGGCTCGACATCCCAGTGCCGTGCGGCGATGGGTCCGGGTTGCACGGCCCAGCGGTTCGGGGTTGAGTCGTCGACGGCGACGCCAGCCTGGCGCAGCATCGTCACCGTCATCGCGATGTGCGGGGCTGAGGGTACCGATGTCCCGGTGTGCAGCACCTCGAGGCCGCGGGTGAACGCCGCGCCGCACAGCAGCAGACCGGAGACGAATTGGGATGAGGCCGAGGCGTCGATGTGCACCGGGCCGCCCGGCACTGCGCCGCGGCCGTGCACCGAGAACGGCAGGCCCTCGCCGGTGATGTCCACACCCAATCCGCGCAGCGCATCCAACAGGGGTGCGATGGGTCGCGCACGGGCCTGCTCGTCACCGTCGAACGCCACGGCGGCGGTGCTCAGCGCGGCCAACGGCGGAACGAACCGCAATACCGTGCCGGCCAGACCGCAGTCGATTCGGGCCTGAACGCCGGGGTTCAGTGAACCGCTGACGGTGAGCGCAGGCCCGTCGCCGGATATACCGATGCCCAGTTCGCGCAAAGCCCCGATCATCAGGTCGGTGTCCCGGCTGCGCAGCGCACCGCTGATCGTCGAGGTGCCCTGGCCTCCGGCGGCGGCAAGCGCGGCCAGGATCAGCGTTCGGTTGGTCTGCGATTTCGACCCCGGCACCGTGACCGTCGCGCGCACCGGTGCTGCGGCGTGGGGAGCCGGCCAGAGGTTCACGGCCCCAATCCTGCCCTGCCGGGGGGATCATGGAGTCATGTGTGGGCGATTCGTGGTGACAACGGATCCGGCGCTGCTGGCCGTTCGGATCGGCGCGGTCGACGAGACCGGGGGCCGCGTTGGCTCAACGAACTACAACGTCGCCCCGACGACAACCATCGCCGCCGTCGTCGCCCGCCACGACGAACCCCGCCACGACGATGAACCCCAGGACCGTGCCACCCGGCGGGTGCGATCGATGCGCTGGGGGTTACTTCCGCCGTGGGTCAAAGCCGATGCCGAGGGCCGGCCAAAGGCCAAGTCGATATTGATCAACGCGCGCGCCGAGACCCTGACATCCTCGCCCGCGTTCCGGGCGAGTGCCCGCGCCCAGCGTTGTCTGGTGCCGATGGACGGCTACTACGAGTGGCGACCGAGTCCCGACCCCGGCCCCAAGACACCGTTCTATATGTCCAGGCGGGACGGCGCACCCATCCTCGTGGCCGGCCTCTGGTCGGCGTGGCGGCCCGATGAGAACGCCGCGCCGATACTGACATGCACGATCGTCACCACGGATGCGGTGGGTGACCTTGGCGAGATTCACCACCGGATGCCGCTGATGCTCGACGAGAACAGTTGGGACCGCTGGCTGAACCCCGACGACTCCGCGCCCGAGGATCTGCTCGCGATGCGGCCGGATATCAGTGGAATCGCGATCCGCAAGGTCTCGCGGTTGGTCAATCGCGTCGCCAACAACTCCGCGGAGCTACTCGAACCCGCGTGAGGCCCGTTATCACGTCAACCCGAGGCGATTATCATCAGTGCTGCACAACGCAGCGAGAGGAACCCGCAATGACCGCAGTTGAACCCAAGGCCGACACCATCACGGTGCTCAACCCCGCAACTGGCGCGCTCGCCGGCACGGTGCCCATCGACGATGCGGCCACTGTCACCGCCAAGGCCCGCGAACTGCGACTGTTCCAGCCCGAGTGGGAGGCCATCGGCCCGCAGGGCCGCCGCAAGTGGATGCTCAAGTGGCAGGAATGGATCCTCGACAACAAAGACCACATCACCGAGGTGCTGATGGCGGAGACCGGGAAGTCGCACTGGGACGCCAACATCGAGCCGACGCTCGTCGCCGATGGCATCAACTACTGGTCCGGCAACGCCGAAGCGTTCCTCGCCGACAAGAACCCGTCGGCGCACAGCCCACTGTTCAAGGTCAAGAAGTTCACCACCGTCTACCGTCCCCAGCCTCTGGTGGGTGTGATCACGCCATGGAACTTCCCGTTCGCCATGCCCGGCCTGGATATCCCACCGGCCCTGGCGGCCGGCTGCGCGGTGCTGCTCAAGCCCTCCGAGGTGACCCCGCTGTCGGGCGTGGAGTTTGTCCGCGGCTGGACCGAGATCGGCGCCCCGCCGGTGCTCGGGCTGACCACCGGGTACGGCGCCACCGGCGCCGCCCTCATCGAGCATGTCGACTTCCTGCAGTTTACCGGGTCCACCGCCACCGGTAGGAAGGTCGCGGTGGCCTGCGCCGAGCGGCTCATCCCGGTTAGCCTGGAACTCGGCGGCAAGGACCCGGCCATCGTGCTCGCCGACGCTGACCTTGATCGCGCCGCCAACGGCATCACCTGGGGTGCGCTGTTCAACTCCGGCCAGGTGTGCGTGTCGACCGAACGGGTCTACGTTGAGGCCCCGGTCTACGACGAGTTCGTCGCCAAACTCGCGGCCAAGGTCCGCAATGTCAAGCAGGGTCAGGAGCCCGGCCGGGATTACACCTACGACATCGGCGCCATGGCCACCTCTGCGCAGAGTGACATCGTCGGCCGGCATATCGCGGAGTCCGTCGCCGCCGGCGCGAAGGTACTCACCGGCGGTAAGCCCACCGGGCGGGGCACCTTCTTTGAGCCCACCGTGCTGACCGACGTCACCCAGGACATGGCCTGCATCGTCGAGGAGACCTTCGGGCCCACCCTGCCGGTGATCAAGGTCGCCGACGAGGACGAGGCCGTTCGGCTGGCCAACGACTCGGTGTACGGCCTGTCGGCGACGGTGTGGACCGGCGACGTCAAGCGTGGTGAGCGGGTGGCCCGTCGACTGGAGTGCGGCGCGGTCAATGTCAACGACGCGATGACCAACGTGTTCGCCTTCGCACTGCCGATGGGCGGGTGGAAGGAATCCGGTTTGGGCTACCGGGCAGGCGGGCCCAACGGCATCCTGAAGTTCTGCCGCCAGCAGGCCATCACCTCGCCGCGCCTGCCCACCCAGAAATCGGAACTGCTGTGGTACTCGTCGCCGAAAAGGCAGGGACTGTTCGCGCTGGCGGCCATGCGGGCCTTCGCCGCGCACGGCTGGCGCCGGATCGGCCGTAAGGGCTGAGTTACGGCTGCGTGTAGCCCGGCGGGTTGGCGCCGTCCACCCAGAAATCCACGCCGAGATCTGAGCCCGGAATGCAGTCATAGACCGACAGGTCGGTGACACCGGACTCAAGCAGTACGTCCTCGCACAGCAGGGTGTGTCCGGTGTACTCGCGGGCGGGTTGGCTCAGTACCGCGTATGCCGAGTCGGAGTACACCTCCGGCTTACGTGAGCGTCTCATCGACTCGTCGCCGCCGAGCAGGTTCTGCACCGCTGCCGTGGCAACCATGGTGCGCGGCCACAGGGTGTTCGAGGCGATGCCGTGGGCACGCATCTCCTCGGCAATCCCCAACGCGCACAATGTCATCCCGTACTTGGCCATCATGTACGGCGTCGGCGTCAGCCACTTCGGCTCCATCCGGATCGGCGGCGACAGGGTGAGAATATGCGGGTTCGCGCGCCCCTTCATGTGCGGAATGCAGGCCTGCGACACCGCGTAGGTGCCGCGGATCTGGATACCGTTCATCAGATCAAAGCGCTTGAGCGGTACATCTTCGATACCGCCGAGGTTGATCGCCGAGGCATTGTTGACGCAGATGTCGATACCGCCGAACTGCTCGACGCATGCGGCCACCGCGGCGGCCACCGAGTCGCCGTCGCGGACGTCACCGACGATCGGCAGGGCGTGGCCGCCGACCTCTTCGATTTCTTTGGCCGCGGTGTAGATGGTGCCGGGCAGCTTCGGGTGCGGCTCGGTGGTCTTGGCAACCAGCGCGATATTGGCACCGTCGGCGGCAACCCGTTTCGCGATGGCCAGGCCGATGCCGCGGCTGGCGCCGGAGATGAACATGGTCGTGCCGGAGAAAGTTGCCATGCGCCAAAGATTACGTGGGTGGTTCTGGGGGCGGTTCCGGGGGCGGGAAATATTGCAGCGATGCCCGTCGTTATGGCCAACAGAGACCGTCGGTAGTGAAGGGAGCACCTGGTGTCAGTGGCCCTGTTGTCAGTGGCCCCGGTGGCAGTGCCCCCGGTGGCAGTGCCCCTGGTGTCAGTGCCCCCGTGCCCGATGTGGGACTCTACGACGGTGACCGATATCGACGTCGTCGACCAGGAGTCCGACGCTGAGCTGACCGCGCGCTTCGAGCGCGACGCGATCCCGTTAATGGATCAGCTCTACGGTGGCGCGATGCGGATGACCCGCAATCCCACCGACGCCGAGGATCTGCTGCAGGAGACCATGGTCAAGGCTTACGCCGGGTTCCGGTCGTTCCGAGAGGGCACCAACCTGAAGGCGTGGTTGTACCGGATCCTGACCAATACCTATATCAACACCTACCGCAAGAAACAGCGCTCGCCGGCGGAATACCCCACCGACGAGATCCACGACTGGCAACTGGCCGCCCATGCCGAGCACACCTCCACCGGGTTGCGGTCCGCGGAAGTCGAGGCGCTGGAGTTACTTCCCGACACCGAGATCAAAGAGGCGCTGCAGACGTTGCCCGAGGACTTCCGGCTTGCGGTCTACCTGGCCGACGTCGAGGGCATGCCCTATAAGGAGATCGCCGACATCATGGAAACTCCGATCGGGACCGTGATGTCCCGCCTGCACCGGGGCCGGCGGCAACTACGCGCCCTGCTCGCCGACATCGCCACCGAACGCGGTTTCCTGCGCGGCCAACAGCCCGACGTCACCGAGGAGGTGTCGTGATGGGCGGTGACGACCATGACACCGACTGCGCGGTAGTGATCGCGGAGGTCTGGACGCTGCTCGACGGTGAATGCACCGACGACACCCGCGAACGGCTGCAACAACACCTCGACGCGTGCCCCGCATGCCTGCGCCACTACGGCGTCGAAGAACAGATCAAGGCGGTCATCGCCACGAAATGCGGTGGCGAGAAGGCACCCGGGTACCTGGTGGAACGGGTGCGGGTGCAGATCAGTCGCACCACCATCATCCGCAGGGACTAGCAATTTTCGAGCCAATTGGCTAAGATTCCCTCAGTTTTCCCTGATGATTTTCTCAGGTTGCTGTAATTATTGGCTTTCGAGGGGGACATGATCGTGCTGGATAGGCTGCCGAGATTCTGTGCGGCGTTACCGGTCGCAATGGCTGTCACTGCTGGGTTCGCATTCTCCAGCGTGAATGTCACTCTCTCCGCGACCGTCATCGAGATCGGCGGTATCGGCTGGGAGACCCTCGACCAGGACCTCATGGAGTCGACGTTCGGCGGGGTCCTCAATGACGGAACCAACACGTTCGTCAACATTCCCTGGCCCGGACAACTGGGGGCGATCGGCGATTCGGTGAACCTCGCCAGCGACGCTCTCTACGCCGAACTGCTGGCCACGCCGGGTCCGAAGATCGGCGTCGGATTGTCGGGCAGCACCATGGCGATCAACGATGTCATGCGGCGACTCGCCGTCGCTTACGCCGCCGATCCCACCAGCGTGCCGAGTCCGGATGAGGTCTCCTTCATGGTGGCCGGCGATGCCGAACGAGGAATCTTCCCCGCGCTCGTTCCGTTCTTCGGCCAGACCATTCCGGGATACAACTACACGGTGAAGCCCATCCCGGTGACCCCGTATGACATCACGGTGGTCAAGGGTGAGTACGACGGCGCCGGAGACTGGCCGGATCGGCCCTGGAATCTGCTCGCTGTCGCCAATGCCTTTGCTGCCAGCGGCGCGTTCGAGGGCTTCGGCTCGGTGCACTTTGACGCAATCTTCGCCGACTACACCAAGGTTCCGGCCAAGTACATCACCACCGCGGTCAACTCGGCAGGGGGTGTGACGACGACGTACGTCATCCCGACGGACGACCTGCCTATCCTGCGCCCATTGATCACCCAGGGCGTGCCCCAGTCCACGGTGGACACACTCACCGAGTTGCTCAAACCGATCGTCGACAGCGCGTATAGCCGTAACGACTGGCGGCCGACCAGCGGCCCGCCGCAGGGTGCTCGCGTTCCGCGCACGGCGGTTCGGAGCGGGCCGGCCGAGAGCCAGAGTCAGGCTGTCGGCACGGCAGCTGTCAAAGTGTCAGCGGTGAAGGCGAAAGCCGGTAGGGCCGCAGCCCGGGGTGCTACTGCCCGCTAGGTGTACTCGGCTAGGCGTTGGGCCGATTTCCGTGATTGGCCTTGCTGTGCTTGCGGTCACGCTTCTTGCGGCCACGCTTGGCCATGATGTTCCTCCGCGGGTTTGATGGGGATTGGTCGGCGGTAAAGTCGGCCGACGCGTTGATGGAAGTATCTCACGGTGCTGTTCCCTGCTTGACCCCGGTGGTGTGGTTCTATTGATGGCATGGCCGAGGATGTGCGCGCGGAGATCGTTGCCAGCGTGCTTGAGGTCGTGGTCAGCAAAGGCGATCAGATCGGCGCCGGCGATATCCTGGTGCTCCTGGAGTCGATGAAAATGGAGATTCCGGTGTTGGCCGAAGTCGGTGGAACTGTCACCGAGGTCAGTGTCGCGGTGGGTGACGTGATCCAGGCCGGCGACCTCATCGCCGTCATCGACTGACCCGCGCGGCCTCGACCTCCGGCGATCCATGTCAACCCTCGGGGACCTGCTCGCCGAGCACACCGTCCTGCCCGGCGCCGCTGTGGACCATCTGCATGCCGTCGTGGGTGAGTGGCAGTTGCTGGCCGATTTGTCCTTCGGCGACTATCTGATGTGGGTTCGCCGCGATGACGGCATGGTGGTCTGCGTGGCGCAGTGCCGGCCCACCACCGCGTCCACCCTGCTGATCACCGACGCCGTGGGCACCGCGGTGGCCGAGGAGGGTCTGCTCGGGGCGGTGCCGGTGCGCTACCGCGGCAATGTGGTGGCACTTCTGACCCGCCAAACTGCGCGCGACGGCCGACGCACCTCATCCCGACTGGAGAAGGCCTATCTGGATTGCGCCGAGCACCTGGTGCACATGGTGTCCGAGGGCACCTTCCCCAACGTCGGCGACCTTGCCATGTCGCGGTCGAGTCCCCGCGTCGGCGACGGCTTCATCCGCCTCGACGTCGCCGGAGTGGTGGACTACGCCAGCCCCAACGCAGTGTCGGCCTATCACCGGATGGGCCTGACCGCCGAGTTGGAGGGCCACAACCTGGTGGCGATCACCCGGCCATTGGTCTCCGATGTGTTCGAGGCCCGCGAACTCGCCGACCACGTCGGCGCCGCACTGGCCGGCGGTTCCAGCATGCGCCTCGAGGTCGACGCGGGTGGTGCGACCGTGCTGCTGCGTACCCTGCCGCTGGTGGTCGGCGGCGCATCGGCCGGCGCGGGGATACTGATCCGCGACGTCACCGAGGTCAAGCGACGCGACCGCGCCCTGCTTTCCAAGGATGCGACGATCCGCGAAATCCACCATCGGGTGAAGAACAACCTGCAGACCGTGGCGGCGTTGCTGCGACTGCAGGCCCGCCGAACCACCAATGCCGAGGCGCGGGATGCGCTCACCGAGTCGGTGCGACGCGTGGCCGCCATCGCCCAGATACACGAGGCATTGTCGATGTCGGTCGACGAGGAGGTCAATCTCGACGAGGTGATCGACCGGATCCTGCCGATCATGAATGACGTTGCGCGGGTGGACAGTCCGATCCGGATCATCCGCGAGGGCACTATGGGTGTGCTCGACGCCGACCGCGCCACCGCCCTGATCATGGTCGTCACCGAGTTGGTGCAGAACGCAATCGAGCACGCTTTCGATCCGACGGATCGGCGCGGTCGCATTGTGATTCGCGCGGAGCGTTCGGCAAGGTGGCTCGATATTGTCGTCGGCGATGACGGGCGCGGCCTGCCGGATGAGTTCAGCCTCGAGGCGTCGGACCGGTTGGGTCTGCAGATCGTGCGGACTCTGATGTCGGCCGAACTCGACGGCTCGTTGGATATGCACCCGCGCCCCGGGGGTGGCACGGATGTGATCGTGCGGGTGCCGATCGGCCGGCGGGGCGGCCGAGGCACGCTCCCCGAGTCCCGGACCGGCGACTAGCTACCGAAATGACTGCGGCCCCGGCAGGTGCCGGGGCCGCAGTGAAAACCGTTGACTTCTCAGACTCCGGTGCGGGCCCGGGTGCGCGCGTTGCGACGCTTGAGAGCGCGACGTTCGTCCTCGCTCATCCCACCCCACACGCCCGCGTCCTGCCCGGAATCCAGGGCCCAGGTCAGGCACTCGGTGGTCACCGGGCACCGGTTGCAGACGAGCTTTGCGTCAGCGATCTGGGCCAGGGCCGGTCCGCTATTCCCGACTGGGAAGAACAGTTCCGGATCCTCGTCCCGACAGACCGCGTTATGGCGCCAATCCATGTCTCGTCACTCCTTTTATCGTTTTCCTGTGTGCGGCAGGGTACGGGCGTACACCCGTTGCTCCTTGGCCGTTAACGCGTGAACACACAAATGTTGTTGCACTGTTACAAACGATGCTGTCACAGGCTCGACGGTTGTCAAGAGATCTTGGTTCAACCGTGGGCAATCTCACTCCGAGGGGTGGATTACCCAAGCCTGCCTATGTTGTACTACACTGCGCGCTGCCACGGTCCTTTTTGGCAGATTTTCGAAGCTCAGCGACCCTTTTTGCGGGGTGGGGCGACGACCGCCAGGGCCGCCGGCACCGAGGTGAAGGTCATCGTGTCGCGCATCCCGAGGAAATCCCCGTCGACCTGGCAGGCGATCGATTCGGTCGAGGTGATCCGCACCCACGCCAGGTCGTCCTCCCGGATCAGGTGACGGCCCTTGATGGCGGAATCCGCCGCCAGCATCCGGCGGACCACGAGCAGGTTGGCGATCACATTCATGGTGGTGACGGCGAATACTCCCAGGCCGCCCTCGAAGGTGGTGTCCGGGTTGGTCCACACCGGCCGACTGTTGGCGTACGTCCAGGGGCTGGCGTTGGACACGAACGTGAAGTGCACGCCCTCGATCGGCTCCCGGTCGGGCAGATGCACCGTGAGCAGGGGTTCGGATCGTGCGCTGCCCAGCATCTCGCGAACCGCGATCCGGATGTAACGACCCGCGGTGACCTTGCGGCCCTTGGCCCGCTGGGCCTCCACGGCGGCCACCACGTCGCCATCCACGCCCATACCGGCAGTGAACACCGCCCAGCGCTCGCCGCAGTCCATCAGTCCGATCCGCCGCCACGGCTGGCCCCCGCGGTGCGCGCCGAGCAGGCCGATCAGCTGGTTGGTGGCCTCGATGGGGTCCGGACTGATGCCCAATGCTCGGGCGAAGACATTGGCCGAGCCGCCGGGCACCACCGCAACGGCGGGCAGGTCGCCAGGCGCCGGGCGGTCCGGCCCCGGTGCGCCCAGCAGTCCGTTGACCACTTCGTTCACCGTGCCGTCGCCGCCGTGCACGATGATCACGTCGGTGCCGTCGCGGCGGGCGGACTCGGCGATCTCGATGGCGTGGCCGCGATGGTCGGTGTGGGCGACGACGAGTTTCACCCGGCTCTCCAGGGCGTGGGCCAACAGGTCGCGGCCGGCCGGGGTCGTCGACGTGGCGTTCGGGTTCACGATCAGCACGGCGCGCACGAGCGTTGAGACTATCGGCACCTTTAGGCTCGGGCGGTGCGCTTTACCTCAAGTTCGGTTTCTCCGGCGACTGTCCGCGCGGCCGCAGTGCTGGTCGGTCTTCAAGGCGCGGCGGGTCTTATCGCCGCGGCGGCCTTCGTGGTCCGCGGACTGTCCGGGGCTGACCGGCAGATCGTCAACGGGTTCGGCAATGCCGCATGGTTCGGCATCCTCGGTGTCATCGTCGCGGCTGCGGCCTGGGCGCTGTGGACCGGCCGGCGTTGGGGTCGCGGTATCGCGGTGTTCACCCAACTGTTGATCCTGCCGGTGACCTGGTACGTGGGTGTCGGTTCGCACCGGTGGTTCTACGGTGTGCCGATCGCCGCGGTGGCCCTGGCCGCCCTGGTGCTGCTGTTCAGCCCGGCGACGTTGCGCTGGCTGTCCTATCCTGCACCGTCGGACGGTGCTGACCCGGCTAGTGCCGACAGCTCCGATCCAGACACCCGATAGGTGATCCACTCCGACATCTGTTTCCCGCCCACCGCGTCATACAGCGCGATGGCGGGTGAATTCCAATCCAGCACAGCCCAACTCAACCTGCTGTAGCCATGCTCCACGCACTGTCGTGCCAGCGTAGCCAGCATGGCGCGGCCCAACCCGAGGCGGCGGAACTCCTCCCGGACGAACAGGTCTTCAAGATAGATGCCCGCCGCGCCGTCCCAGGTGGAGAAGTTCCGGAACCACACCGCGACCGCAGCCGGTTCGTCGTCGACCTCCGCGAGATGACAGGACGCGGACGGTTCGGGGCCGAAAAGTGCTGCGGTGACTTGGCTTTCGGTCACCGTGCACTGTTCAACCGCGTCTTCGAAGGCCGCAAGTTCGTAGATCATTGCGACGATCGCCGACTCGTCACCGGGTTGCGCCGGACGGATACGTGTTGTCACTCATCGACTCCCAACGCCGTCAAGATGGTGCGGAACTTCGTGGTGGTCTCGGTGACCTCATCCTGCGCATTGGACTCGGCGACGATTCCACCGCCGGCCTGTGCCATCGCACCGCGCCGGTCGGCGGAGAGTTGAGCGCCGCGGATCGCCACCACCCACCGGCCGTCGCCGGCCGAATCGCACCAGCCGACCGCACCCGCATAGAACCCGCGGTCGCCTTCGAGGTCGGCGATCAGGTCAATCGCGGCTGCGGTGGGAACACCACCAACCGCCGGGGTCGGGTGCAGTGCCAGTGCGAGATCCAGTGCGGTGGTTGATGTATCGCGCAATTCACCGCTGATCGGCGTGCTCAGATGCCACAGCGTGGCTGTTCGACTCAGTTGTGGCTGGGTCGCGATTTCGAGGTGGCTGCACAGCGGTTCCAGAGCCGCCCGCATGGTGTCGATGACGAGTTGGTGCTCGTGGCGATCCTTGGCGGAGTCGGCCAGTGCGGCGCCGTTGGCCGCGTCGATGTCCGGATCGCCCGCGCGAGGCGCCGACCCGGCGAACGGGTGGCAGGTCAGCGTCGCGCCGAGTCGGGCGACCAGAAGTTCAGGGCTTGCTCCCACCAGAGTCACTCCGGTGAGCCCCGAGGGTGATAGGTCGGTGAGGTAGGCGGTGGCGTGCGCGTCGGCGTCGATCAGCCGGTGCAGGATCGCCCACGGATCCAACCGACCGTCGGCGGCCAGTCGCAGTGCACGGGCCAGAACGACCTTCTGCAAGGGGTTTCCGGCATCGCGCAGGTGCAGTAGCGCCGCGGTGATCCGGTTGCGGTGTACCTCCAGTTCGGGCAGGGTCTCGACGATCCGCACCGTCGGCATCTGCCCGGCCGGACACCGCGGCAGTGTGGTGCCCACGGTCACCGGTTCCAGCAGCGCGGCCGGGCCGCGGACGTCGAACGGCAGTGCGCCGACGATCAAGTCGGCAGTACCGTCGCGCAATGCGGCGGCCGCCGAGTCGATATCGTCGAATCCCGTTCTGATTCCCTGTGCGACAAGGGTTCCGGCGCTACCGCTCAATACGAAGGACGGCGCAGTCGTCACGTTCCGGTGACCGGGACGCGGTGGGTGGTCAGACCAAGTGCCGAGAGTTGGCGCAGCCCGTACTCGAAGCCGCAGACCGACACCGAGGCCGTTTGGCAGCTGTAGCGGGCGCCTTCGCGCAGCGGTTGTTCGACCCAGCGGGTGATCACCGCTCGGGAGAAGTGGCCGTGGCTGATGAACACCACGTCGCGTTCGCCCATATGGTCCAACGCAAGGGCCACCGCCTGGTCGGCGCGCATGCTGACCTGATCGACACTCTCCCCGCCTGGGCAGCCGTAGGTCCACAGCAGCCAGTCGGGGGTGTCGGTGCGGATCTGGTGGGTGGTCAGGCCCTCATAGTCGCCGTAATTCCACTCGGCCAGCAGCGGTGACACCTCGTCGACCTTCAAGCCGGCCAGTTCGGCGGTGACCAGGGCGCGCTTGCGGGGGCTGCTGACGACGAACGGGTTGTCCAAGTCGAGATGTTCGAGGGTTTGGGCGGCCATGACGGCCTGTTCGCGGCCCTCTTCGATCAGGTCGATATCGGTCGTACTGGTGTGTTGTCGCGTCCGCGTCCACTCGGTCTCGCCGTGCCGAAATAGGACCAACCGATGATTGCCGACGCTCACGCTCACTGATTGTGCCCGAACCTGTAAGGATGGTCAGCGTGACCCGGGTATTGGCGGTGGCCAACCAGAAGGGCGGGGTGGCAAAGACCACCACGGTCGCCTCACTGGGTGCGGCATTCGCCGAAGCGGGTAAACGGGTGCTGCTGGTCGACCTCGACCCGCAGGGCTGCCTGACCTTCTCGCTGGGCACCGATCCGGACAAGCTTCCGGTGTCGGTGCACGAGGTGCTACTCGGCGATGTCGAACCCAGCACCGCACTGGTCACGACTCCCGAGGGCATGACCCTGCTGCCGGCCAATATCGACCTGGCCGGGGCCGAGGCCATGCTGCTGATGCGGGCCGGGCGGGAATACGCGCTCAAGCGCGCGCTGGCGAAGATCGATCAGGATTTCGATGTGGTGATCATCGACTGTCCGCCGTCACTGGGTGTGCTCACCCTCAACGGACTGACCGCCGCCGACGATGTGATCGTGCCGTTGCAGTGTGAAACGCTGGCGCACCGCGGGGTCGGCCAGTTCCTGCGCACGGTCACCGATGTGCAGCAGATCACCAACGCCAACCTCCAGTTACTTGGCGCGCTGCCCACCCTGTATGACGCGCGCACCACCCACAGCCGCGACGTCCTCCTCGATATCGCCGACCGCTACGACCTGCCGGTGCTGGCCCCGCCGATCCCACGCACGGTGCGCTTCGCCGAAGCCAGCGCATCCGGCGCCTCGGCGCTAGCCGGCCGAAAGAGCAAGGGCGCCAGTGCATATCGCGAATTGGCCGCGTCGCTGCTGAAGTACTGGAAGTCCGGTAGGGCGCTGCCAACCTTCACACCAGAGGTGTAGCGCCAACCTAGCCGGGTCCGAACCCGGCAATCGCGGATCCACGCTGTTCGATCACAAAAGATCCGCTCACCGCGGGCAGCACCGGGCCCTTGCCGTCCGGGTGGGAGAGCGTGATCACGCGTTCTCGGGCGCCGTTGGCCGCGTCGTAGACACCCAGACCATCGGCGACGGGAACGAGTAGTTTCCCGGCCATCATGGTGGCCGGGCCCAGTGGATCGAGCGCGTCGAGGGTGTAGCGGTAGCCGAGTTTCTTGTCGAACACCACGACCGACGTTCCGGTCCACCAGGAGATGAAGTCACCGGCCCGGGTGACCGCCGGCGCCGCGCCGGTCAGCGTGACACCCGGGCGCAGTGGCGTCTCGGAGACTTTGGTGCCGGTCTCGTCGTAGACGACGACCGTCGGCCGAGGCGTCGGCAGAAACACCGCGGTGTTGGTGCCCGACACCGCCAGCACCCTGGCATCGGAGTCGACGGCCAGACCGGGCAGTGCGATGTGCTTGGTATCCGGTTCGTCCTCTTCCTTGGCGGGTTTGAGCAGCGTCAGGCGCAGGTCCTTGGTGTCGCGGCAGGCCTCGAGTACCGAGACCGCGGTGTCGCTTCCGGCAGCCGACATCAGCGTGCACCCGGTGCCCACCGCCTGGTGGACGGGTTTGACCCGGGCGTCGAGTTCGCCGTAGGACAGCATCCGCACCAGATCCGAGCGCCACAACTCCAGTCGGGTCGGCCCGGCCGAGAGCGCCGCACTGCCGTCGGAGGTCAGCACCACCTGGTTGTCGGCGTAGCTGGTTCGGGTGGGGCCGCGCTGACCGGTGCCGGCGTTGATACCGCTGACCTGGCCGCAGCCGCGGGAGTCGGGGTACACCGCGACGGCCAGGTCGTAGACGTAGGACACCCCGCACAGATCGGTGTCGCGGGCGTATACCCAGCGCTGCTGTCCGGTCTGCGGGTCCAGGCCCGCGACGGTGCGCTCGTCGCCGGTCACCACGGTGTTGCTGACGACGATGGGGGACAGGGTGCGGGCGCTGGTGGCGCTCCAGCGCTGCGTCAGTGCAGCGGGCACCGCGGTGGGCGCGACGGCGGCGGCCGCGGGCTCGGCGGCCGGTTGGCTGATGGTGGCCCGCGTTGAACTGCGCCAGCAGAACATCGCGATGAACACTGCGACCGCCGTCGCTATCGCCGCGGCGGCGATCAGATCACCTCGGGTGCGGCGCTCCGGTGCGATCAAGGCTTAGTTCGGGGTCGCGCCGGCTCCGGCCGCGTTGCGCGGACGGCGACGACGCCGACGACGCGCGGCACCGTCGCCGGCAGCGGCGGATGACTCCGGGTTCACCGAAGTCGTTGCAGCAGCCGGATTCTCGACATGGCCGCTGGAATTCTCACCGCTGCGGGTGCGCTGCCGCGACCGGTCACGGCTCGGCCGCGATGCACGGTCATCACCGGAGCGCGCCCGGTCGGTGGAGCTCACCCGGGTCTCACCCCGGGTATCGCCGCGGCTCGGTCGGGGGCTGCTCGACTTGCGGGCGCCACCGATAGTGCCGACGGCGTCGGCAGGGATGCCGAGTTCGGCGTAGAAGTGCGGAGAGTTCGAGTAGGTCTCGGCCGGATCCGGGCGTTCGAGTTTGAGTGCGGTGTTGATCATCGACCAGCGCTCGAGTTCGTCCCAGTCGACCAGTGTCACGGCGACGCCGGTCTTGCCGGCCCGGCCGGTGCGCCCGATGCGGTGCACATAGGCCTGCTCGTCCTCGGGAATTTGGTAGTTGATCACGTGGGTCACGTCATCGATATCGATACCGCGGGCGGCGACATCGGTGGCGACCAGGACGTCGACCTCTCCGGTGCGGAACGCCTTAAGCGCCTTCTCCCGCGCGATCTGGCCGAGGTCGCCATGCACGGCGCCGACCTTGAAGCCGCGCTCGGCGAGTTCGTCGGCCACCTTCTGGGCAGTGCGCTTGGTGCGGCTGAAGATCATCGTGGCGCCGCGGCCGTCGGCCTGCAGGATGCGGCTGACCATCTCCACCTTGTCCAGGGCGTGGGCTCGGTAGACGAACTGCTCGGTGCTGTCATGGGTGGCTGAACCCTGCACGCCTTCGGCCCGGATGTGGGTGGGCTGGGTCATGAACGTGCGGGCGAGGGTGATGATCGGGTCCGGCATGGTGGCCGAGAACAGCATCGCCTGGCGCTGGGCGGGAATCTGGCGCAGGATGCGTTCGATATCGGGCAGGAAGCCCAGGTCCAACATTTCGTCGGCCTCATCGAGCACCAGCACCGACAGCCCGCCGAGTTGCAGGTGGCCCTGCTGGGCGAGATCGAGCAGTCGGCCCGGGGTTCCGACGACGACGTCGGCACCGGTTTGCAGTGACTCGATCTGCGACTCGTACGGGCGACCGCCATAGATCGAGATGACGCTGAGCCTGCGGCCGCCATCGGCGGTCAGGTACTTGGCTGCGCCGGACAGGTCGTCGTGGACCTGGATGCACAACTCACGGGTGGGCACCACGATCAGCGCCCGCGGGGTCCCGTCCAGTGGACGGTCTGCTGCGGCCGCTGTGGTGATGCTGTGCAGCAGTGGCACGCCGAAGGCGAAGGTCTTGCCCATGCCGGTGCGTGCCTGGCCGATGAGGTCATCGCCGGCCAAGGCCAGCGGAAGGGTGAGTTCCTGAATCGCAAACGCGTTCTCGATACCCTGCTCGGCGAGTGCCCGGACGATCTCCTCGCGGACGCCGAGATCGGCGAAGCGCATCGGCGGTTTTTCGACGGGGGCTGGTTGTTCAATCGACGTTTCTTCTGTCGACGTTTCTTCCGTCGACGTTTTTTCGGTGGGCATTGTCATGTAGCGGCTTGTGGCCTTCCGTTGTCATTCCTCGTGCTGCGTCACGCGCGCACGAGTTGAAGACTTTCGGAAATGGTTGGCCCTGCCTTTACGGCGGGCCTACAGCGTGCACGCACATTACCGAGACCCATCCTACCTGCTCCGGGCCTGCGAACCGATCAGCGGCGGGGTTACAGTGGCCCCATGGAAGCGACTCAGAGCGTTTCACCGCCGACGGTTCCCGCCGACCACCCCGGTGTCACCGAGTTGTTCTCGCTGCTCGCCTACGGCGAATTGGCCGCGTTCTACCGGCTCACCGACGAGGCCCGGATGGCACCCGACCTGCGTGGCCGCATCAATATGGCCCGGATGGCCGCCGCCGAGATGGGCCACTTCGACCTGGTGCGCAACACCCTTGAGGCGCGCGGGGTGGACGTGCCGGCGGCCATGACGCGCTATGCACCGGCACTCGAGCAGTACCACCGGCTGACGATGCCCAGCACCTGGCTTGAGGCGTTGGTCAAGACCTACGTCGGCGACGCCATGGCGGCCGATCTCTATCTGGCGATCGCCGGATCGCTGCCCGACGAGGTGGCCGACGTCGTCCGCGCCGTGCTGGCCGAGACCGGTCATTCGCAATTCGTCGTCGCCGATGTGCGTGCGGCCGTGACCGCGAGTTCTCGGCAGCGAAGTCGGCTCGCGCTGTGGTCGCGCCGGCTGCTGGGTGAGGCCATCACACAGGCGCAGTACGTGCTCGCCGAACATGACGAGTTGGTGGATCTGGTGGTGGTCGGCGGCGGTCTGGGTCAGCTCACCGATTTTTTCGACCGGCTGCAGCGCACCCATGATGAGCGCATGCGTCAGCTGGGGCTTGCCTAACGGTTGCAGGTGGTGCTGATGGCGAACCGAGTGTCGGATGCCACCGTCGCCCCGCTGGCATCGGTGATCCAGCAATTCAGTTGGCTGCCATGGCTATTGGCCATCACGTAATTCACCGGCACGTCCGGGGTCACGGTCATGGTCCACGGCAGCGTGACGTTGGTGTCGGTGTGCAACTCGCCGGTCTGATCGGCGTACACCACGGTGACCGGATCGTCGGGCCGCTGGTTGCCGGCGATGGTGTAGACGATCCGCCGCAGATCCACCGCGGCGGTGGGGATGCCGTTCGACTCCAACCGCACCGGTACCTCCGCGGCCGCGTTCGAGGTGTTCGGTGCGGTGGTGTTCGGTGCGATCGTGGCGACGACGGTTCGGGTCGGTGGGGGACTGTCGGGAACGGCTGTCGTCGCTGCGCCGCCGGCCTTGATGACGAACATTGTGGCGGCGGTGACGCCGAGGATGCCGATGACCGTCATCGCCACCATTGGCCATCCGCTGCTCTGCCGATGATCGCCCACGGAAGTCAGGCTATGGACGCGCCCTCGCCGGCTGGATCCGCGGCGCGCACCCGTTGTCATGCTGTTACCGCAGCTTGACGCGTTCTTTGCCAAACTCCTGCGGCTGGCCGACGGCGCCACGACGGCGTCCACTAGCCTTCAACCCGGTGCACTCCAACGGAAAGGGACCTGGCGTGGAGGTCAAGATCGGTGTCTCGGACAGCCCGCGTGAGTTGGTCTTCAATAGCTCGCAGACGCCCGCTGAGGTTGAGGACCTGGTGAAGACGGCGCTGGCCACGGCGGGTTCGGCGGGCGGTTCGGTGCTGGCCCTGACCGATGACAAGGGCAAGCGCATCCTGGTGCAGGCCTCGAAGATCAGCTATCTCGAGATCGGCGCGGCTGACGTCCGCCGGGTCGGGTTCGGTATCGCCCCGGAGGCGTCCGCCTAGAACCTGAGCTGGGACCGGGTTTTTAGGACCGGGCCCGCGGAACGTGTGACAGCCCGCCCCAGGCGAACTGCACCGTTCCCTCGACCGCGTCCTCCTTGGAGATCGGTCTGTCGGCATCAAGCCAGTACCGGGCGCAGTCCACGCTGACGCCCACCAGGCCGACGGCGATCATCCGGGCCCGGTGTGGATCCAGTCCGGAATCGGAGCTGATCAGGTCGAACACCGCGTCGGTGCAGGCTTCGGTGGCCACTTTCACCTGCGCGGCCACCTGCGGTTCGTTGGAGTAGTCGTTCTCGAAGATCAACCGGTAGCCCTGGCTGTCGTGCTCGATGAAGTCGAAGAACGCCTGGACTGCCGAACGCAACCGCTGACGGTTGTCGGTCGTGGTGCGCAAGGCCTGCCGCACCCCCGACACCAGGATGTCGACGTGCTGTTGCAATACCGCCAGGTACAGGTCCAGCTTGCTCGAAAAGTGTTGATAGAGAACAGGTTTGCTGACTCCGGCCCGATCGGCGATCTCGTCCATCCCGGTCGCGTGGAAGCCCCGGTCGACGAACACCTCGCTGGCCGTCGTCAGTAACTGGCCGCGGCGTTCGTCGCGCGGCATTCGGCCACCGCGGGCACGCTTGCGCGCGCTCGTAGGGGTCGTATTGCTCACCGTCTCGACATTACTACCCGCTGCGGGGGCTGGTGGGTCCCGCTCTGGCGCCTCGACACGCGCGCGCCCCAAGTGCGTCCCGTGATCGTTATGCCATCCTGGGTCGGTGACCAATCAGCCGGGGCGGCGCGATTCAGGGCGCCTGCCGGTGCAGCGCAGCGGGCCGGGCGAACCGCTGCGCGCACTGCGTGACCCGATGGCTGAGGGCTCCGGCCGGGTCAGGTCCAACCGCGACGAGCACAGCCAGTTGCGCATGCAGAGTCCATTCGGCCGCTTCCTGGCCACCTACGGGTGGCGGGCCTACGCGCTGCCGGCACTGATGGTGTTGACCGGCGTGGTGCTTTACCAGACATTCACCGGAACCGCGGTCCCCGTTGCCGAGGACCCGGTGAAGGGTCCGCCGACGATCGGGTCGGCCGGTACCGCGATCATCGGCGCACCGCCGCGCGGCGTGACCGAGTTCGACGTCGGCCTGCCCACCGGAATCGTGCCCGCGGGCGGGCCGTACACCGAGGCCGGCGAGCGGACCTGGCACATCGTGCCGGGCACCACACCTCAGGTCGGGCAGGGCACCGCGAAGGTGTTCAAGTACACCGTCGAGGTGGAGAACGGAATCGACACAACGTCATTCGGCGGCGACGAAGGTTTCGCCCGGATGGTGACCGAGACGCTGGGCAACCCGAAAAGCTGGACGCACAACCCGCAGTTCGCGTTCCAGCGCATCGACGCCACCACGCCCGACCTCAAACCCGACTTCCGCGTGTCGCTGACTTCGCCGATGACGATCCGCGAAGGCTGCGGCTACGAGATCGAGATCGAGACCTCCTGCTACAACCCTGTTTACGGACCGGCCGCCGACCCGCGGGTGTTCATCAACCTGGCGCGCTGGGTGCGCGGCGCGGTGCCGTTCCAGGGTGACATCGGCTCCTACCGGCAGTATCTGATCAACCACGAGGTGGGCCACGCCATCGGCTACACCACCCATGAGCCGTGCGACCGCAATGGTGCGTTGGCGCCGATCATGATGCAGCAGACCTTCTCCACCTCCGACAACGACGCCACCCGGTTCGACCCGGAGTACGTCAAGCCGGACGGTAAGACCTGCCGGTTCAACTCCTGGCCGTACCCGATCGCCTGACCGGCGCCGCCGGTTCCGCCGGCGTCGCACTTCCGCCGGCGTCGCACTTCCGCCGTTCCGCCGAGTGTGCGCAAAGTGCTCGCCCTGCGCGGCGTGTCGGTGTACCGACACGCACGCTCGGCGGGCAGGCGACAATAGAGGGCATGTCCCTGCCGCCGCTGGTGTCCCCGGCAGCTGAGCTCACCCGCGATGAGGTCGCGCGCTACAGCCGCCACCTCGTCATCCCGGACATCGGGGTGCTTGGGCAGAAGCGGCTGAAGAACGCCCGGGTGCTGGTCATCGGTGCCGGCGGGCTGGGTTCGCCGACGCTGCTCTATCTGGCCGCCGCGGGTGTCGGCACGCTGGGCATCGTCGACTTCGACAGAGTCGACGAGTCCAATCTGCAGCGCCAGATCATCCACGGCAGCTCCGATGTCGGCCGGCTCAAGGTGCACAGTGCGCGAGACTCCATCGCCGAGATCAACCCGTTCGTCAGCGTGCGAACGCATGAGACACGACTCGATACCGGTAACGCTGTCGCGTTGTTCGCCGACTACGACCTCATCATCGACGGCAGTGACAACTTCGCCACCCGCTACCTCGTCAACGACGCCGCCGTGCTTGCGCACAAGCCCTACGTGTGGGGTTCGATCTACCGCTTCGCCGGCCAGGTGTCGGTGTTCTGGGAGGACGCGCCAGATGGGCCCGACAGCACCAAGCGCGGCATCAACTACCGCGACCTCTACCCCGAACCGCCGCCGCCGGGGTCGGTGCCGTCCTGCGCCGAGGGTGGCGTGCTGGGAATCCTGTGCGCCTCGATCGCATCGGTGATGGGCACCGAGGCCATCAAGCTGATCACCGGGATCGGCGAATCCCTGCTGGGCCGGCTGATGATCTATGACGCACTGGCGATGTCCTACCGCACCATCGACATCCGCAAGGATCCGCAGGCGCCGGCGATCACCGGTCTCGTCGACTATGAGGCGTTCTGCGGAGCGGTCTCCGAACCGCCGGTCGCGGCCGACGCGTCGATCACGCCGGGCGAGTTGCGCGACCTGATGGACTCCGGCGCCGCGATCGCCCTGATCGATGTCCGCGAACCGGTGGAGTGGGAGATCAACCGCATCTGCGGTGCGGTGCTGATTCCACAATCGGTGCTGCAGTCCAGCGAAGGCATGGCCGCTCTGGCGCCCGGGGCGATCCCGGTGCTCTACTGCAAGACCGGCGTCCGATCGGCGCAAGCCCTGGCCGCACTGCATCGGGCGGGGTTCGCCAATGCCGTGCACCTGCGGGGCGGCATCGTGGCCTGGGCGGCCCAACTCGAACCCGACATGGCGATGTACTGATGGCTTCCTGTCGCTGGGACGCTTTACCCTGGCCATATGACTGACGAGCTCCCGCCCGAGCACGTCTTGGCGACGTTCGGAGTGAAGTCCGGCGAACCGGAGCAGTTGGGCGCCGGCTGGGAGGGTGGCTGGCGCTACGGCGAGCTCGTGGTAGCCCCGATCACCGATAACGCCCGCGCCGCCTGGTCGGCCAAGGTGCGCGAGACGCTGTTCGTCGACGGACTGCGGCTGGCCCGGCCGGTGCGCTCGACCGACGGCCGCTATGTCGTCTCGGGCTGGCGGGCGGACACCTTCGTCGCTGGCGCGCCCGAGCCGCGCGACGACGAGGTGGTGGCCACCGGCGTGCGGCTGCATGAGGCCACCGCGACACTCGAGCGGCCCAGGTTCCTCACCCAGATGCCGGTGCCGCCATGGACCGACGTCGACGTATTCACCGCGGCCGACCGCGCCGCCTGGGAGGACCGTCCGCTGCATAATCTGCCGCTGGGGGCGCCGGTGCTGCCAGAGTCGGAGGATCGCACGCACGCCAGGGAGTTGCTCAGCCAGCTTGCCGGACTGCGAAAGCCCACCAAGAGCCCCAGCCAGTTGGTGCACGGAGATCTTTACGGCACAGTGCTTTTCGCCGGCGCGGCCGCCCCCGGCATCACCGACATCACACCGTACTGGCGGCCGGCATCCTGGGCGGCCGGCGTGGTCGTCGTCGACGCGCTGTCCTGGGGTGACTCCGATGATGGTCTCGTCGAACGTTGGGACGCGCTGCCGGAGTGGCCGCAGATGTTGTTGCGGGCGTTGATGTTCCGGCTCGCGGTGCACGCCCTGCACCCGCTATCGTCGAACGAGACGTTCCCCGGCCTGCTCCGTACCTCCGCGCTGGTCCGGATGGTGCTCTAGCTGAATTTGTGGCGCACCGACTGCTCGCCGGTCAGTGGCACCCGGTGATCAGTAGCGATTACGCCCTCGGCGCGCAGTAACTCCCACTGCTGTTCCGCCAGGTGCGGCGCGGGTCGCCCCGATGCCGTGATCACCCGGTGCCACGGCAGATCGTGCGAGTCGGTGCGCATAATCCATGCGACGATCCGGGGGCTGGAAAGTCCTGCCGCACAGGCGATATCGCCGTACGTGGCGACCCGGCCGGGCGGTATCGAGGCCACTAATTCACGCACCTGTTCCACCTGGGCGTCGGTGATCTTCGCCATCAGCTGTTCGTGGGTTGTGGTCAGCCGAGTGCGAGCATGTCCCGGATGGCGGCGGCGGTCTCGACGGGTTTGGCCAGCGGAACCATGTGCCGGCTGTCGAAGTCCAGCAGGGTGAAGTCGGGGCCAATCTGTTCGGCTAGACCGTCGATCAGCGTGTCGCTGACATACGGCGGGTCGGATCGCACCCCGCGGATCAGCGTGGTCGGAATTCCGTTGCGCGGCAACACGATATCGCGCGCCAATTCACTCCAGTACGACATCATCGCCGGCACGCAGATCCGCCAGCGGTAGCGACCATTGGGTAACTCGATGAGATGTTCGGCGAGTTCATCATCGACCTCGGCAACCGGTACATCAGCCCACGCGGCATTGACCTTCTCGGCGCGGGCCTCGGCGGGATCGGGGTAGTCCGGGGATTCCAGCATCGCCTCGGCCACCGTCAGCATCCGCTTGCCGTTGAGACCGATCGCCGGATCCAGCAGTACCAAGCCCGACACCAGGTCGGGGCAGGACGCCGCCAGGTGCAGGGCAACCGCGCCCCCGAAGGAATGACCCACCACCACGACCGGGCCGGCGGCCTCGCGCTCGATCAGGCTCGCCAGCGCGGCGACATTGGCATCGATGGTCCAGGGCGCTTCCCACGACGAGCGGCCATGGCCGAGCAGATCCGGCGCCAGCACGGTGAATTCGGCCAGATGCTCATTGGCCAGGGTGTGCCAGCGCCAGCCGTGCCCGGTCAATCCGTGGATCATCAGGACTTGTGCGGGGCCGGTGGGGCCGAAGCGGTTCAGGTGGAGTTCGTCGGACACGCCACCATGCTGACACCATTGGGTGTCCGGCTGTCACGGCAGGGGCCTTCGTGTGCGAGGATCTCCGTCGACGCTCGGCTTCAGTGCTCCAAGGGGGTGCAGTGATGGTGTCGTTTCCCGCTGACGAGCCCACGGTCCTGGACGTCCTGGGCAAGCCCAAAGTCGAACCCGCGACGCCACCGACGCCCCCGGTTGAGCTGGAGTGCGCGGTGTATCTGGATGGCAGCCGACTGCCCGATACTTTTACCCCATCAGCCGCAGTCGCGGAGGTCCGCCAGCTCAGGCAGGCGGGGCGCAACGCGTTCGTGGGACTGAGCGTGGATGAACCCGGCGAGGACGAGATACGTTCTGCCGGAGAGATATTCGGTCTCGATGACCGTGCGATTGAGGACGCGCTGCACACCCATCGACGCCCGAGCCTGCGACGCGGCGGCGATATGGTGTCCGTGGTGTTCAAGACAGTCAATTACGTTCCGCACGAGTCGATATTCTCAGCCCGCAAAATCGTCGAGACGGGCGAGGAGATGTTGGTCGTCGGGCCCGATGTGGTCGTCGCGGTCGGCCACGGCGTCCACGGGGGCCTGGACGGATTGCGGGATGAATTGGAGCACCGGCCCGACCTACTGTCCCTGGGCCCCTTCGCGGTGCTACTCAGTGTCGCTGACCGCGTCGTGAAGAGCTACCTCGAGGTGGCGTCCTTGATTAAGGCCGATATCGACGCGATCGAGATAGCCACTTTCACTTTGGACAGCACGACCGACATTGAGTCGATCTACCTGCTCAAGCGCGATGTCGTGGACCTCAACCGAGCGATCGGTCCGCTGACCCGGGCGCTGCGGGCGGTCACAGATGACCATCAGGAACTAGTGCCGCCTCAGATTCGGCCCTACCTCGATCAGGTCGTGGAACGGCAGGCCGAGGCGGCCGAGCAGATCGCCGACCACGACGACCGACTGTCGATGCTGGTGCAGTCTGCGCACGCCCGAATCGAGGTGCAGCAGAACGTTGATGTCCGCAAAATCTCGGCGTGGGCGGCCATGGCGGTGGCGGTCACCACCATCACCGGCATTTGCAGCATGAACTTCACCGAAATGCGGTGGGTGGTGGGGCTGGACTACTGGTGGGGTTATCCGGCCGCGCTGGTATTCCTCGCCACGTTCTGCGGACTGCTCTACGTCACATTCCGGCGCAAACACTGGCTCTAGGTGTGCGTGCGCTCAGCAGGTCGCGAACGAGCCCAGCTTTCCGGTGCCGTCAAGCGTCGACAGGGACTTGTCCGTCGTCGCCGTGATGTCGGTGTTGCCCGACGTCTTCTGTGCCATCTCACACTTACTCGGCAGGAATCCGACCGGTGCGGAGTTGATGGTGGGCTGCAGCATCCAGTTGGCGCTCGGCGCCTTCTCGATCTCCTTGGCAAAGCCCTCGGCCAGATCAGGCTTGTTCATCCGGCTGACGACGAGCCGGTTGGTCGCCCGGTTGAGCATCTCGACGTCGCCGAACGAGTCGCCCGCCACGAGGAACAGCTCGCCACGGCTGATGATGTTGTCGATGGCGCCGGTCTTGCCGCCGCGCCACGACGTCAGGCCGTCGGGAACGGCGAGGATCTCCAACTGCGACATCCGGGCCGGGTCGAGATTGATGTAGGCGTCGTCGGGCGTGCCCCGGGTGAGTTCGTAATCGGACACCAGCTTTCCGGTGGACCGATCCTTCATCAGGGTGTTGACCGCGATCACGTGATCCAGCGGCAGGGCCGCATCCTTACCGTACTTGGCGACGATCACCGGGTTGACGGCGTTTTGCACCATCCAGCGCACGGCCCAGGTGATCCCGGCCGACACCACCCACACGTCGTAGCCGTTGCTGCGCAGGTTGCCGTACAGGTCGGCCATCTGGGGGTAGATGAAGGGCCGCGCGGCACCCAGGATCTTCGATTGCTTACCGGTCTTGAGATCCTCGGCACCGGAACCACCGTTGTAGACGGCCGACGTCGTCGCCAGGAAGTCCGCGACCGTACGCCCGTAGAAGACCGAACTCGGCATCGGCAGCGAGGAGTACTCGCGGAACGGGTCGGCCTCACCTCCGGAGTCCAGCAATGCCTCGTAGTAGTCGAACACCCCGTTCGATATCGACATCTTGGTGCCGTCGGCGGTCGAGAACGGGGGGTACAGCGCGGGCGAGAGCGACGCCGCCTCGATGGTATTGCTCTGCTGGACCTCAGCCAGCATCGCCTCGCTGATATCGCGCGCCTGGGTGGTGTTGTCGAAGTCGAAGACGGCAATCTTGCCTTGGCCTGCCGACGTGGAGATCGTCTCGGTCAGCTTCTGGTACGTGGTGGTCGTCCAGCCGGCCGCATCGAGTGCGGGGACATCCGTCCCGGCGTTGGCCGATGCGCTGGACGCTCCGTCGGACGCGGGTTTCGGGCTGGTAGCGCCGCAGGCGGCAAGGGCCAATGTCATCACGATCGCGGGTATGGCAAGCAACTTCATGAACAGTGAACGTTCTCCGCCTGCTGGGCCACGTCCGGGAAACGGCCCGCCGTACACGAAAAATTCACTTAGCGGGCAGGTGACACCATGAGGCCGTGACCACCACAACCAGACCCGGTACCGGCGGCCTGCCGCCGTGGAGCCTGACGGTGGTGGCAATGCTGTGCGCTCAACTCGGTGCGGCGCTGTCCATGGGCATCATTGCCGCGGTCGGCCCGGCCGGGGCCGCGTGGCTTCGACTCACCATCGGTGGACTCATTTTCCTGGCGGTCGCCCGCCCGCGGTTCCGCGATATCGCCCGCCGCGACTATCCGGCTCTGCTCGCTCTCGGTGTGGCCACCGGTGTGATGAGTACGTCGTTCATGTTCGCGATCGAGCGCATCCCGCTGGGCACCTGCGTCGCCATCGAATTCCTGGGCCCCCTGACGGTGGCCGCCGTGCAGAGCGGCACCAGGCGGGCATTGCTCTGGCCGGCGCTGGCACTGGTGGGCGTCGTCCTGCTCACCGAACCGTGGCAGGGCAGCGTCGACGCCGTCGGCATCGGATTCGCTGCTCTCGGCGCCCTGAGCTGGGGCGCCTACATTGTGCTGACCCAACACGTCGGGGACCGCTTCGACGGCATCACCGGACTCGCCGTTACCATCCCCATCGCCGCGCTCGCGGCCGCCGTCGTCGGAGTTCCGGAGGCACACGGCCACCTCACCCTGGGCGTCATCGTCGCGTCGCTGGGAATCGCGCTGCTTTTCCCGGTGGCGACGTTCGCGTTGGAGATGATCGCCCTGAGCCGGATGACCCACACCGCGTTCGGAACGCTGATGGCGTTGGAGCCCGCGATCGGTCTGATGCTGGGTCTGGTTGTGCTGCATCAGAAACCGTCGCTCACCCAACTCGCCGGCATTGCCCTGGTGGTGGCCAGCGGGGCCGCGGCCCAGCAGGGCGGGCTGCGGGATTCGCCTGTCGAGGCGCGGCTGTACCCCCCGCAATAGGACCCATTTCTGTCAGACCCCGGTGGTGTCATGGACGCTATGACGACGCTTCGGGTCCTGGGTGGGCCGGGAACCGGTAAAACCGCCTGGCTGATCGATGCTGCCGTCGCGCACATCGCCGCGGGCGCGGATCCGGGATCGGTGCTGCTGCTCACCGGTTCGGGCCGGATGGCTGCCGCGGCCCGTGGCGCGCTGACGGCGAAGCTGCTAAACGCCCGCTCCACGGGACTGTCGGTGGTGCGCGAACCCCTGGTCCGTTCGGTGCACAGCTACGCCTTCGGAGTACTGCGCAATGCTGCCGCCCGCGCCGGAGATCCGCCGCCGCGGTTGGTCACCGGAGCCGAGCAGGACGGGATCATCCGTGAACTGCTCGCCGGTGATCTCGACGACGGCGCGCATGCCTGGCCGCGCGAACTGCGGCCCGCGCTCGCCACGGTCGGGTTCGCCACCGAATTGCGCGACCTGATGGCCCGGTGTGCGCAGCGCGGTATCGATCCGGTCGAGTTGCAGCGCATCGGGCGGTTGTCCGGGCGCCGCGAGTGGGTGGCCGCGGGGAAGTTCGCTCAGCAGTACGAGCAGGTGATGCTGCTGCGCGCCTCGGTCGGTACCGCCGCGCCACAGGCCACGGTTCCGGCCCTGGGCGCGGCCGATCTTGTCGGTGCGGCCCTGGAGGCGCTGGCTGCGGATGCTGATCTGCTTGCCGCCGAGCGCGCCCGGGTTCGGCTGCTGCTCGTCGATAATGCCCAGCATCTCGATCCGCAGGCCGCCACCCTGGTGCGCGTTCTGGCGGCCGGCGCCGACCTCACCGTGCTGGCCGGTGACCCGAACCAGGCGGTGTTCGGGTTCCGCGGCGCGGATGCGGATCTGCTGTCGGCCGACTCACCCGCCGTCACCCTCACCCGTTCGCACCGGTGCGCACCGGCCATCGCCCGGGCCATCAGCGGGATGGCTGCCGGACTGCCCGGCACCGGGTGGCGTGTACTCGACGGCCGCGACGGAGATGACGAGGGCGCGGGGGAGGGTTCGGTCACCGTGACGGTGGCTGCGTCCGCGCATGCCGAGGCCGCCGTGGTCGCCGATGCGTTGCGCCGGGCGCACCTCGTTGATGGTGTGCCGTGGTCGCAACTGGCGGTGATCGTGCGATCGGTATCGGCGGCCGCGGCGCTCACCCGGGCACTGGCAGTGGCCGGGGTTCCCGTTGATGCGCCGACCGTCGGCGGTGCCGTCATCGAAAATCCCGGTGTCCGTTCGCTTGTCACCGTGCTGGCCGCCACCGAATATGGTCTCGACGACGATTCCGCCGAGGCACTGCTGACGGGCCCCATCGGCCGGGTGGATCCGGTGTCGCTGCGTCAACTTCGCCGCGCCCTGCGCCGCACCGATCGCACGGTGCTCGACGCGCTTACCGGCCCGGCTCCGCAGCTGCCGGCCACCCTGGCCGCGCCGGTCAAGCGGGTGCGGTCGGTACTCGCCGCGGCGGCCCGCAGCCACCGCAGTCACCACGATCCGCGCTACACGCTGTGGCAGGCCTGGGAGCGCAGCGGTCTGCAGCGGCGCTGGCTGACTTCAGCCGACCGCGGCGGCGCCGACGGGGCGCTGGCCGAACGTAACCTCAGCGCGGTCACCGCGCTGTTCGACATCACCGAGGCCTATGTGGCCCGCACCGCCGGGGCGTCGCTGTCGGGTCTGCTCGACCATGTTGCGGCCCTGCAGTTGCCGCCGGCCGCCGCCGACGCCGCACCCGCCGGGGAGACGGTGGCGGTACTCAGCCCGCACGCCGCGCTCGGCCGGGACTGGCACACCGTGGTGATCGCCGGCCTGCAGGATGGTTTGTGGCCCAACACCACTCCGCGCGGCGGTGTGCTGGGAACCCAGCGCCTGCTCGACGTCCTCGACGGCCTCGGCGAGGACGTGTCCGCCCGTGCGCCCTTGCTGGCCGAGGAGCGGCGACTGCTGATCGCCGCGATGGGCCGGGCCCGGCACCGACTGCTGATCACCGCGGTCGACAGTGATTCCGGTGACGAGTCCACGCTGCCGTCGGTATTCGTGCCCGAGCTGGCCCGGTTGGCGAGCGGTGACACCGCCACCGCGGTGCTCACGCCGGTGCAGGCCCCGCCGGTCCTGTCGCCCGCCGCGGTGGTGGGCCGGCTGCGCGCTGTGGTCTGCGCCCCCGACGGCGCGGTCGATGAGGATCGGCGCGGCAGTGCCGCACAGCAATTGGCGCGCCTGGCCGCAGCCGGTGTGCCGGGAGCTGACCCGCAGCACTGGCACGGGCTGGGCGCGGTCAGCACCGCCGAGCCGCTGTGGAGCGGTGACGATCACATCGTCACGTTGAGCCCGTCCACGGTGCAGACGTTGACGGACTGCCCGCTGCGCTGGCTTGCCGAACGCCACGGCGGCACTGGTGCGCGGCAGGTGAACTCGACGCTGGGATCGGTGGTGCACGCCCTGGTCGCCGAATCGGGCCGGACGGCGGAGCAGTTGATCACCGAACTGGAAAACGTCTGGGCCGCAGTGCCATTCGACTCACCGTGGTACGCCGCCAACGAACTCGAGCGTCACCGGGCGATGCTGGCGGCATTCGCCGCGTGGCGCGTGGCCACCCGCCATGAGCTCACAGAGGTCGGCACCGAGGTCGAACTCGACGGCCTCGTGGCACCCCCGGCCGACGGGCTGCCCGGAGTGCGGGTGCGTGGCCGCATCGACCGCCTGGAACGCGATGCGCAGGGCCGGTTGGTCATCGTCGACGTCAAGACCGCCAAGAGTCCGGTCACCAAGGATGAGGCGCAGCACCACGCCCAACTCGGGGTGTATCAACTCGCAGTCGCCGAGGGTGTCCTCGCCGGTATCGATGACGCCGCCGGCGATCAGCCCGGTGGTGGCCGGCTGGTGTTTGTCGGCAAGCCCACGGCCTCCGGTGGTGCCACCGAACGTGAGCAGAACGCACTGGGCGCCGACGACACCGAGGGTTGGCGCGACGCAGTGCGCGCCGCCGCGGCCGCCACCGCAGGACCGAGCTTCGCCGCCCGGGTGAACGACGGCTGCTCGCACTGCCCGATCAAACCGACCTGCCCGGCGCATAACTCTGGCCGTAACACCTCGGGAGCGGAGCAGCCATGACCTATAGCCCTGTCGAACTCGCTGCGGCACTGGGACTTCCGGAGCCCACCGACGAGCAGGCCGCGGTGATCTGCGCGCCGCCCGGACCGCTGGTGGTCGTCGCCGGCGCCGGTGCCGGCAAGACCGAGACCATGGCCGCCCGGGTGGTGTGGCTGGTGGCCAACGGCTACGCCGAACCGGGTCAGGTGCTCGGCTTGACGTTTACCCGCAAGGCGTCCGGGCAGTTGCTGCGCCGGGTGCGCTCGCGGCTGGCCCGGCTGTCCGGTTACCTGGGTTCCGAGGCGCCGGGAGCGCCGACGGTCAGCACCTACCACGCCTTCGCCGGGCAGTTGTTGCGCGAGTTCGGTCTGCTGTTGCCGATCGAACCCGATGCCCGGCTGCTCAGCGAAACCGAGATGTGGCAGTTGGCCTTTGACGTCGTCAGCCACTATCCGCACCCGCTGCCCATCGACAAGACCCCGGCCGCGGTCACCGCGATGGTGCGCGCGCTCTCCGACGAACTCGCCGAGCATCTGATCGACACCGGCCAGTTGCGCGACACCCACGTCGAACTCGAACGGCTCGTGCACACCCTGCCCGCGGGGCCGCGTCAGCGCGACACCGGTCCGAACCGCACGCTGCTCGACATGCTCGCCAACCAGACCCAGCGCAGCCTGCTGGTCCCCTTGATCGATGCGCTGCACGCCCGGATGCGCGCCGAGAAGGTGATGGACTTCGGCTCGCAGATGTCGGCGGCCGCCCGGCTGGCCTCGGATTGCCCGCAGGTCGGCGAGCAGTTGCGGGCCCGCTACCGGGTGGTGCTGCTCGATGAGTACCAGGACACCGGCCACTCTCAGCGCATCGCCCTGTCGGCGCTGTTCGGCGGCGGCCGCGATGACGGCCTCGCGCTGACCGCGGTGGGAGATCCGATCCAATCCATCTACGGCTGGCGGGGCGCCTCGGCCACCAACCTGCCCCGGTTCACCACCGACTTCCCCCGCTCCGACGGTTCCCCGGCACCCACGCTCGAACTGCTTACCAGTTGGCGCAACCCGCCGCGCGCCCTGCACCTGGCCAACGAGGTCTCAGCTGAGGCACGGCGCAGATCGGTGGCGGTGCAGCCGTTGCGTTCCCGGCCCGGTGCGCAGCCCGGCACCGTGCTGTGTGCGCTGAGCAACGACGAGGTGGCCGAACGTGATTGGCTTGCTGATCACATCGCCGCGCGTTACGACGCAGCCGCGCAGGCGGGCCAGGAACCGCCGAGTGCCGCGGTGCTGGTTCGGCGCAACGCCGACGCCGGGCCGATCGCCGACGCGCTCAGCGCGCGCGGTGTCCCGGTCGAAGTGGTGGGCCTGGCCGGTCTGCTGTCGATTCCCGAAGTGGCACAGGTGGTGTCGATGCTGCGGCTGGTCGCCGATCCGACGGCCGGTGCCGCGGCCATGGCGGTGCTGACCGGGCCGCGCTGGCGACTGGGTGCCAAAGATCTGGCCGCGCTGTGGCGTCGCGCGGTCGTCCTCGACGGCCAGCGGCAGCCCGTGATCTCCGCCGAGCAGATCATCGCCGCGGCCGACGCCGAGACCGCGAGCCTGGCCGATGCTCTGGCTGATCCGGGCGCGCCGGAGTCCTACTCGGAGCCGGGATTTGCCCGCATCACGGCACTGGCTGCCGAATTGACAAGGCTGCGAGGCTTTTTGGCCCACCCGGTCACCGATCTGGTCGCGGAGGTCCGCCGGGTCCTCGGTGTCGACGCCGAGGTGCGCGCGGCGCGTCCGGTGGACGCCGATGGCACCGGGACCGAGCACCTGGATCGGCTCGCCGACGTCATCGCCGGGTACACCGAACGCGCCCACACCGATGTGGCGGGGCTGCTGGCCTACCTCGATGCCGCCGCCGTCGTCGAGAAAGGTCTGGCTCCCGCGGAGGTGAGCGCAGCACCCGGGCGGGTGCAGATCCTCACCGTGCATGCCGCCAAGGGTCTGGAGTGGCAGATCGTCGCCGTGCCGCATCTGTGCGCCCGGGTGTTCCCGTCCACCGCACTCGCACGGACCTGGCTCAACGATGCCGGTGCGCTCCCGCCCCTGCTGCGTGGGGATCGCGCGGAGCAAGGGTTACACGGTGTGCCGGTACTCGACACCTCCGAGGTCACCGACCGCAAGGCACTGGAGACCGTCATCGATGCCCACCGCGCCGAGTTGGCCCGGCGCCGCATCGACGAGGAACGCCGACTGCTGTACGTCGCGCTCACCCGGGCCGAGGACACCCTGCTGCTCTCCGGTCACCACTGGGGTTCCACCGGGGCCAAGCCGCGCGGGCCGTCGGACTTCCTGGTGGAGATCCGCGACACCATCGACGCTTCAGCTCAGGCCGGCGACCCGTGCGGGGTGGTGGAACACTGGGCGCCCGAGCCTGCCGACGGGGAGCCGAACCCGTTGTGCGACAACGTCACTGAAGTGCTCTGGCCGGTCGATCCGCTGCGGGCCCGCGGCGATGTCGAACGAGGTGCCGCGATGGTGAGCGCCACGATGGCTGAACCGCAGCGCGCTGCCGGCGACTCCGACGACTGCGACGATCCGGACGGCTGGATCGCCGACGTCGACGCACTGCTCGCCGAACGCGCACGCGCACACCAGTCGCGCCCCGTCACGCTGCCGACCTCGCTGTCGGTCAGCGCGCTCGTCGACCTCGACCGCGACCGCGACGCCGCGGCCCGGCGGCTGATCCGCCGGCTTCCGTCGCGGCCGGATCCGCACGCCATCCTCGGCACCGCCTTCCACGACTGGGTGCAGCGGATCTACGGCGCCGATCGGTTGTTCGACCTCGACGATCTGCCCGGATCAGGTGACGCGCACACCGCCGACGCCGACGAACTGCAGGCACTGCAGGACGCGTTCACCGCATCACCGTGGGCGGCCCGCACCCCGATCGACGTCGAGGTGGGATTCGAGATGGCGATCGGCAACACCGTCGTCCGCGGGCGCATCGACGCGGTATTCGGCGACCCCGACGGCGGGGTCACCATCGTCGACTGGAAGACCGGTGAACCCCCGGCCGATGATGACGCCCGCCGGCACGTGGCCGTGCAACTCGCGGTGTACCGGCTAGCCTGGGCCGGCCTGACCGGCCGTCCGGAATCGGAAGTGCGCGCGGCGTTCCACTACGTGCGTTCGGGGCGCACCGTCACGCCCGACGTTCTGCTGGGTGCCGAGGAACTGGCGGCCCTGCTCAGCCCGGAAGGCCCCGAAGAGGAGCGTTGCGCCTGATCTTGAGGGCCTGGACGATCATCGGCACCTGGAACGGCAACCGGGCCAGTGCCGCGATCCGCATCGGCAACGGCTTGTCCTTCCACAGCCGCACCATGTTGACGTTGGCTGGAAAGACCGCCAGGAACAGCGCCACCGCTGCCGCCGCACCGAAGCGGCGGGTCCTCGGGATCAGCAGCAATCCGCCCACGCCGACCTCGGCCACCCCGGAGGCCAGGGTGTAGAACCGGGGGCTGCCGGGCAGTTCGGCGGGAATGAGGGTGTCGAACGGCTTGGGTGCGGCGAAGTGGCCGACCCCGATCGCGATCAGCATCGCCGCCATCTTGTAGGCGGAACGTTGGCTGGCGGGTTCAGTGGTGGTCTGCGGCATGGTTACATAATGCTCGTGTTCGGGCTTTCCCTTCGGCGAAACCGTCGAGCGAATCCATGACGGGGTCGCATGGCTAACCGCAAGCGGCTGCGATACCTCCGGGCCATCGACGAGAATCTCGAAGGCAAGCCGGACGCCGTACTCGTCGACTATCTGCGCATTCCGGAGAAGTTCGTCAGCCCGTTCCGGCGTATCGCCCGGCGGGTGCTGTACGCCACCGCCGCGTTATTCGCGGCCGTGCTGCTGGTGTACATCGACCGCAGCGGCTACCGGGACGTCCGCGAGCAGCCGATGACGTTCCTGGATTGCTTTTACTACGCCACCGTGTCCCTGTCGACCACCGGGTACGGCGACATCACGCCCTTCACCGAGCGAGCCCGGCTGGTCAACGTTCTGGTGATCACCCCGTTGCGGATCGCGTTCCTCATCGTGCTCGTCGGCACCACCGTGGAGACGCTGACCACAGCGTCCCGTCAGGCTCTCAAGATTCAGCGTTGGAGGAACACCGTGCGTAACCACACCGTCGTCGTCGGATACGGCACCAAGGGCCGCACTGCGGTGGCCGCCATGATCGCTGACGGGGCCGCCCCGTCGGAGATCGTCGTGGTTGACACCGATCAGACCTCACTGGACCGGGCCAACGCGGCCGGTCTGGTAACCGTGCGCGGCGATGCCAACAAGTCTGATGTGCTGCGCCTGGCCGGGGCGCATCAAGCCAAGGCCATCATCATTGCGACGAGCAATGACCCCACCGCGGTGCTGGTGACCCTGACCGCCCGCGAGCTTGCGCCCCAGGCCACCATCATCGCCTCGGTGCGTGAGGCGGAGAATCAGCACCTGCTGCTGCAATCCGGCGCGGATTCGGTGGTGGTGTCCTCCGAGACCGCCGGGCGACTGCTGGGCCTGGCCACCTCCAAGCCCACCGTGGTGAAGATGATCGACGACCTGCTCACGCCCGACACCGGGTTTGCCATCGCCGAACGCGAGGTCGAGGCGAAAGAAATCGGTGGTTCACCGCGGCATCTTGGCGACCTCGTACTCGGGGTGGTGCGCGACGGAAAGCTGCTGCGGGTGGGCGAACCCGAGGTCGACGCACTGGAGAAGACCGATCGGATCCTGTTCGTCCGCGACGCCAGCCTGGAGGACTGAGCGCGTTGACTTTCCAGCTGCGCAATGTGCCGGCACTGTCCCGCGTCGGTGCCGACCGCGCTGATCATCTGCGCACCGACGTCGACGCCGCCATCGCCGGCTGGAATGACGCCCTGCTGCTGCGCGTCGATGACCGCAATCAGGTTCTTTTCACCGGTGAGCGGGTGGTGCTCGGCCCCGCCGCTGTCTTCGCCGACACGCCGCCGGCCGACGCGGTGTTCCTCGGCCGCATCGCCGACGGCCGCCACGTGTGGGCGGTGCGCGCCGCACTCGAGGTGCCCGCGGAGTCGCCTGAGGACGTCGCCGCCCGCGCAATCGACCCGCGGCGCTCCGCCCAGGCCTTTGACAACGTCAGCGCGCAACTGGTCGCATGTGCCCTGTCACTGCTGAATTGGCATGCTGGAGCGCGCTTTTCGGCTATCGACGGTTCGCCCACCACCTTGATCCGGGCCGGCTGGGCGCGACGCAACCTGCTTACCGGGCACGAGGAGTTCCCGCGTATCGACCCCGCCGTGATCTGCCTGGTGCATGACGGCCACGATCGCGCGGTGCTGGCTCGCCAGACCCTGTGGCCGCCACGGTTGTTCTCGCTGCTGGCCGGTTTCGTCGAGGCCGGCGAATCGTTCGAGTCGTGCGTGGAGCGTGAGATCGCCGAAGAGATCGGGTTGGCTGTGCGCGACGTGCGCTACCTCGGCAGCCAGCCCTGGCCGTTCCCGCGATCGCTGATGATCGGCTTCCATGCCCTCGGCGATCCGGAGCAGGAGTTCGCTTTCAATGACGGCGAGATCGCCGAAGCAGACTGGTTCACCCGAGCGGAGGTGCGCGCCGCACTCGAAGAGGGGGACTGGAGTAGCGAGTCGACGTCGCGGCTGCTGCTGCCGGGTTCGATCTCGATCGCCCGGGAGATCATCGAGTCCTGGGCGTACCAGGACAGCTGAGCCTCTTCCGTGAGCGCACGTTTCGAGGAATTGGGTTGGCAGCAGACGCCGATGGGCGTGATCAGCCTGCGGCGTCGATTCGATCCGACGGTGCGAGCGGATGTGTTCGAAGTCAAACTCGATGACGAGCATCTGATGTCGAGCCTGTTCACCGTCGCCGAGAAGGAGTTGGCGCGCCTCGCTCTGGCGCGCACGCCGGGTGCGGACCTGGACGTGGTTGTCGGGGGTCTCGGACTGGGCTACACCGCGCAGGAAGCACTGCACGACAGTCGGGTCCGAACGCTGACCGTCATCGAATACTCCGATGCGGTGATCGACTGGCAGCAACGCGATCTGCTGCCCGACACCGTCGGCCTGGCTGCTGACCCCCGCGTGACGATCGTGTGCGCGGATTTCTTCGCGGCCGCAAGCGCAACGGCGGGCTTCGATCCGGACAACCCCGGTCGACTCTTCGATGCGATCCTGCTCGACATCGACCATTCACCGACGCACCTGCTGCACAATCCGCACGCCGACTTCTACACCCACTCTGGTTTGCGGTCAGCCTCATCTCACTTAAAACCGGGGTCCCGCCTCACACCCGGCGGCACCTTCGCCATGTGGAGCGACGATCCTCCCGACGACCACTTCACCGCACTGTTGGAAAAGGTATTCGCTGAAGTCGAGGCCACCCAGGTCTGGTTCGACAATCCCCTCACCAGGGGCCAGTCCGCGGCCACCATTTATCTCGGGACCCGGCGATAGCATCCCCTGGTGCGTGAGCAGCCAGTCACCGGGTTTGCGGCCGTCATGGCGACGGTGGCTATGGGACTGGGCAGCGCCGTCGCCGTCGGCGATCTGCGGATTCTGGCGGCCAACATCTCTCTGGTCCGCACCGGCCTGGGCTTCTCGCACGGCAGCACCATCTTCGTGTCATCGCTGGCGACTCTGACTCTGGCCGCCTCGGTGCTCGGCGCGGGCGTCCTCGGCGACAAGTACGGCATGAAACGAATGTTCGTCGCCGGCGCGTGTGGCGCCGTCGTCTTCGGACTGCTCGGCGCCCTCGCCCCCAACACTGTCGTGCTGATGATCGCCAGAGCGTGTATCGGTGTGGCGTGCGCGTTCCTCAGCGGACTGTCGCTGGCCATCATGAACGCGGTTTTCGCTCCCGAACGCCGGGCTGCCGCGATCGCATGGTTCCTCGCCGCGGTCTATGCCTTCGGCGTGCTTCCTGCGACAGTCGGCAGTCTGCTGGCCGAGCACTTCGGTTGGCGCACTGGGCTTCTCGTCACGCCCGTGCTGGCGATCCTCGTCGTCGTGATCACCCTGCGCTACGTCCCGGAGACGGCAAGTTCGCACCGCAGAATCGACATTCTGGGCCTGGTGTTGGTCGCCACTGCACTCATGGGTGTGACCTACGGCATCTCCGGGTTGCAGAACGGGGTGAATCGGGCGGCGCTGATACCGATCCTGATCGGGGTGCTGGCCGGCGTCGCGTTCATCTGGTGGGAGTTGCGCTGTGACGACCCGGCCCTGGATATGCGGATCTTCGGTTCGCCCCGATTCAACGCGATGGTGAGCGCGGGCGCCGCCAACAATCTGGTGCAGGGCGGGTCGATCACCATGGTGACGTTCTACCTCATCGTCGTGCGCGATCTGTCGACGTGGCAGTTCGCGCTGCTCCTCATTCCGGCCACGCTGGTGTCCGCGATTGCCGCGGTGATGGCGGGCCGGGCCGCATCCCGCTTCGGAAACTGCTCCGTGGTCGTGGCGGGGCTCGCGGTGTTGGCAGTGAGCCTGCTGGTGCGGCTCTCGTTCACAATTGATACCCCGATCGTGGTGATCGGTGCGGTAATCGCGCTGACAATGATCGGCGGCGCGATCCTGCAGACGCCACAGACGACGGTCATGATGTCCAGTGCGCCAACCAATCTCGGCGGCGTGGTCTCGGCGGTCAAAGCGTCAGTGGGTGGAACCTTTTACGGACTGGGAGCCGCGCTGTTCTCGATATTCGGCCTGCTACTACTCATCCGCGATATCGGCCCGAAGCTGGCCGACGCCGGCGTCAGTATCGAGCAGGCCGGTGACATTCTCAGCGCCAGCACCACCGCTGGGGAGTCGAGCACTACCGGGCTGGACCCTCAACTCGTGGCGTGGGTGGTGTCCGAGGCCAGCCTCGGCACGATCGACGCGGCGAGGGTTTTGAACCTGACCATGACGCTCATACCCGTGGCGGCGATCGTCATCGTGCTGGTGCTGTTCCGGCGCGGACGCTTACGTCCGGCGACCGCGGTCAGCGCTGATCTCGCCGGCACCTCTGAGGACCACTAGTACTTTTTCCCACCTCTTCGCGACAATGGTCGCTCCGCTCGGTGATCAGGGCTGTATGTCAGAGGGATGTGCAACGTTGACCGGCATGACCGAGCTCAACACGGGCCCCGCGAAGACGCTGCGCGCTACGAACCTGCGCTACACCCTCACCCGACTGCTTCAGCTGTGCGGGCCGTCCACCGTCGATGAACTTGTCACGGCGCTGCGCCAGTGGGGCTTCACCGTCGACGGCCGACCGTCGAAAACAGTGTCGGACGCGCTGCGCTGGGAGATGGAACACGACCGGGTCCGCCGAATCGGCCGTGGCCTTTATCGTGCCGGCGGCATGCCCAGCGGAACTGAATACCGCATCATCCGGCGGGTCTCCTTTTTGCGAGAGGAGGCGACGCCAGAAGATGCGGGCCGGGGAGGACGCGCGACGAGGGGACGCGCGAAGCGCGTGAGGAGGCCTTGTCGCTAAGAGGTGGAAAACAATGCAGTGCCCCCGGAGAGGTCCCGGCCGAACCGCAGTGCCCCCGGAGAGGTCCCGGCCGAACCTAGACCCCGAGCTTGGCCTTGATATCGGCGATCGACGGGTTCGTCATCGCGGTGCCGTCGGCGAACTCCACCGTGGGCACGGTCTGATTGCCGCCGTTGACCTTCATCACGTACTCGGCAGCGGCGGGATCGTGCTCAATGTCGACCTCGGTGAACGCAATGCCGGAGGCTTTCATGGCGACCTTGAGCCGCTTGCAGTAGCCGCACCACACCGTGGTGTACATCGTGAGCTGGGATTGCGTCATAAGGGCTCCAAGATAACGCAGACGCGCTGGCGCATGACCCCGTGTCGTCGGTCCCTGCTGCCAAGATGGTCATCATGCCGGTAGCCGCTGACCATCTGGTTGGTCTCGACGATGAACAGCGCGAAGCCGTGCTCGCCGCCCGCGGCCCGCTGTGTGTGCTGGCCGGGGCCGGTACGGGCAAGACCCGAACCATCACCCACCGCATCGCCCACCTCGTCGCCGACGGGCACGTCGCGGCCGGGCAGGTGCTGGCCGTCACGTTCACCTCCCGGGCGGCAGGGGAGATGCGCAGCCGCCTTCGCGCGATGGACACCGGCACACCAGGCGCCTCGGTCGCATCCGTGCAGGCGCTCACCTTCCACGCCGCGGCGCGGCGCCAGCTGCAGTACTTCTGGCCGCGGGTGGTCGGCTCCACCGGCTGGGAACTGCTGGACCGCAAATTCGCCGTCGTCGCACAGGCCGCCAACCGGGCGCGGCTTCAGGTCAGTACCGATGACGTCCGCGACCTCGCCGGTGAGATCGAATGGGCCAAGGCCTCGCTGATCACGCCCGAGGGATACGTGGCGGCGGTGACCGAGATCAGCCGCGACATTCCGCTGGACGCCGAGAAGGTCGCCGCCATCTACAACGGCTACGAAACCCTCAAGGCCAACCGCGACGGCCGGACCCTGCTCGACTTCGACGATCTGCTGCTGCACACCGCCGCCGCCATCGAGAACGACGCCGCCGTGGCGAGTGAATTCCGGGACCGCTACCGGTGTTTCGTCGTCGACGAGTATCAGGATGTCACCCCACTGCAGCAGCGGGTGCTCGACGCATGGCTGGGCGATCGTGACGATCTCACCGTCGTCGGCGACGCGAACCAGACCATCTACTCGTTCACCGGCGCCACCCCGCGCTACCTATTGGACTTCTCGCGTCGCTTCCCCGAGGCCACCGTGGTGCGACTGGAACGCGACTACCGCTCCACCCCGCAGGTGGTGTCACTGGCCAACCGGGTGATCGCCGCCGCGCGCGGCCGGATGGCCGGATCCAAGTTGCATCTGATCGGCCAGCGCCCGCCCGGCCCGGAGGCGAAGTTCAGCGAGCACCCCGACGAGGCCGCCGAGGCCACCGCAGTGGCCCGCACCATCAAGAAGCTCATCGCGGCGGGCACGCCGGCCTCGGAGATCGCGGTGCTCTATCGGATCAACGCCCAGTCCGAGGTGTACGAGGAGGCGCTGACCGAGGCGGGTATCCCGTTCCAGGTCCGCGGTGGTGAGGGTTTCTTCAGCCGCCAGGAGATCCGCCAGTCCCTGGTGGCATTGCAGCGCGCCGCGGATCGGGGCATCGACGGTGAACTCCCGACGGCCGTCCGCCAACTTCTCGAACCACTCGGCCTGACGCCGGAGGCGCCGACGGGCGCCAAAGCCCGGGAGCGCTGGGAAGCCCTAACCTCGCTGGCCGAACTGGTCGACGACGAGGTCGCGCTGCGCCCCGATCTCGAACTGCCCGCGTTGGTGGCCGAGCTCAAACTGCGCGCCGACGCCCGCCACCCACCGGTGGTGCAGGGCGTCACGCTGGCGAGCCTGCACGCCGCCAAGGGCCTGGAGTGGGATGCGGTGTTCCTGGTCGGCCTGGCAGATAACACCCTGCCCATCAGCCATGCGCTGGCCCACGGCCCGGACTCTGAGGCCGTCGAAGAGGAACGCCGCCTGTTCTACGTCGGAATCACAAGAGCCAGAATGCATTTGGAGCTCAGCTGGGCGCTGGCCCGCAACGCCGGCGGCCGGCAGAGCAGGAGGCCGTCGCGGTTCCTCAACGGCATCGCCCCACAGACGCAGTCCCAGCCTGAGCCGAACAAGCCGCGCCGCCAGCGCGGCGCCACCCCGCGCTGCCGGGTCTGCAACACCGTGCTCACCGCCGCACCGGCGATCATGCTGCGCCGCTGCGAAACCTGCTCGGTCGATATCGACGACGAACTGCTCGCCCAACTCAAGGAGTGGCGCCTGAAGGTCTCCAAGGAACTCAGCGTGCCCGCCTATGTGGTGTTCACCGACAACACGTTGATCGCGATCGCTGAATCGCTGCCGACAGATGAGGCCGCTCTGGTGGCCATCCCCGGGATCGGCGCCCGCAAGCTTGAGCAGTTCGGCGCCGACGTCCTGGCATTGGTCGGCGCCCGCAAGTAGACCGCCCCGCCCTCCCCGGCCGCGTGAGCCGTAAGCTCACCTAACTAGCGACCGCAGGCGATCGGAGGCAGGTGAAACGGGGTTCGATCAGCCGACGCCTGGCCCGAGGATGGTTGGTCTGGGTGACGGTCGCGGTCGTCGGACTTGCCGGCTTCGCCGTCTACCGACTGCACGGATACTTCGGCTCGAACTTCACGGCCAAGACTCCCGGCGGCTCCGCCGATGAGATCGTGCCGTTCAACCCCAAACGCGTCCAACTCGAGGTGTTCGGTGATCCGGGCGCAACCGCCACGATCAGCTACCTGGACGTCGATGCCCGGCCGCAGCGTGTCGACAACGCGCCGCTGCCGTGGATCTACGACGACACCACCACAACACCCGCGGTACTGGTGAACATCTCGGCCCAGGGCGACGGCAGCACCCTGGGCTGCCGCATCACCGTCGACGGCGTGGTCAAAACTGAAAACGTCGCGAACGACCCCAGCGCCTACACCTTCTGTCTGGACAAGTCCGGATGAGCACCGGCCACGGCGCGACGCCCCGCATCCCGCGGCTGATCCGCACACTCTGCATCCCGATCGCGATCATCTGGCTGGCGCTGGCCGCGTCGAGTAACGCCCTGATTCCGCCGCTGGAAGAAGTCGGCCGGATCCACAACGTCGCTCAGAGCGCCAAGGACGCGCCGTCGCTGATCGCGGCCAAGCGGGTGGGGCAGGTGTTCGGCGAGTACGACTCCGACAGCCTGATCACGATCGTGCTCGAAGGCGACAAGCCGTTGGGTGCCGAGGCGCACCGTTTCGCCGACGTGCTCGTGGCGGCATTGCGGGCTGACACCGAGTACGTCCAGCACGTCCAGTACTTCTGGGGTGATCCGCTGACGGCGGCGGGGTCGCAAAGCAACGACGGCAAGGCTGCTCTCATCCAGGCGTACCTCACCGGCGACGCCGGGAGCAGTGAGGCCAACGAATCTGTCACCGCCGTCCGCAAGATCGTGGCCGACACCCCATCGCCGAACGGGATCAAGGCTTACGTCAGTGGCCCGGCGGCACTGGTCGCCGATGAGTTCTCGGTGGGGGAGAACAGCCACATCAAAGTCACCGCGCTCACCTTCGGCGTGATCGGGTTGATGCTGCTGATCGTCTACCGCTCCATCGTCACCGCGCTGCTCACACTCGTCGCGGTCGCTATCCAGGTGGCCGCTGCCCGCGGCATAGTCGCCTTCCTCGGACACATCGGCGTCATCCCGTTGTCGACGTATGCGACCAACCTGCTGACGTTGCTCTGCGTCGCTGCCGCAACGGATTACGCGATCTTCCTGCTGGGCCGCTATCAGGAGGCGCGCCAGAACGGTGAGGATCGCCTGGCCGCCTACTACACGATGTACCGCAGCACCGCGCATGTGATCGTCGGCTCGGGCCTGACCGTCGTCGCCGCGGTCTTCTGTCTGCGCTTCACCCGCACGCCGTACTTCCAGAGCCTGGGAATCCCGGCCGGCCTTGGCGTGTTGGTCACCCTCATCGGCTCGTTGACGCTGACGCCCGCGGTCATCACCATGGGCAGCCACATCGGACTGTTCGACCCCAAGCGCGCGATGCGGACCCAAGGCTGGCGGCGCATCGGCACCGCCATCGTCCGGTGGCCCGGGCCTATCCTGGTGGCGTCGATCGCGGTGGCGCTCATCGGTCTGCTCGCCCTGCCCGGCTACAAGACCAACTACGACGCCCGTCGCTACCAGCCGGACTGGGCGCCGGCGAAGGTCGGCTACGCCGCGGCCGAACGGCACTTCTCGGCGGCCCGACTCAACCCGGAAATACTGATGGTCGAGACCGACCGCGATCTGCGGACGCCGGCCAACATGATCGTGTTGGAGCGGATCGCCAAGGCGGTCGCCCGCACGCCGGGCGTGGCGATGGTGCAGTCGATCACCCGGCCGCTGGGCACCCCGTTCGACAACACATCACTGGGTTTCCAGATGAGCATCCAGAGTTCGAGCCAGATCGAGAACCTGCCGTTCCAGCAGGCTCGCGCTGATGATCTGGTCAAGCAGATCGCCGAGATCAACACCTCGATCGGCCTGCTGCAGAAGCAGTACGCGCTGCAGGGCAAACAGTACGACCTCCAGCAACAGGCCACCGCGGCCACCGATGAGCAGGTGACGGCCTTCCGGGAGACCTCCGCGCAGATCAAGGAGTTGCGCGACAAGGTCGCCTATGTCGACGACTTCTTCCGGCCGGTGAAGAACTATTTCTATTGGGAGCCGCACTGTTTCGACATCCCACTGTGTGCGACGTTCCGTGCGCTGTTCGACGCCCTCGACGGAGTGGACGGCCTGACCGACCAGTTCGATCAGGTCACCGCAAGCCTCGACAAGCTCAACGCCCTGCAACCCCAACTGCTGGCGCTGATCCCCGAACAGATGGCGCTGGTCCCCGAGCAGATCGCCTCCCAGGAACGCAATAGGGCACTCGTCGAGAGCAACGCCGCCACCC